>Ga0316201_10000377_pt1 | contig 24816 bp, 23 predicted proteins | sample CS6wburrow_MG_FD_204516 | JGI IMG/M metagenome (GOLD analysis project Ga0316201, IMG submission 204516) | Coastal sediment microbial communities from Delaware Bay, Delaware, United States - CS-6 worm burrow | ecosystem: Environmental > Aquatic > Marine > Coastal > Sediment | place: USA... | reverse complement strand
TCTACGATCCGGTATCACAGGAATTGTTCACCGCGGCCCGCGGCGAGGGCGCGCAGCTGAATGATAAACGCATACGCGTGTCTGGCCGCAAGGGACTGGAGGGCGCCCTGCTCTCGACCGGCTTCCCGTATTATGACCAGAGCTACCTCGACACCTACCTGGCAACGATGAAAGCATTGATGACAGAAAGTGCCGGTATTCGCCGCCCGGGATCGGCCGCGCTCGACCTGGCCTGGTGCGCGGCCGGTCGCACCGATGGATTCTGGGAATTCAATCTCAAGCCCTGGGATATCGCCGCCGGCGTACTGCTGGTGCGCGAAGCCGGCGGCATTGTGTCGGATTTAACCGGGGGCGAAAACTACATGAGCAATGGCGATATTCTTGCCGCCAGCCCGAAAGTCTATCCGGCGATGCTGAAACTGATTCATCCGATTGTCAGCACCAGCGATTACGCGAAACGCTAATCGCGCTGAGTACTCAGGCGTTAAGCTGGTTGAATTCTGCGGGCGTGTACGCCTTGATGGTGAGCGCGTGGATCGCGCCACTCTGTATATGTTCGTTGACCGTGGCATATACCATTTTCTGTTCAGCGATCATGGTTTTACCTTCAAAGGCTGGCGACACCACGACTGCAATGTATTTACCGCTGTCCGCGGTGACAGTGACGTCTGCCCCGGGAATGCCGGCCTCGATTAATTTTTTTACTTCTTCTGGCTGCATGGAAAGGCTATCCTGAAATATGTTTGGCGCATATTACAACGCGCACCCTGAGACATACACATACAATCAACTTGGTTATGTGTGGCTTTATAAACCAGGCCGTGTTGATTCGACAAGCTCGCTGCGATTTGTTGAAATAAGCGGTCGATCACATTCGCTAGATACTATTGCACAACTGCCGTTGAAAGTATCTGATATATATCGACGACTGACATCACGCTAACCACAGGGACGAAACATGAGCAACAGCATCTACTGGTACGACTACGAAACCTTCGGCATTGATCCACGACAGGACCGTATTGTTCAGTTCGCCGGCCTGCGCACAGATGAAGACCTGAACATCATTAGTGATCCACTGGTGATTTTCTGCAAACCTGCCGATGACGTATTACCGGATCCGTATGCCTGCATGGTGACCGGCATCACGCCGCAAAAAGCACTTGCTGAAGGCCTTGTAGAAGCCGAATTCATTGCGAGCATTCACCGCGAATTTTCCCGCCCGGGCACCTGCGTTGCCGGCTATAACAATATTCGGTTTGACGATGAATTTACCCGTAACGCGTTGTACCGGAATTTTTTCAATCCGTATTCCCACGAATGGCAACACGGTAATTCGCGCTGGGACCTGATCGATATCGTACGCCTGACACGCGCACTGCGCCCCGAGGGTATCGAATGGCCGAAGGACGATAGCGGCTATCCGAGTATTCGACTCGAACTGCTGACTGCAGCCAACAACATTTCGCACGAGGCCGCGCATGACGCCATGTCAGATGTGTATGCCACGATTGCCCTGGCGAAACTGATTCGAGAAAAACAGCCGCGGCTGTACGACTATATGTATCCACTCAGAAAAAAACAGACAGTGAGCGCCCTGCTGAATTTACGCACCCACGAGGCGGTACTGCATGCTTCATCACGCTATTCGGCCGAGCGTGGCGCAATCGCAATGGTCATGCCGATATGCATGCACCCGGTGAATAAAAACGGCGTCGTGGTCTATGACCTGGCAACTTCGCCTGATGATTTCATTGCGACTGATGCAGAAGAAATAGCCGCCCGACTCTATACCCCCGCTGCCGAGTTGCCCGAGGACGCGCCGCGCATCCCCCTCAAAGTCGTACACCTGAACAAATGCCCGGTGGTGGTGCCGCTCAAAACCATGGACGCCGCCAGCGCACAACGCTTAAGCATCGATATTACTATGTGCGAGCAGCACCGATCTTTGCTGCTCGAACATATCGACACGCTGGCAGCGAAAACCCGCGAGATTTTTTCCGACCAGGCATTTCCAGCGACAACGGATCCTGATCTACAACTCTATTCAGGCGGCTTTTTCAGTGATGCTGATAATGCACGCATGGACACTATCCGCAACAGCCGCGCTGAAGACCTTTCCAGCCTGAACCTGACATTCGACGACAAACGCCTGCCTGAAATGCTGTTCCGCTACCGGGCGCGCAACTATCCCCACACTTTGAGTCCCCGGGAACGCGAAACATGGGACGCCTACAGGCACCAGCGTTTTACCGACCCGGCCGCCAGCCCACGCACCCTGAACCGTTTCCTCGCCGATATCGAAAGCCTGCAGACAGCTCCGGATACCACTGGAATGCAACTTGTTGTGCTGGAAGACCTGATCAGTTACGCCGAGCAGATTAAAATATAAATGCAACTTACTGAAAAATAACAGGTAAGTTAAATAGTAATCAGCTTGATTGAACTTTCTATTATATTAGTAATTGACAATATTAGAAAATGATAATATACTTTCCTCATTGGTCGTACAGGCCAAGCGCATGAAAAAGCTGTTTAACCTATTTGAGGAAATGAAATGAAAACTTTAAAAGCAATCGCTGCTGCTGCAGTACTCGCTGCTTCTACATCGGCTAACGCGTTCTGGGGTCCGTTCGACTGGAATGATGATGGCTACAACAATGGCTACAACAATCATTCAGGCAACGGTTATGGCAATGGCTATAGCGATGGTTCTGGCGATGTTGATGGTGATTTTGACTCCAGCTTCAATTTCGGCATGAAAGCATCGGGTCGTGGTCACGGTCGTGGCGAAGGTCGTGGTAATGGCTATGGCTACAATGACTACCGTGGTTACAATGGTTACCAGAGTGGTTACGGCCCACATGGCTACGCTCCTTATGGCTATGCGCCAGTAGCACCTGCACAGGCTCCAGTTGCTCCTGTAACTGAAACCAAGTAATACAGGTCGCACAATAGCGAATAAAGCCGGACACCTGCGTGTCCGGCTTTTTTTTGTCTGCTCAATGACGTTTCGCCAGCGTGACAGTGCAGTTCTTGATACCCGTCAAACTTGTATTGATCAGTTACATCAGCAGCATATTTAGGCGTTAACATGAGCCGCTGGTGTTGTAATTTCGGCTATAGTGTTGCCGTGTGCGCCAGGCGGGCGATGGACGGTTGAACGCATCTGGATTCTCTAATAGTATGTTTTCTGGCTGATTCAGCCCGGGCGCATCAAGATTTGCTGACTACTGATACGAGGCTTATGCAATGAACATATTCAAATTAATAGCTGTAGCAGTTGTACTCACCATATCAACCTCAGCCAGTGCCTGGGGACCATTTGATAATGATCGGCACCGAGGTTATGGAAACAACAGCTGGGATAATGACCTGTTTGGCGATTTCCTGGGCGATATGTTTGGCGATGCTGATTTCACTTTCACAGTGAAAGCACGCGCGTCAGGTCGTGGCCGAGGCGATGGTTATGGGCGCGGCTATGGTCGTGGTTATGGTAATAATTATTATCGCGGTTATAACGGTTATGGATATGGCCCATACGGCCATGCACCCTACGGTTATGCACCTCCACCGTATGGCTATGCACCCTACGGACCCAGGCCTGCGCCTGTAGCACCTGCGGCACCCGCGCAAAATAAATAATATTGAAACAAAACGCGCTGACCGGCCTCTAACGGCTGAAATGCTGATGGGCAGTGGTTGTTAAATATTTAACTATTGCCATCGTAAAGATTCATCATATACAGGCTAGATGCCACCTAACTCTTTATCAGGTATAAAAATGACAATTGAAAATAATAATGATAACGAAGCACAAACTGCTGAACAAAAAAGTAACGACGCTAAACTAATCCTTGCGCCCCTGGCTAAATATGCTGCAGTCGCCGTCATTATGGCAAGCATCATTATTACCACTGCAATTATGCTTGATCGTGAGCTCAATACAATTGATCAGGACATAGCCAGCCTTAAAGCTGAACTTGCTGATGCCAACAAGTTAATTGAAGCCGAAACAAACCAAGCTGAAACAGACACAGTATCCGAGTTTGCAGATGCAGCAGATGATGCTGAGAACCTGGTCGCTGATACCGATGCAACAACTGCCGAGGAAATCAACCATGGCAATCAAACTGTTGAGACAGCTGTAGCGACAGCAAATGCCATCGAAGTGAATGCGCCAGTCGAGACAACACAAACACAAGATAGTGGCACTGACACTTCCCCAGCTACAAGCATCGCAGTTGATGTTGTTGCAAAAGCTGAAGATACTGCGACTGCTCAGTTACAATCATCTGAGCAGATGGTAACCAGTAGCACACAACCGAAGCAGACTTCCAGCCAGGCAGCTGCCACTAGCCTGACACCTGTTTCAAGAATTGATTCTTTAAAGGCATCCATGCAGGCACGTATTGCAGATCGCAACAGTTACCTTGATTCCCTCGACACCAGGAGTCTCGAAAACTTCAAAGCCAGTCAGCAAAAAATGATTGAAATGATGCGCCAGCAAATTACACGTCAACAGGGCATTATCGAGCAGATGCGAGCACGTAATCAGGATGCTTACGAAATGCGTGCGTCATCCATAAAACGCATGCAGGAAGCCCGTGAGCGCAGCCTCGAGCGAATCTAACCACCGCCACACAATGGCAGGCAAGTGTTAACAAGAGCCGGGTAAATCCCGGCTTTTGCATTATTGATATGCGTCAATAATCATTCATTCAGCCAGAAATACCACAGCATGACGGAACTCTTCCGTGCTAATCTGCTTCAACGCACCGCTCAAATGGTTGTTTACACGCGTCGACAACAGTTTTAGTATTGCTCGTTCATGGCCAACTGCCCATGTGAGCTGCCGATGTACTTATAGACGTTTGTTTATACCAACCCGGTTGCAAGTCATGCTAAGTTGCCATTGTATTCTTTCTCTCGATGAGGACTTAATTACATGAAAACTTTGAAAGTACTTGCAGCTGCTGCAATTCTTGTTGCTTCAACATCCGCTAATGCCTGGTGGGGCGACAACAACTCTAATCGCTGGGACAACCGTGGCTCAGGCTATGGCGATGGTTATGGCTCAGGCTACGGCGATGGCTATGGTGACGGTTCCGGTGATATGGATGGCGATTTCTCATTTGGTATGAGCGGTCGTGGTTCAGGTCGTGGTTCTGGCCGTGGTAGCAACGCCTACCGTGGTTCCGGTTATGGCTCAGGCTACAATGACTACCGTGGTTATGACGGTTATAACCGTGGTTACGGTCCTGGCCCAGGTTACGGTCCTGGTCCTGGCTATGGTCCTGGACCTGGTTATGGTCCTGGCCCGTATGCAGCGCCACCAGCGCCGCCTGCAGCAGCTCCAGCTAAATAATACTGTTTCAGTATTTAGCATAAAAAGCTGGCCACCTTATGGTGGCCAGCTTTTTTTTCGGTTCCAGATTGGCAAACAAACAACAATTCAGCTATTGAGCTGGTTCCCCTCAACTACCCCCTCAGCCTGGAATGCAACTGAGCAAACACATTCGACTGTTGTTAGCGGTAATATCGCCAGCATCCTCGACAATCCAGACTGGCTATTTCCAGCAAACCCGTTGCCGTGCTTTCACTGCCATGAAGATCATTGCGTAAAGATTCTTAATAGCTGAACAGTGCAATTCAAGTAAGGAACTGCTGGTATCTATCACGGGCCAGACCCTTGCAAGTCCTATATACATTGACAATATTAATGTTTTCTAATATTATAATACTCCTTGATTCAACAGAATCAGAAGCGCATGAAACTTAGCTGTACACACAATTAAATGAGGCAAAACATGAAAACTCTTAACACAATCGCAGCAATCGCTGTACTCACTGTATCCACATCAGCAAACGCATGGTGGGGACCTTTCGACAATGACAATGGTTATAACAATAACAACTATCATAACAACTATCGCGGTGATGGCTATGGATACAGCGATGGTTCCGGTGACGTTGATGGCGATTTCGATTCCAGCTTCTCATTCAACATGAGCGGTCGTGGTCACGGTCGTGGTAATGGCTCGGGCTACAACAGTTACCGTGGTGTCAACGAATACCGTGGTTACAACGGTTACCAGAATGGCTATGGCCCATACGCCTATACGCCGCCACCTGCCCTGACAGAAGAGCAGATGAAAGCCCAGCAGGCCGCGTTTGAAAAAGCCCAGAAAGAAGCCTATGAGCGTCATGCTGAGTTCATGAAGAACGTCCAGCAGCAGCCAGCACCTGCATACGCTGCACCTGCTCCTTTCCAGTTACCGGCGGAAATAGAAGCACGTCGTGCTGAAATGAGAAAGCTGATGGACGAGCGTCGCCTAGAATCTGAAAAGCGTCACGAAGAATTCATGAAGAAAATGAATGAAGCGCGCACGACTGAAGCTGCACCTGCAACTCAAGCTGAAAAGAGCTGATAGTTGAGGCACAGTTTGATAAAGCGTCCCTGCTGAACGGGGACGCTGACTGAACGCCTGGCATGATTGCGAATCTATGAACTCTGGATACACATGCTGCACAGATTTCTAAACGGTTTAGCGGCAATCATGCGCTGCTAGGGCGCGGTGGCTCCGGCCATCGCGCCCACTTTATATCTGTTTTCGGCGGTTTTTAGCCATTTCATGATAGAAATCAATGGTAGAACGAAGCCGTTTATGGCGTAATAGCGCCCACATTTAACCCGACTAACGGAGCACATCTGATGTCAAAATTTTTAACCCTTGTTCTGGCTGCGCTGTTTACCGCCAGTTTCAGCCAGTTCGCCCTCGCGATTGACCCACCTGCCATGCCGGAAAAACCCGAATGGGTCAAAAATCGCCAGGCCGAAGTTGAGGCCGACCGAGAAAAACGCAAGCAGGAACACGAAGCTCGCAAGCAGGCCAGGGAAGAAGAGCGTAATGCCCGCAAAGAGGAAATGAAGAAAAATCGTGAAGCTTCACGTAGTGGTGATAAAGATTCAGAATACAAACCGATGACGCGCGAAGAAATGCAGCAGCAATCTGAAGCACGTCGCAAAGAATCTGAACAACGTATGAACAAAAATAGCGAAGAAATGCAGAAGATGGCTGAAGAACGCCGCAAAGAATCTGAAGAACGCATGAACAAAAACAGAATGCGATAAACCGCTAATTATTCTTTACGATTAGCACGTTACAAAAAACAGGGGCGACTGCAAATGCATCGCCCCTGTTTTTTTGTGATTTTTTTTTCAGAGTTCAGCTAAATCCAGCTGCGTCGCCCGGCTTTAGTTATCTTTTTTACGTTGCCCGAAAATACGTGTTCCAATTCGCACCATTGTCGAACCTTCTTCAATCGCGATTTTAAAATCATCAGACATTCCCATGGAGAGCTGATCAAACTCGGCCAGCCCAAAACGTTCGCGGCAACTATCGCGCAAATCCCGCAGTTGCGCAAAAGCATCTCGTGTCTGTAGCGTATCTGCACGCACACCGATGGTCATCAAACCACGGTATTTTAACAACGGGTATGACTGCTCGAGCAATTGTGAAAGCATTTCACCAACGCTGCTGAGAGCAACGCCTGCCTTGGATTTTTCAGCGGATACATTTACCTGTAACAGACAGTTGAGTGGCTCGGACTCGCCAGCCTGCTGCATTGCTGTATTGAGTTTGTCTGCCAGCTTGAGACTGTCGAGCGTATGCAGCCATTGAAAATTTCCGGGAATGTATTTGACTTTATTGGACTGCAAATGCCCGATAAAATGCCAGTCGGCCTGCGGATGACCCAGTCCAGGAATCTTGCTGAGCGCATCCTGCACCTGGTTCTCTGCAAAAACCCTTTGACCGTATGCGTATAACTGCTGCACTTCAGCGAGCGTGCGTGTTTTGCTGACCGCGATCAACTGAATATCACCTGTGTTTCGACCTGCGCTTTCAGCTGCGGCGGCAATCTGCTGCCTGACAGTGAGCAGGTTATGCAACATATCAGGGGGCGTAATGTGAAAAGAACCTGGTTATGCGCGCCATGGCATCGCGCAATTCATCTTCGTAGGGCAAAAACACAATGCGGAAGTGATCACTCGCCGGCCAGTTGAACGCAGATCCCTGCACTATCAGAATACGTTCTTCTAACAACAGATCGAGCGCCATTTTTTCATCATCATCAAATTTCAGCACCGCCGGATCCATTTTTGGAAACAGGTACATTGCGCCCTTGGGTTTGACACAGCTGACACCGGGTATTTGCGTGACCAGTTCGTATGCGAGATCACGTTGACGGCGCAGGCGACCGCCCGGTTTGACCAGGTCATTGATACTTTGATAACCGCCCAGCGCTGTCTGTATGGCGTGCTGCCCGGGAACATTAGAACACAGACGCATTGACGCCAGTAACTCGATGCCTTCGATGTAATCAGTGGCCTTGAGCTTGGCACCACTGATCACCATCCAGCCGGCACGAAAGCCCGCAACACGATACGACTTGGACAGGCCATTGAAAGTGACAAACAGCACATCATCGGCCAGCGAAGCAGTCGAGGTATGGGTGACGTCATCATAAAGTATCTTGTCGTATATTTCGTCAGAAAAAATAATCAGATCGTGCTTGCGTGCAAGCTCGATGATTTCCAGCAAGACTTCATCCGGATAGACTGCGCCGGTCGGATTATTCGGATTAATAATCACGATGCCGCGCGTATTGGTGGTGATCTTGCGCTCGATATCGGCGAGGTCCGGGTACCAGTCGGCCTGCTCGTCACACAAGTAATGTATCGGGCTGCCGCCAGACAGACTCACCGCTGCGGTCCACAATGGATAGTCCGGGGCCGGGATCAGGATTTCATCACCATTATTCAGTAGTGCCTGCATCGACATCACGATCATTTCACTGACGCCGTTGCCGAGGTATATGTCGTCGATTTCGACGTGGCGGATGTTCTTTTGCTGGCAGTAGTGCATCACTGCCTTGCGGCCTGAGAACAGCCCCTTGGAGTCGCTGTAGCCCTGCGATACCGGAACGTTGTAAATCATGTCCTGGACAATTTCTTCTGGCGCATCGAAGCCGAAGGGCGATGGATTGCCAATATTGAGCTTCAGAATCTTGTGGCCTTCTTCCTCCAGGCGACGCGCCTCGCGCAGCACCGGGCCGCGAATGTCATAGCAGACATCAGTCAGTTTAAGTGATTTCTTAACAGTTCTCATTTGTTGTTTTTCAACACGTTATAAAATAGTCTGAATAATACTTCCAAGTATATACGCATACCGGGAAAACGCAGCAAGCAATTTATTGTGCACAAAAAATAACCGGCACAGGGCCGGTTAAGCTCACACAAGGGATGATTCAAAAGATCCTCACCACCTAAATCCAAACGGGGATGCAGGCTATTCTAGAGGCGGACGGCTGATCTGAAAATAGCCGAATATCTGAAAATCCTGATTCAAATCACCTTAATTCAATTTCAGATACCAAAGCAACCCAAAGTCCAGCCTACCCCGCCAGAAACTACTTCTGGATGATGGCGATGTACAAACTCGTCGATCTCGGCCACCCGGTAAGCGGGCACGTCGACCATCAGCAGTACCTCACCATGGGCCAGTGCATCGGTAAATTCGCTGAGATGCACATTGGGGACATGCACTACAAACTGCTCCCCGGCGACAAAACAGGCCAGCATTACCGCCAGCGCCATCACCGTCCACATGATTTCACCCGCTGCCAGCATCACCAGGAAGGCCACCAGCGCGCTCAGAAACAGCAGCAGATTCCCCAGCCAGAGGCTACGCTCGAGCCGGAAACTGGTATCTCTCAGCTGGCGTTCGGTAGCCCTTGGCAGGGTTTTGAGCTCTACCCCATGCGCGACGGCATGCATTCGCCTGATATCCACGGCTTTCAGGCCAAGCTCGTTGACCACCTTCTGGGCGTGGGCTTCATCCGGGAACAGATAGAACAGTCGGCGTAACATAGACACCTCCACCACTCGCGCGGGTTGATCGCCTGGCGGGGGTTCGAAACGCAGAACACATCTGGCCAGTGCGTACCACCAGCATAATCAGACAGCAAGCTGAGTCAAGATGAATTTTGTATGGAATTAGCCCGCGCCTGCTCAGGCGTGGGCAAAGAACTCACGCAGTACCCGGTAAAGATAATACCCGTCCCAGCGCCCTGCCAGCTCGCGTATCGAGTGCATGGCGAAGGTGGGTACGCCTATGTCCAGCGTGCGTACACCGATCACACTGGCGGTGATGGGGCCGATGGTACTGCCACAGCCCATATCGCTGCGCACCACGAATGACTGCACCGGTACATCGGCCTTCTCGCACAGATGCCTGAAAATCGCGCTGGTTTCGCCGCTGGTGGCATAGCGCTGGTTGTGGTTGAGCTTGATCACCGGACCCCGGTTGAGCAAAGGTCCGTGATTGGCATCGTGCTTGTCTGCAAAGTTTGGATGTATGCCGTGCGCATTGTCGGCCGACACCATGATGGAACGGTCGACCACGCGTGCCAGTGCTTCGCCTGTGCCAGTGATGCGTTGCAGCACTGATTGCAAAAATGGCCCCTGCGCGCCCGCTGCCGACATGCTGCCGACTTCCTCGTGGTCATTACACACCAGCAGCGCATTATGCCCTTCGCCCGACCTGAGCAAACTCACCAGCCCGGTGTAACAGCTCAGCAGGTTATCGAGGCGTGCGCTGGCGATGAAATCCTGGTGCAGGCCAATCACCGCCGGTGGCTGGGTGTCATAGAAGCTCAGTTCATAATCCAGCACGCGCTGCGCATCCGCGTGTTGCTTGCGCAGCAGTTTGAGCAGTAGATCGCGAAACTGCGGCGTGACAACTTCGGTGCCGGTCGTGCCTTCGGGTTCATCCGGCAACTTGAGTATCACCGGTGGCAAATGCAGTTGCTTGTTAATGGCATGGATTTCATTGGCTTCGCGGTCGAGATGAATCGCCAGGCTCGGGATAGTCGCAATCGGTTGTTCAAAATCAATCAGCGCATTGCGCACTTCGCCGGTGTTATCGAGATAACTTACGCGCCCGGCCAGTGAGAGATCACGATCGAACCATGGATTGAGCAAGGCACCGCCATATACTTCCACCGCGAGCTGATAATAGCCCGACTGCGCCAGTTCCGGTTTCGGTTTGACTTTAAGACACGGGCTGTCGGTATGTGCGCCTGCCATGCGAAATCCGCTGTCAACCGGATTGCCCGCCAGGGTAAAGGCAATAATCGAAGAATCATTGCGCGTCACAAAATATTTGCCGGCGCCATCCAGCTGCCATGCATCGGCTTCACGCAGGCGTTTGAATCCGGCCTGTTCGAGCTGTTGTACCATCTGCTCGACTGCGTGAAACGGTGTTGGTGAATTTTTTAAAAATTCCAGTAAGCCTGCAATATATTCTGAATCTTGCATGTTCGTCAGTATCCAAGTTTATAAAGTGTACGTTGCTCGTAGCCGGTGATTACCTGCACCATCCCTGCAAGCCTGGCATCCAGCTCAGCGTCTCCAGTATCGACTATCATCGGCCTGCCGTTTAGCGTACGCAATTTTTCGTTGCTCGCCACTATCAGAATATTGTCAGGTTGATTCTGATCAATAACTTTGCGAATCAGCGCCGGGCTGAACTGCTGGTTGCCACGGCCGAACACATGCCCCTGCCCGCCGATCGCCGTGATCACAATTCTTGCAGGATGCTTTGCAAGCAGATCCAGCATTGTACGCGCATCAACATCACTCGCCAGCAAAGCATGATTGAGCACCACATCGATACCGAGCAGGGTATTGTCCAGGCCAAGCTGCTGCATGATTGCAGCGGTGGTCGAGCCTGAGCCAATGAAATATAAAACATCGTGCTCCATGTTTTCCACCACATCACTGGCTATGTCCTGCACCGCCATGGCCTCGTGGTCAACGCCGCCCTGCTTGATGACCTGCATACGCGTGTCATCCACCGGCACGCGTAAATAGCCATAACAGCTGGCTTTCACCTGGCCGGCACGAAATGCATTTTCGTCAAGATCCATGACTTCGACCGCGTGCAGCGTCACCGGCGAGCCGGCGGCAATCAGCGCCAGCAGCTCACCCGCCTGCTGTGGTGTTACCGCGTACACCGCGGAGTGAATTTTACAGCCGGCGGGAATACCGATCACCGGCAAGCTGGCGGCTTCGTCAGCACTCAGCGCATCGAGCACATCGCGCGCGGTACCGTCACCGCCAGCAAACACCAGCAGATCGATGCCCGAAACCAGCAGGGCGCGCACCGCAGCCTGGGTATCCTGTGCCGAGGTGTGGTTATTATCTGCTGCGCGATACACCACCTCGCAGCCCATCCCGAGCTGCCTGAGGACATCCTCACCCATGGCATCGCCGGCGGTTTTTAGCGTCACGCCAGCTTTGCCTGCCAGGCTATGCATGGCTGCCAGCGTGCGTTCACCCGCCATCGGCTTCGCGCCAAGCGCCAGCGCCTGTTCGACAATCGCCGCACCGTCGCTGCCCTTGAGCGCAACGCTGCCGCCAATGCCCGCCAGCGGGTTTATGATCAGACCGAGTTTCATGGTGTCGCATTCTAGCCGTCACGGCGCAGACAGGCTAAACATTCTTGCCATGTGTGATTCTCATCACGGGAGCCTGTTGCAGATTAGGAGACAACTGGACTACGTAGCAGGCATAAGCAGTGTTAAAATCTCGATCCGCCTGGTGAATGAGCATCCCATCTGTATGGAATATCCCGACGTTTACAAGCCTCGACGCGAGACAGTCGCAGTCGATATCAACGGTGTCACCGTAGGCGGAGGCGCGCCAGTGGTGATCCAGTCGATGACCAATACCGACACGGCTGATATCAGCGCCACCACCGAGCAAATCCTGCAACTCGCCAGCGCCGGTTCTGAACTGGTACGCATTACTGTCAATGATGATCGGGCAGCCGCCGCGGTGGCGCCGATACGTGATGCCCTCGCCGCTAAAAACTGTTTCGTACCGATCGTCGGTGATTTTCATTTCAATGGCCATAAATTGTTGAACGACCATCCGGCGTGCGCCGAAGCGCTGGCCAAGTACCGCATCAATCCCGGTAATGTCGGCAAGGGCAAAAAACGCGACAGCCAGTTTGCCACCATGATTGAACACGCCTGCCGCCACAACAAGGCGGTGCGCATCGGGGTTAACTGGGGCAGCATGGACCAGGCGCTGCTGGCCAGCCTGATGGACGAAAACGCAGCTCGCAAGCAACCGCATGACGCGCACGATGTGATGAAAGAAACCGTGATTCGTTCCGCGCTGCAAAGCGCGGCACAGGCCGAGCAACTCGGACTGGCGAAAAACAAAATCATTCTGTCGTGCAAAATGAGCGTGGTGCAGGACCTGATTTCAGTTTACCGTTCACTCGCACAGCGCAGCGACTATGCATTGCATCTTGGCCTGACCGAGGCCGGCATGGGCTCAAAAGGCATTGTTGCGTCTACCGCTGCACTGGGTATTTTATTGCACGACGGTATTGGCGACACCATCCGTGTCTCGCTCACACCCGAGCCCGGCGCAGACCGCTGCAAGGAAGTCATTGTTGCGCAGGAAATCCTGCAAACCATGGGTCTGCGTTCATTCGTACCATTAGTCACCGCGTGCCCCGGTTGTGGCCGCACCACCAGCACCTACTTTCAAACCCTGGCATCGCAAATACAGGATTATTTACGCAAGCAAATGCCACAGTGGGAGAAACGCTATCATGGCGTGGAAAATATGTCGGTGGCAGTGATGGGCTGCGTAGTCAATGGCCCCGGTGAAAGCAAGCATGCCAATATCGGCATCAGTCTGCCCGGTACCGGCGAACGCCCGGTGGCACCGGTGTATGAAGATGGTGAAAAAACCGTAACACTCAAAGGCGATCATATTGCAGACGAATTTCAGGTTTTGATCGATCAATATATTGATCGCACTTATTCAAGCAAAAATAGTCAGTAATAAATCGAAACATCAGCGCATCAGCTCACTACACATACTAATAATATTGATTATGAAAACACGAGGAGAAAGAATGAACATCAAAACCATAGCAGCATTCGCACTTGTTACCTATACCACATCTGCCAACGCGGGCTGGTTTTCCGATATGTTCGGCGGCTCGGATGAAATCAAGGATAAGGTTGAAGAAATTAAAGACACGGTCAAAAACAGCAGCGCCGGCGATTCCGTCAAAAATGCACTCAGCAATGAAGACATAGTCGCCGGGCTGAAAGAAGCCCTCAACAAGGGCGCGGGCTATGCAGTGAATAATCTCGGTAAGGCTGATGGTTTCCTGAAAAACAATGATGTCAAAATTCCAATGCCAGACAAACTTGAAAAAGTCGAATCACTGTTGCGCAAGGCAGGCCAGGATAAATACGCTGATGAATTTGTGACTACCATGAACCGTGCTGCGGAATCTGCCGTGCCCTTAACCCTGAACGTGGTCAAGGAAGGCATTGCCAATATGAGCATCGATGATGCAAAAAACATTCTGCACGGCCCCGATGATGCTGCCACACAATACCTGAAAAAAGTCGGTAGCGACAAGCTCAACACACAAATTTCTCCTATCGTGCAGGATGCCACGGCAAAAGCCGGCGTCACCAGCATGTATAAAAAAATGTATGACAAACTCGGTTTTGCAGGAAAATATTTAAACCTCGAAGACTACAACGTCGACAGCTATGTCACGCAGAAAACCATGGACGGCCTGTTCACCATGATTGCGCAGCAGGAAAAGAGCATTCGCGAAAATCCCGCGGAAAGAACTACCGATATACTGAAGAGTGTGTTTGGGTATAAATAATAATTATCCACAGATGAACGCAGATGAACACGGATAATAATTAAGTTGTCGATTCTTTACGAAGATTGCGCTTATTGTTATGTAGAGACACTGTTACACGCGCAGCGTGTTTAACAAAAACAATAATCTTTTTTTTGCTTTTATCCGCGTTCATCTGCGTTCATCTGTGGATAATAATTTAGTTCAGGCAGTCGCTTTTTGTGAATTAATTTTACGTCGCTGTTTCACGGCATCCGCAAGTTCGCGCAACAATCCTTCTGTCGTTTCCCATGCAATGCAGGCGTCAGTGACACTCTGGCCATAGGTAAGCGCCTGGTCCGGAATTACGTCCTGACGGCCTTCAACCAGGTGGCTTTCTATCATCACGCCAATAATGCGGTTTTCACCGTGGCTGAGCTGCGCGGCAACATCGTGACATACATCGACCTGCCGACGGTAATCCTTGTTGCTGTTGGCGTGTGAGCAATCCACCATCAGTTGCGGACGCAGGCCGTTATTCTGTAACTGGTCGGCGGCGTGTTTCACGCTGTCGCTGTCATAGTTTGGCTGGTTGCCGCCACCGCGCAGAATAATGTGACAATCTTCATTTCCCGTGGTCGAGAAAATCGCCGAATGCCCCTGCTTGGTCAATGACATGAACACATGCGGACGCGATGCGGCATGTACTGCATCAATCGCAATTTTGAAACCACCGTCAGTACTGTTCTTAAACCCGATTGGACAGGAAAGTCCTGAAGCGAGTTCGCGGTGACCCTGGCTTTCTGTCGTGCGTGCACCGATCGCGCCCCAGCTGACCAGGTCAGCGATATATTGCGGACTGATCAGGTCGAGAAATTCGGTACCCGCGGGTACACCCTGTTTCGCCAGGTCGAGCAACAGGCTGCGCGCCAGCTGCAATCCCTTGTTGATGTGAAAGCTTTCATCCATGTCCGGATCGTTAATCAGGCCTTTCCAGCCCACCGTGGTGCGCGGTTTTTCGAAATATACGCGCATCACGATACAGAGCTCATCATCGAGTTCGTCAATCAGTGGCTTGAGCTTGCCCGCGTATTCACGCGCAGCTGCTGGATCATGAATTGAACAGGGACCCACGACAACTACCAGCCGTTCGTCCTGGCCATGTAGAATATTATGGATCGCGTGGCGTGTGTGATAGACAGTCTCGGAGGCGTGCTCATCCATCGGAAACTCGGCATGGAGCTCACCCGGAGGCACCACTTCCTGCAGGCCGGAGATTCTTACATCGTCTGTCTTAAACTTCATTTAAAGTGCTCACGCAACGAATGGGGGCTGATTAATAACCGCATTATATATAATTTGAGCTCATGCCTCTAACTGGCGAAGAATATCGGCCAGATCATTAAAATTTGTCACTTGCGCATCGGGCTGGCAGTGAGGATGCGTCCAGTCCTGTTGTGCGCGATTGACCCAGACAGTGCGCATGCCGAGCTGGCAGGCGCCGAAAATATCGCGCTGCGGGTCATCGCCTATGAGGACGGTTTCGGCCGCGTTCACACTGGCCTGGTCGAGCAGCGCTTCGAAAATGGCCGGGTGAGGTTTCGCCTTACCCACGCCCGCAGCACTGACGGCAAACTCGAACCAGTGCCCCACCCCGGTCAGATGAATATCGGCATTACCATTGGTGATGGCCGCCAGTCGAAAGCGTCGATGCAGCGTATCCAGCGTCGGCGCCACGTCAGCGTAGAGTGTGACCTGCTGGCGTGCCCGGTAATACAGCTCAAACCCCGGCTCGACCCAGTCGTGCGCGAGTCCAAATTCATCAGCGAGCGAACGCATTGAAGCCAGCCGCATTTGCGTGAGATCGTGGGCGATAGCGGGATGTTCACGCATAAACGCGACGCGCCTGTCACGCAGGCTGTTGATATCGTGTTGCTCGGTGATTTGCGGCACATGCTGCTGCATCCAGTGATACAACTTGTTTTCCGCCGCCATAATTGTTGCGCTGCACGGCCAGAGGGTGTCGTCCAGGTCAAAACAGAGCAGTTTTACAGCCACCGGAAGACTTTATCGCGACAGGCGCACCACGTAACCGCTGCCTGACTTCGGTTGGGCGCTTGATTGCCAGGCTTCGAGCGCCGCGACCGCGCTGGCACGGCTGGCAAAATAACCGAAACGCACGTTATAGCGGGTCTGGTTGTCCTTGTTCAGGTATTCGTCGAGCCTGGCGCTGAGATTTTGTTCGCTGAGTTCATCGACATGGCGCTGGGCATTGTTGAAACTGCCGTAGATAGCCACCTGGATACTATAGAGTGCATCGTCTGCGGAAGCATCGTCAATGATAGCAAGTGACGCCAGTGCCTCGTTTTCCTGCGGATCCGGCGCCGGGCCCCCGATAGCAAGACCGGCTTCGACGGGGGGCTCGACAACAGCTGCGATTTCAGGCGCCGGTTTATTACTGGCAACCGCAGCCTGCACAGCCGGTCCAGGTGATTTCGCCGCCGCAGGCCTGGTCGGCGCAGGCCGGGCCGGAACCGGATCTGCCTGGGTGACTGCCCGTACCTGCGTCGTATCATCGGGCAGGTCGACATCTATTTCTGCACCGGGCGCTATGACGTCAGGCACCACTGGATCGATACTGTCAGCAGCGATGGGTTCCGGAAGTGTCAACGCGACACGGTCAGCAGCCTGCGCGCGGCTGTCCTCGGCCTTGTTGACGCCGGTAGAATAGCCAGCACCATAGGCGATCACCAGGGCAAGCAGCAAACCTGCAAATATTTGTAATTGTCGTCGTTGATCGAGTAAGACTGGTGCCATGGAATGAACTGCGGGTGGAATATAAGGCGCAATCATACCGGTTTTCGCTCACAGAACAAGCCAGAACAGGGCCGATTAGGCAATACTCTGCGAATATGAAACAACTCGTCAAAAAAGCCGAACGACATTTGATTAAAACCGACAGCGTGCTCGCCGGTCTCATCGAACAGCATGGGCCGTGCACATTATTTGATGGCAACGCACTGATCCACAAACCAGGCTTTCACGTGCTGGCCTGGGCAATTATCAACCAGCAGCTGTCGGTGGCGTCGGCGAAGAGCATCGAGACTAAACTGCTGAAGCAGCATCGCGCGCAGGAATTTACCGCCAGGCGAATTGCTGCACTGAGTGATGCGCAACTCGCAGCCTGCGGTCTCTCCAGGCAGAAAATTCGCTACCTGCGCGCCCTGTGCGACGCGGTAAACACGCGCACATTACAACTGGATGACCTTGCAGCTGACAGCAGCGAACGTGTCACCGAAGTCCTCACAGCACTGCCCGGCATCGGCCCCTGGACTGCGGATATGTACCTGATGTTTTCACTCGCACGGCTCGATATCCTGCCCCTGGGTGACCTCGCCCTGCGCAAAGCGTTCAGTCAGCACTACCCGATCGCAGACAACGCAACACCCGCCGAATATCATCGCCTGGCACAGGGCTGGCGACCCTACCGTACGATTGCCAGCTGGTACTTATGGGCGAGTGTAGATTAATCGCCCGGACTGACGGAATACACTTGCTAGCACGGGATTGTCTGCTATCTTCCTGTCATGCGAAAGATACTTCTACTACTGTTAATTACACTTAGCTCTGGATGCAGCACCTGGCAGGGAATCACCTCCCGGGAAGCCGTCAAACCATGGGAACGCGATATCCTCGCCCAGGACGGCATGCAAATTCCACCAGACAAAATGCACGCCTACTCTGATGATCATATTTACTTCAGTAAAGAAGCCTCGTCAGGTGGCAACGGTGTCGGCGGCGGTGGCTGCGGCTGTAACTAATCCTTGCTGTAACACTAATATCCTATGAAAAACATTCGAAACAAGCTTTCACTGGCCACCTGCGGCCTGCTTTCACAACATGCAGGTGCCGCGACAGAAATTGACAATGCCTGGGAGATCGACTCGTCTGCGCTTTACTACAGCGAGACCGACCGCATCACCGTCTACAAGGCGATTGCAGATGTAAAAGGCGTGGTTTCTGACTCAGACACTGCCGACCTGAAAGTCGTCCTGGACACAATGTCGGGACCGACACCTTCGGGCAGTGTAATTCAGACAAACCTGGCATTCACCGGCGCTTCTGGTGGCAGCATTTCAACTGGCGGCCAGGTAGCATCGCTGTCGAATTTTGATGACACGCGCGTCGGCCTTTCACTTGACTGGAATCACGAATTCAATCGCCTGCACAACATCACCTATAACGGCGCATTCTCGGTCGAGAATGATTATCGTTCATTTAGCGCGGGCGCTACCTTCAAGAAATCATCCGAAAGCCGCGCATACGAGTTCACACTTGGCGCTGCTGGCACAACTGACCAGATATTCGTCATTGGCACCAAGGCGACACCCGTGCCACTCAGCGAAGTCAGCGATGGCCTGTCGTACGGAGAAGGCAGCAAGAACACGATTGATCTGATCGCAGGCGTAACGCACATAGTCAATAAACGCACTGTTGTACAGCTCAATCTCGCAGCTGGTTCGGTCAAAGGCTATCTAAATGACCCGTACAAAATTTTCAGCATCGTGGATGCGAATGGTATCGAATTTGACCAGTATTACGAAGCGCGCCCGAACAGCCGCACGCGCACCAGCATTGTGCTGAACCTGAATCACCAGTTGTATCCTGAGAATCACATACTGAATTTTTCTTATCGTTACTACACCGACGACTGGGAAGTAAAATCACATACATTTGATGTGTTATACCGCGTCAACCTGAGTGACAAAACACACCTGATTCCGCACTTCAGGGCTTACACGCAATCGAAAGCCTTCTTTTATAATAATTCTATTTTCAAGGATCCGACAGACCCTACGCCAATCTCGGCAGTATTGCCTGAGTTCTCGAGTGCTGACTATCGCCTGGATGACATGGTGTCACTGACTGCAGGGATGACACTGGGCCAGTATTTTGCAGGTGATGGCAAACTGCGCACCCGCCTGGAATATATACATCAGAGTTTTGATAACTCTGAATACGACACCAATAAGGCACTGGTCTTCCAGGTGAGTTACTCGAAGAAATTCTAGTCTCAGCCGATACAGACAACCAGGACCCATCGCTGGAATAGCGCACCCAAAAGACCCCGAGCTAACGGGGTCTTTTTTTGCCTGACTATTAACACCTGTTGATACGTTTTCGTCTGCAGCAGGGTCACGCTCTGGATTACATCATTCCAGGTCAGTAACTCAGAATTGTCACTCTCCCCCGATGACCTACAGGCTTGATACTACCGACACTGTTCAATTACCTTGCTGCCAGGTACTGGCTGAATGTACTGGACATATGAATCCAAATCTCCTGTGTAGAGTGTGGTACACAAGTTACCTGGCTGCCTGGTAGCACCGAACCTGCTAACGGCAGACTCGTACCAGCCAGTGTAAACAGGTTCTGGTTATTGCCCCGGCCCCAGCGCCTTGAGTTATTGCGGTCCGCGTTACATGCAAAATCTGCATGCGCCAGGCGCCGTTTGTCATACAGCAACTCTTACAGACTTGATCAACCATAATCTGTACCCAAAAAAAAAAGCCCCGAGCTTTCGGGGCTTTTTTTTGCTTTACAATTACCAACCGATCAGGTGGCGGTTTCGTCTATCGCCGGGTCACCCGTCGGATTTCGCTCCTCATCGCTGGTCAGGATCTCGGGATTTTCAACACCCATGTAACTGTACAGGCTGGCTGCAATCGACATAGGCTCAAACTGGTAACTTCCCGGTGCCGGTTCGGTGAACTGGTTATTCGTCCCTGCACTACCGGTCCACGCAGTTGTACCAACAACCTTGCCAAGCTGCCTGTTAGCAGCAAACGCCGCAGATCTCACGCCAGCGCCACCAAAGGTGTACAGGTTCTGGTTATTACCATGGTCCCAGCCCATCGAGTTATTGAGATTGACGCGGCGGCCGAAGTCGCCGAATACATTAATCACAATATTATCCGTGGTGGCTCGAGTATTGCCATTGGCAATCGTCTGGCCGTTCATGTACTTGATGTGCCACATCGCCGCTCTCAGGGTCTGCATCACGTTGGTCATACGGTTGGGGTAATTATCAACACCGTTATTATGGTCGTCCCAGCCACCCAGTGAACCGCCAACGGAGATAAACAGGCTGCTGGGATTGTGTATCGCCAGCGTGACTGCAGCTTTTACAGTGCGACCAAATCCATTATTGGGGTATGTGAATGTTGCAGCACCATTTTCAGTCGCGTCAGCACCTGACAACGTAGGCAATGGGTTAAGCGTTTCATTATTGGCATCACTCAAAGAGCCAATCTGGCCTTCAAGCTGTTCACGCGTGGTGAACGCATCCACAGCGCCTGAGAAGCGTGCACGCTCGGCTGCGCCCATTGCCTTGTTGACCAGCGCATCCATCCGTGTCGCATTGTTATTACTGTTGCGGGTGTATGGATTATCAAAATTATCATCCAGTGTCGTACCACGGAAGCCCAGCGGTATTGTTGTATCAGGGTCCTGCGCGAAAATACGGCTTTCCCCCTCGAACGAAACAAAAGGCAGCAGCAGGTTGTTCACACTGCTAATAGGTGAATTATCTGCAAGTGAAGTACTGGCTTCATACTTCGAAGCATGGGTCATCAGAAGCGCCGCCATGCGAGTGCCGACACCGGCGCTGGTATCGATGTCCAGCGAGCCTTTAATGCTCATCAGGATACTCTCACGATGCGAACGGGTACCGTCCTTAACCTTGTGCAGGGTACGATACGCGCTCATATAGTTGTTGTTGAGCATGAATTCCATTTCATCGCCCCCGGCACCCGACCAGAAACCATTCGGCGTAATCAGACCCCCACCCGACGTCGGCTGGGTAATACCATTGAAAACATTTTCATATGAATTCTGCGAATTGTTTTCAATGTCAGCGATATTTGTCAGGTTGCCCGCGAGCTCTGAAGGGCCTCCATAGAGAAATATATTAATCACCTGCGGCATCACCGCCGGTGGAGTAATAATGCTGGCCTGATCATACTGGACAGCCGCATTCGCGTTTTTGTATAACGACACCAGGTTTAATGAAGAAGGCACAAATACTGATGCACCACTAATACCTGCGTATTTGAGAAAATCTCTGCGCTTCATTGTTCCTTCTCCTCAGCTCACTGCCTTAAAGTAATAAAATTCTGACAGCCTTGATATATAGTCAAAAGTAATTCTGGCGATGTTGTCATAGCGACCCGCGCGGATAATTTCCACGTCATCGACAGTTTGAAGATGGCTGTCACTTTGATTCAAATCACCATTCTCGTCGCGAATAATCTCCAGCAGATCCGTGATTTCATCACTGCTCGGTTTGCGTTGTAGCGCGTTGAGGAACAGAAAATCGAGAAACTCTGTTGGTGACAGATCGGCAACATCAGGCTGAACATCACCATCGGCGTCATAGAACAGACCATCAGTGCCGTTGCCGCCCTGGTAGGCCGTGTTGTTATAACCTGAAGTCGGCGCACCACCTGCTCTCACCAGGAATTCTTCACGCAGGCCCTTGTGATAACTGGCAAAACTGACGCCATCCATAGGTACATCGGGCAGACGACCTATTTTATATGACATGTTCGCCGCACCTTTGGCAGGCAAGGCGATACGGTCATTAATATTATTTGATGTCATGCGAATAAACACGGCCTCGTCCAGCTCGCCGGCACTGTTATCGCGTGGGTTCCACTTCAGCGTATCGAGCAATGACATCAGGTTTTCTTCATATGATCTTGGGCGCTCGGTGTTTACCAGATATTCTTTCGAGAAAATAATCGCCTTGAAAATATCCTCGAACGTTTCCGGGTTGCTCGCATTGATGGCTGCGTTCATCGCCAGTCGGTCATTGAGTGAACGCCCGGCCATCAGGTAGTTCAGAATCACTTCAGTGACACGCGGCATCAACAAAGGATGGCCGGCGATGACATCGTACAAATCATCGCAGGTGGTTACATAATTTGTACCCAGGATTAACTGCGGCACCGTGTTGGGGAAATCAGTGCGGCGAATCAGGTAACCATCATCCTCGTCGGTCAGGTAAAGATCTTTACAGGCGATACCACCACGTAATGAATCTTCTTCGGTTTCAAACAGACCCAGGTATAACTCGTAGGCTTCGAGCGCATGGTTTTCCGGGGAACGCGATACACGCCAGCGCGCCAGTGAGGGTAAATTTGAACGTACAATCTGCCTGACACTGAGATCATCTTCGAGGCTCTTGACCAGGAAACGGTACATGTTCTGCACATCATTCATGTCGGTGCTTTCCATTTCCTCGGCAGGCGAAAACATGATGGTATTCGCCAGGAAATATGCCATCCAGTGTACGAACTGGGTACGGCTGATTGGGTATTCCTTGATTCGCGCGAGTGGCAGTTGTCTTGGGCGCTGGTTGTTTTCAGCATCGCCATTGGTGTCAAATCGATACTTTGCATCCGCTTGCACTGGATTGCCCTCGCTATCGAGGCCATCAATCTCAGTATCGTTAACAGCAATTTCAACCTGGCTGAGATCTGTTCTCAGGCTGGCTTTCATGTTATCTAAAAACTTTGTGTCTCGAGGCACAAGTACGCTGGTGCCATTACTGAAATCAAAAAATTCTCCTGCAGTCTTACCCCTATATATTGTCGCCAATAGCTTGTTAGCAACCTGGTACTGTTGCTCGGGCGCTAACTGGTTAAATTCTTGCTGCGACAGCGGCCTTGCGAATCCACCCGCAGTAAATTCAGTGGATCCACTCGGTGCACCAGGGTCACAGCCTAGTAGAAAGCTTGCTGCGAGCAAGGAGCTGATAATGAATGGTTTGTTATTAAATATCACGGGTTCACTCCATTGGCTGAAGACATAGAACAGTACATTGGAAAAGTGTAGATGAAAGATGAGTAAAAATTATTCATAAATAGACGAACGGTAGATTTTTATAAAAAATATATTATTCATAATTAACAATAAGTTACAGCACACTTTTAAAAAGCGCATAATATTTCGCAGATTTCTACGAGAGTTTTATCGAAAATCTGTAAGAATTTTTTACAGTTCTGCTATATTTCATCATGTGGCCGCAGGGAGATTCGAAACCTGGCCACAAATTCTTGAATTGATCAAAAACCAGACGTATTAATCCTACTAGCGCAGTGCCATAGCAGACTGGCTATGACTGCCATTTATCATTTGGGTTCACAAACGAGGGTATTATTTTGAGATCAATTCTGCGCATTCTTATTTCTGTTATCGCCATCTACGGTTTTATCGCTCCGTCAAACGCCAGCGCTGAAAAAGCGCCCCAGTTTGTGCTGCAGGGCGATAACAAGAAAATCCAGCTCAGTAATTACAAAGGCAGGATTGTATATGTCGACTTCTGGGCATCCTGGTGTGAACCCTGCCGTCGGTCGTTTTCATTCATGAATAAAATGCAGTCGCTGTATGGTGAAGAAAAATTCAGTATCATTGCGATTAACCTCGATGAATCACGTGACGCGGCAAGAACATTTCTGGAGAAAATCCCTGCATCCTTCGATATTGCTTACGATCCACTGGGTCGCACCGCTGAAGCTTACAAGCTGAAAGCCATGCCAAGCTCTTTTTTGATTAACAAGAAAGGTGAACTGGTTTACCGCCATGTCGGCTTTCACAGTGAAGACAAGGACGAACTTGAAAAACACATCAAGCAGCTGATCGGCACAGGCATGCTGGCCAAAAAATAATGCTGTGAATTGCTTGTTCTAATCACTAAAAAAATAACGAGGCCCTGGCCTCGTTATTTTTTTGTATTACACAATACCGATCCATTCTTTCCAGTACTGGAACAGGTCGGCATCGAGCGATGCCAGCACAGAGCGTGTTTCAAGCTGATTACGAAATACCGGTAGATTATCCAGCGAAATCGAAACCCCACCGGCCTCGTGCAAAACCAGGTGTCCAGCCGCATAATCCCACAGTTTCTGACCGCCATGCAGATAAATATTATAACGACCTGCTGCGAGCCAGCACCAGTCAAGCGCTGAAGACCCAATATTGCGCTGCGATGAATAAGGCGCTTCGGTCACCAACC
>Ga0316201_10000376_pt1 | contig 24858 bp, 25 predicted proteins | sample CS6wburrow_MG_FD_204516 | JGI IMG/M metagenome (GOLD analysis project Ga0316201, IMG submission 204516) | Coastal sediment microbial communities from Delaware Bay, Delaware, United States - CS-6 worm burrow | ecosystem: Environmental > Aquatic > Marine > Coastal > Sediment | place: USA... | reverse complement strand
TTCAGCAACAGCACATCGGCCTCTTCGGCCGACTGCGCCGGCTGCAGACCATGGGCAGCGGCGAGCACATCCAGCATCTTGGCGGAGTCGTACTCGTTCATCTGACAACCGTGGGTCTTGATAAATACTTTGCCAGCCATGGAGCAGCCGTTTCTGCCTTACGGAAAAATTTTCAAGGTTAATTCGAACAAGGGCTGAAGATTATACAGGCAGTTGGGTAGAGAATGACATTACCGCTCTGTTGACACCGATGCCCTGCAAACCGCCGATGAAAACCCGGGCGTCCCGAATCCTGTAGCAACGCCGCCCTTCGGCGCAATACTGTGGCCAGGAGACCGCTCCTACGTCATCAGTTTTTACTAAGGAATCAGCGACGTACGGCAATTAGCCGGTATAAGCTTGCGAGACCGTCGGCCGCATGGACGCGGCCGTCGAGCGTACAGGGATGTATTTACAGCGTGTTCCGCAAGTTTATACCGGCTAATTGCCGTACTCACTTCGGTAATAAGGAAGCCGGCCTGTAAGCCGGGTTCTGTCGTGGACAGCCATTCATCTGGGATGTACGTCACCGTGCACCTCGAGCGACCTACCCGGGAACAGCGCGGGCCACGCCAATGCTCCCCTATTTGGTCTTGCTCCGGGTGGGGTTTACCCTGCCACGGCTGTTACCAGCCGCGCGGTGCGCTCTTACCGCACCATTTCACCCTTACCGGCGCCGAAGCGCTGGCGGTATATTTTCTGCGGCACTTTCCGTAGGCTCGCGCCTCCCAGGGGTTACCTGGCACCCTGCCCTGTGGAGCCCGGACTTTCCTCCATGACCGAAGTCACAGCGGCTGTCTGGCCAGCTTCCTTCAGCATTCTAGCAAAAATACGGTGTAAGTAATTGGTTAAACCGTCGGATATTCTTACGCAACGGAAGTTGAATAAGCCTGAACCCAAAAAGCGTAACCAGCTGTAATTATTGAATAATAGCCAGAGCCTAAAAACTGCATGGGTACTTCGGATAGGTCGGCAAAACTTACATTCCACTTACACAAAGTATTGGCCAAAATCATACGCTATTGATTATATTAAGTTATTAAATCATGGATCAAAACTTGCTAACTAAGATTGCCAACAGATTCGGAGGCTAAGGTACGAAAAGCCGAAATCTGCTGAACACTAAAGGCTCGAAAGCCACATTCAACGGAGGAGATTGAATAGAGATGAAGAAACGTTTTCTAAACGGATTGTTATTGGCGTCTGTCATCAGTGTTTTCGCCGCACCAACTGCGGCGGTAACTGTCAATTACTCAAATACTCCAGGAAGCAGTGTCAGATTTAACCCGACTGACGGATGTGGGGGTGGAGCAGTTGGATGCTTCGATTTTTTCCCAACATCACCCAACAATATCGAGGTCACCTCGGGAACAGCCAGCGGATCATTGGGTGTGATTGCCGGGACCTTCGGAGTGGGCACAATTTCGTCTCCTACCGCTGGTTTGGAAACAGCTAATGTAACCGGCTCAGGAACGCTCACTGTTAACGACGGAGCGGTCACCCCGGGTATTTTCAGCGCGGATTTAACCTGGATAGATATTGCTACATTTGGCGTTGCCGGCATCGTTAATACTCAGGGCACCGCAAATCTAACGAATATCACTTACACCGGCTCAGACACTGATTTAGTTGCTCTTGCCAACGTCGGTACTGGCATTCAGACCGCGACTTTTCAGTTTACTTCAGCCACATCGCTAACAGATCTGTTCAGCAACAGTAGCCAAACGACGACCACCAGCTTTTCAGGCTCGATTGCCGCCGTGCCACTACCTGCTGCTGTCTGGCTGTTCGGCTCCGGCCTGCTCGGCCTTGTGGGTATCGCCCGTCGCCGCCGCAGCTGACAAGCTCAAGGCAAATAAAGTGAAAAAGGCGGCTTTTCAGCCGCCTTTTTAATGGCTGCCGGTCATCGTGAGGCGGCTGCCCGCGCAATCTTACGATAGGTCGCCTTACCCAGCCATTTATTCAACGGATTGTCGCGCCCCAGAAATGGCAGGCAGGGGTCCCGGCGCACGCCCATATTGCGGCGCAGTTTCAGCAGGCTGGCGTGAGACGGCTCCAGTTTGAGCCCCAAGCTGATGGCGTCCCAGGCACGTTTACGGTGCCTGAAGTGGATTTCCGCCCTGGCCAGATTCTGGAATACCGTCGCGTGAATGGTCTCCCTGGCCGCCGCGTGCCGGCAGAGATTCAGGCCACTGACGTCGCCGCTGTAGACCAGTGCCAGGCCGTGGTAGGACCTGTAAAGGTGTTGATGGATATCGTGGCGGCCGGATTTCTGATCGGCCATGCGGAAATGACGTGTGGCGGCCTTCCAGTGCCTGCGTCTGAAAAAGGCCAGCCCGAGTTGATATTCCTGCTGTACCTGCTGCGCACGCTCCTGTGCAAAAGACGTTTCTGATCCATCCATGGATAATCTCCTGAAATTAGTGACGGGCGTTCCATTCGCCTCATCGATTTTCCCTTTACTACAGTTTGCATCAGTCAGCCGACATAGACTTTCAGGACTCGCTGTGAATACATCCCTGTACGCTCGACGGCCGCGTCCATGCGGCCAACGGTCCCGAAAGTCTATGTCGGCTGACCGATGCAGCCATTAGCACCGACAACTAATCAACCTGATTCAATCCTGTTTCACCTCCTGAAAAAATGCGAGCAACCCCAGTGTGGAGCTGTCATGGTCCTGTGCGACTGTCTGACTGTCCAGATCCTCCTGGATCAAGGTAGCCAGCTGCTTGCCCAGCTCCACGCCCCACTGATCGAAAGAATTGATCTGCCAGATGATACCCTGCACAAAAATCCTGTGTTCGTAAAGCGCTATCAGCATACCCAGTATCGATGGCGTCAGTTTCGGGTACAGCAGCGAATTGGTGGGTTTGTTGCCTGGAAACACCTTGTGTGGCAACAGCTCCTTGATGCACTGTGCGGACAGACCCTCGGTTTCAAGTTCAGCCCTGGCCTCGTCTTCCGTCTTGCCCCGCATCAGGGCTTCGGTCTGTGCCAGAAAATTCGAGAACAGAATCTGCTGCTGATCCGGTATGCCGTGGTGCGCATTGACCGCCATCAGAAAATCGGCCGGAATCAGCTCGGTCCCCTGATGAATCAACTGAAAAAAGGCGTGCTGGCCATTAGTGCCCGGCTCTCCCCATATAATCGGTCCGGTCGAATACTCCACCCCGTCTCCGTCACGGGCCACCCGTTTGCCGTTACTCTCCATGTCGGCCTGTTGCAGATAGGCCGGCAGGCGGTGCAGATGCTGGTCGTAGGGCAGGATGGCGTGACTGTCGGCGTGGAAAAAATTGCGGTACCAGATGCCCAGTAACGCCAGGATGACCGGCATATTCTGCCGCAGTGGTGCAGAACGAAAATGCTGGTCCATATCGTGCGCGCCGGCCAGTAATTCCTCGAAATTATCCATACCGATGTAGAGTGCAATGGATAAACCAATGGCCGACCACAGCGAATAGCGCCCACCGACCCAGTCCCAGAATTCGAACATGTTGTCCGGATCGATACCAAACGCCTGCACGGCTTCGCGGTTGGTGGACAGGGCGACAAAGTGTTTGGCCACCACGCGCCGGTCGGAGGCAGCGGTCAGCAGCCAGCGGCGTGCCTGCCTGGCATTGGTCATGGTTTCCTGGGTGGTAAATGTCTTGGAGGCCACCAGGAACAGGGTGGTTTCCGGATTCAGCTTGGCCAGCGTATCGAGGATATGGCTGCCGTCGACATTGGACACAAAGTGTACGTTCAGCCGGTAGCCGTAAGGTTTCATCGCCTCGGTCACCATCACCGGTCCCAGGTCCGAGCCACCGATACCGATATTCACCACATCGGTAATCGACTTCGCACTGTAGCCCTTCCACTCCCCGCTACGCACGTTGTCGGTGAAGCGCCGCATTTTCTCAAGCACCCGGTTGACCTCGGGCATGACATCGACACCGTCCACGTACACCGGTGAGTTGCTGCGGTTACGCAGCGCAGTGTGCAACACCGCACGCTGCTCGGTGAAATTGATTTTCTCACCGCCATACATACGCTCAATCCACGCCGGCAGATCACTCTGTTCGGCCAGATCAATCAGCAATGACAGTGTTTCCTCGCTGATACGGTTCTTGGAATAGTCCAGCAGAATATCGTTGTAGCGCAGAGAAAATCTCCCGAAACGTCCAGGATCATCGGAAAACAGCTCGCGCATATGCAGATCCTTGACCTGCTCATAATGTTCCTGCAACGCCGTCCAGGCGGGTTTTTGTTTTAGTTTCGACATGTTTAAATTCCCTGCCGTAGCGGCGGCCGTCCGGCCACGACTAACAGTTTACTCATCATCGCTTTCCAGGGTATTACGCCAGCGGTGATCCTGCCTGGTAAACAGCCGGTCAGCCTCACCCGGGCCCCAGCTGCCGGACGGGTAGGTATGAATGAAATCACGTTCCACCGCCCAGACTTTCAGAATCGGGTCAACGACCTTCCATGCCCAGCTCACTTCGTCGTAGCGCAGGAACAGGGAGTGGTCACCCTCAATGAGATCGAGCAACAGCGCTTCATACGCGTCCAGCTGGCCCTGATTGATACCACAGTAACTGGCATCCAGGCGGGTGGTCTCCGCACGCAGTTCCAGTCCCTGCTGCTTGACCTGCATTTCCATGCGAATGCATTCATTCGGCTGAAGATTCAGCAGTACCCAGTTGGGCTTGAGCCGGTCAATCTGGGTTTCCCTGAACAACTGCTGCGGCGGATGCTTGAAGCGTATGGACACCATGGAGTTGCCCGTCTTCATCCGCTTGCCGGTACGCAGGTAAAAAGGCACTCCCCGCCAGCGCCAGTTATCAACAAACACTTTCAACGCCGCGTAGGTCTCGGTCACACTGTGTTCCGGTACACCCTCCTCATCAAGGTAGCCGGGCACCTTCTCGCCATTCACCGTGCCCGCGGCATACTGGGCGCGAAACGCGTGCGCATTCACTGCGCTCTGCGGAATGGGTCGTATCGAACGCAGCACTTTCACCTTCTCGTCGCGCAGGGACTCTGCATCCAGATTGGCGGGTGGCTCCATCGCTACCAGCGTAAGCACCTGCAACAGGTGACTCTGCAGCATGTCCCGCAGGGCACCGGCTCCGTCGTAATAACCGGAACGCCCCCCCACACCCAACGACTCGGAGTGAGTGATCTGGACATTATCGATATAATTACGGTTCCAGAGCGGCTCCATCATCAGGTTGGCAAAGCGGAAAACCAGCAGATTCTGTACCGTACCCTTGCCCAGGTAGTGATCGATACGGAAGATCTGGGTTTCCTGAAAATCCCGGTTGAGACGTAAATTGAGACTTTCAGCACTCTGCAGATCATAGCCGAAAGGTTTTTCTATCACCAGGCGTCGCCAACCGCCATCCTCCTGATTCAGACCCACGGCACCCAGCAGACGGCTGACCACCCCGAAATCGGCCGGCCGGATTGCCATGTAGAAAATCAGATTGGGTGAAAAGTTCGGGCCACTGAGCAGGAAGTCGCGCAATGCCGGATAGGCCTGCTCGTCTCCCAGATCACCCCGAAAAAAAGACAACCGTGCGCAAAAACGCTCCAGCACCTGCGCATCCGTTGCCTTGCCCGCCAACCACTCCCGTACCTGGCCGCGCCAGGTTTCGTCATCCCAGTCGCGACGCCCGAAACCGACGATTTTCAGCCCTGACGGTAAGCGGCCCGCGACATCCAGACGGTAAAGCGCCGGCAACAGTTTGACCTGGGATAAATTGCCGGTCGCGCCGAATATTACAAAAGTACAGTCATCCATGTCGCTAGCCAACCTTGCTTCAAAGTCAATTGTGAAAAAACCTGACGCTGAGACTCAAACCACACTGTTTTGATAGACTCCCTGTGCTTCGAGTACATTGTGTTAACGCAACCTACCTTAAACCGGGGAAACGTACCAGTCATGGACATTCTGTTTGCAAGCGGCGAAGCCCATCCGCTGGTTAAGACCGGCGGGCTGGCCGACGTCTCCGGCAGCCTGCCACGCGCGATAAAGAATCTGAAACGGGAAATACGCCTGATTTTGCCCGCCTACCCCGTCGCCAGGGCCAACGCAGGCGTCCTGAAGCTGGTCAACGAAATCTCACTACCGGGCTCGCAACGCCCGGTACGCATCCTGCACGGGCGTCTACCGCACACCCGGGTACAACTGTACCTGATCGATGCCCCCGAATACTTTGACCGCAGTGGCGGACCCTACAGCACACCGGAAGGTAAAGACTGGCCCGATAACGCAGCGCGTTTTGCGCTGTTTGCGCAAGCCGTGTGTGCGGTAGCCATGAACCAGGCCGGGTTGGACTGGAAGCCGGACCTGGTGCACTGCAATGACTGGCAGACCGGCCTGGTCCCCGCCCTGCTTTCCCGACAGACTGAGCGGCCGGCCACGGTCTTTACCATCCACAACCTTGCCTACCAGGGGCTGTTTGGCTGGGACCAGTTCAAAGCCTTGCAACTGCCGCAGAACTGGTGGTCACCGGATGCCCTCGAATTTCATGACAATTTCTCGTTCATCAAGGGCGGCCTGGTTTATTCGGACTGGATCACCACCGTCAGCCCCACTTACGCCAGTGAGATTCGCACCACCGAGTTCGGCTGCGGCCTTGAAGGGCTGCTCGAACACCGCAAGGATAGCCTGAGCGGGATCCTCAACGGCGTTGATTACCAGGTATGGAGTCCCGGGCGGGACCGTCTGTTGCCACAGACCTACACGGTCCGTACGCTGGAGTCAAAGCTCGTAAACAAGGCCGCTCTGCAGGAAGCTTTCCGACTGCCGGTGACAGGGGAAACAGCGCTGTTCGGTCACGTCGGCCGGCTGGTAGAACAAAAAGGACTGGACCTGATTCTGGACTTGCTCCCGGAACTGCTGAAACGCCCCATACAGCTGGTATTTCTGGGCACCGGCGACGCCGCGCTGGAACAGGCCCTGCGCAAGGCCCATCAGCAACACGGCGACCGGATCGGCGTGCAGATCGACTATGACGAAAAACTCGCCCACCTGCTCGAAGCGGGCTCGGACGCCTTTCTGATGCCTTCCCGCTTTGAACCCTGCGGCTTGAACCAGCTCTACAGCCTGCGCTATGGAACTCCCCCCATTGTCCGCAATACCGGCGGGCTGGCCGATTCGGTGGTCGATGCCAACGGTCCCAATCTCTACCAGCACACTGCCACCGGTTTCGTGTTTGAACGCCCCAACCCCCGTCAGTTACTGCGCGCCATAGACCGCGCACTCAACCTCTTCAGTCGAAAAGACGTATGGAAAGACCTGCAACTGTCCGGCATGAAAGAGGATTTCTCGTGGGGCCGCAGCGCCTCGGCCTATGTCGAACTGTATACGCAGGTATTGAAGCGCCGGCAAAACAGCCTCGACAGCCACAGCACCAGCCCGCTCGCGGAGCTGCCGGAAGCACAGGCCTAGGAAAAATTATATTTTTCCCTAACTGTAGCGTATCCGCTCGGACTACGCTCGATCCGGGTATAATGGCAGCCTGCCTGAGCTGATTGCGACCCGCTTTTTTGGACAGGTTAAAATATGGATATGCCAGTACAACCAGGTGTTAACCCGCCACCCCGTGACAAGGAACTACGCTCCCGCGTACGCCTTTTCGGCAACCTGCTCGGTGAAGTTCTGGCTGCGCAGGCAGGACATGATGTGCTGGCCGCCGTAGAAACCCTGCGTAAAGGTTATATTCGCCTGCGTAAAGAGGATAATCCCGCCTTGCGCGCGCGCATGGCAAAAACCATAGACAGACTGCGACCGGAAACACTGAGTTCTGTGGTGCGCGCCTTCAACATCTATTTCAGCTTGGTCAATATTGCCGAAGAAGCCTTTCAGCACAAGCAACGGCGGCGCCACGCCCGCCAGGGTGGCCCATTATGGCGTGGCTCATTTGACCACACGCTGCGCGAATTTCACGCCCAGAATATTGGCGCGGCGCAAATCCAGACACTGCTGGATAACACGCTGTATCTGCCCGTGTTCACGGCGCACCCCACGGAATCAAAACGCCGTTCGGTGATGCACACCCTGCGTGGCATCTTCCTGACCGCCGAGAAACTGGACGCGGCGCGCGTGGGCAAAATAGAACGCGAGGATATTGTCAATGACCTGCGCAACCAGATTCAGATCCTGTGGAAAACCGACGAGGTGCGCGTCAACAAACCAACCGTCAAAGACGAAATCCGCAATGGACTGTTCTATTTCCGCGAGTGCCTGTTTCAGGCTGTTCCACGCGTGTACCGCTACCTGGATAATTCCATCCAGCGAGTCTACGGGGATATCGGTATCCGGCTTCCCAGCCTGCTGCAATTCGGATCATGGATTGGTGGCGACCGTGACGGCAACCCGTTCGTTAAACCTGCCACCACCGAATACGCGCTGCGCATGCACATGCGCGAGATTCTCTGCGAATACCTGCGGCGGGTTGAAGGCCTGCGCAGCAAGCTGACCTACTCGTCGAGACTGGTGCAACCGAGCCCCGCCTTCAGGGATAAACTCGATCATGATGTGCAACATTGTCCGGGAGTCATGGGTGAACGCCCGGATCGTTTTGCGCACGAACCCTACCGACGCATGCTGTACATTATGCGTAACCGGCTACGACACAATCTGAAGCTGACAACGGCGCGCATTGAACACCCGGAATCAGCCAACCCTGCAAATTATCCCTGCCGCTACCACAACGAAAAGAATTTTCTTGACGACCTGAAACTCATTCAGGCATCCCTGGCCTCACACGGAGACGGGGATATCGGCCGCGGTGATTTGCTGGACCTGATCCGTCTGGTTGAAACCTTTGGCTTCTTCCTGCTGCACCTGGATATCAGACAGGAGTCGACACGCCACAGTGAAGCAGTGAGCGAGCTTTGCGCACAGTTCATGGACGACTGCAACTACGACTCGCTGGATGACGACGCACGCATTCAGCTGCTGTGCGGACTGCTGAACAAACCACCGGTGACAGTCGACCGCAGCGTTCTCAGTGAAAGCAGTGTTGAAACCCTGCAGGTACTGGACGTCATGGCGCAGATGCGTGATGAGGTCAGTGCCGAGGCGTTCGGCACCTACGTCATCTCGATGACCCATTGTGCCAGCCACATTCTGGAACTGATGTGGCTGGCGTCCTTATGCAGGCTGGCCGGGTATAGGGACAACAGCTGGTACTGTCATATTCGTATCAGCCCCTTGTTCGAAACCATCGATGACCTGTCCAAAGTTGAACAGGTCATGACCCGCCTGCTCGATGAAGCGGTTTACCGCGAACTGCTCAAAGCCTCCGGTAATGTGCAGGAAATCATGCTGGGTTATTCCGATTCCTGCAAGGACGGCGGCATCCTGGCCTCCGGCTGGAATCTGTACGAAGCCCAGCAGAAGATCATCCGTATTGCCCGGGCACACGACATCGACTGTCGCCTGTTCCACGGCCGTGGCGGCACGCTGGGCCGTGGTGGCGGCCCCACACACGACGCCATACTGTCGCAACCGGCAGGTACAGTACACGGCCAGATCAAATTCACAGAACAGGGAGAAGTGCTGTCCGATAAGTACAGCAACCAGGAAACAGCCGTATACGAGTTATCCATGGGTATTACCGGGCTGCTCAAGGCCAGTCGCGGCGTGGTGCAGGAACACAGCGAAGACCGCGAGGAGGAGTACGCGGCGATCATGGCACAACTCGCCGAAAAAGGTGAGCAGGCCTATCGCGACCTGATCGATCACAGCGAAGGCCTGCTGGATTACTTCTATGAAGCCACACCGGTATCGGAGATCGGTCTCCTGAATATCGGTTCACGCCCGAGCCATCGAAAAAAGCAGGACCGTTCGAAAAGTTCCATTCGCGCCATTCCCTGGGTATTCGGCTGGGCACAATCCCGGCACACACTGCCGGCCTGGTACGGCATCGGCAGCGCCTTGCAATCCTACACCGAACAGGATGATGCCAGACTGGAAAAACTGCGTGACATGTATCGGGACTGGCCGTTCTTTCGCAACCTGTTGAGTAATACACAGTTATCCCTGGCGAAAGCCGATATGGACATCTCACAGGAATACACCAGCTTGTGCGAAAACCGGCAGACCGCGCACGCTGTCTATGCACGCATCCGCGAAGAACACGACAGTACTCTGGATATTGTCCGCAAGGTCGCTGATATCCGCAGCCTGCTCGAAGAGACCCCGGCACTGGCCCTGTCGCTGACCCGGCGTGACCCCTATCTCGACCCGCTCAATCATATCCAGATCAAGCTACTCGCCCGGGCACGAAATCCGCAACTGCATGAGTCGGAACAGGAACGCTGGCTCGAACCGCTGCTGCGTTCCATCAATGCCATTGCCAGCGGCATGCGCAACACCGGGTAATTCACAAGAAAATGGAATAACCGGACCAGGTTGTACGTGGATAAAATTAACGGACAACAATGCTTGAAGCCCCCTTAAACGAAAACGAAAAAACATCGTGGTTTTATGTCAGCGTCTGGTCATTGTTCATCTTCATAACGGTACCCCTGGCACGCGGAATACAGGCCTACGTCAGTGAACACTGGGGCCGGGACATGTTCATGCATGGCGTTATTATCTGCGTCAGCATCATGTTATGTATCGCCATACTCAAACTGCGACTGAAAAGACGCATTGCCACGGCGAAGCATTACCTGTGGCTGCTCGGCATTTCAGGGGTATTCATCGTATATACCATACAGTTAAGGAAGAACCCCGAGGAAGCGATGCACTTTGTCCAGTATGGCTTACTGGCTATCCTGGTTTACCGGGCACTAACACACCGTATCGCTGACAATGGCATTTATATCGTAGCCGCACTGATTACCGCCGCCATTGGAATAAGCGATGAAGCCATACAATGGTTGACGCCGAAACGCGTCTGGGGACTCAAGGATATCTGGCTCGACACAATGGCTGCAGCGCTGGCCCTGCTCGCATTGGCAAAAGGGCTTGAACCCGCTATTATTTCCGGCCCACCAACCCGCGCTACCGCAAGGATTATTTGCAGGACTGCGCTCGGCGTTGTCCTGCTACTCGGCGCAAGCTTGTTGAATACGCCAAAAAATATCTCCTGGTATGTCAGCAAACTTCCAGCATTGGATTTCATCGTCGCGAATTCCAGCGTCATGGCCGAGTACGGCTATCGCTACCACGATGAGGAAACCGGCGTGTTTCGATCGCGTCTGGCGCCAGACGAGCTGAAACAGACCGATATGTCGCGGGGAACCGCAGCCGCAGCAAACCTCGACCTCCTGCCGGGACTCGCTGATTATAGCGAATTCCTGCGTCGTTATACCCCGTTCAATGATCCATTTCTGCACGAAACGCGTGTTCACCTGAACCGCCGGGATTATTACTTGCAGTCTGCCGCCAAATACAAGGACCGCGATATCAACGAATTTCGGCGCCGGATGACAATAGCTCATTACGAAAATAGAATAATGGAGAAATACTTTCCGGAGACATTGTCGAAATCCGGATTTCTGCTTCCGGCTGGGACCGTCAGCTACATGAGAGAAAGCGCGTTAAAAGACATAAGATATGAGAGCCCTGTCAGCAGAGCCTTGCTGACGCGCGTTAACGAACAGCAGGTCTTATGGGCTTCGCTGATTCTTGCAATTTTCATACTGGCAGTGGAACGCCGGCTCTCGCGCGGGTTGCCGGCATGACATCGCCCACCCGCTATTCGCGGCGACGTTTTCTGCGCACCGCAGGAGGCGCCCTGCTGGTTGCCGGAAGCCCTGGCCTGATCAGCAGCTGCGCATCGCAGACACCTCGCGGAAAACCGCTGCGATTTGTCTTTTACACTGACGTACATGCGCGTACGGAGTGGGATACGCCGTTGGCAATGGCGCGCGCCGCCGATGCGATCAACGCACAGCAGCCGGATTTCGTTATCACTGGTGGAGATCTGATTACAGATGGTTTCACCAACGCGGCAGCGACTGTTGCCCCGCGCTGGGATGCCTACATGGAAATGCACCGGGCCATCAAGGGAGATATATACCCCACTATCGGTAACCACGACCTGGTGGCCGCAAGACCCGAGGATGGCACGCCACCGGCAAAGGACCCGCGCGCGGTATACCGTGACAGGATGGGGCTGGAACGCACCTATTATTCATTTGATGCCGCCGGTCACCGCTTTTTTATACTGGACTCGATCAGGATCAGCAACGACGAATTCAAATATCACGGCCATGTATCCGGGCAACAACGGCAATGGCTGCAACAGGAACTGGCGGGCACGCCCGGCGACATGCCCCTCGTCGTCGTGCTGCATGTCCCTTTACTGACCGGTTTCTACGCGGCCACCAAGGGCGCAACTTTCCCGGCCCCGCCCAACCGTGTTGTCACCAACAACACCGATGTTTTGCAGCTCTTCGAGAAGCATAATCTATTACTGGTACTGCAAGGACATCTGCACGTCGCGGAACGCTTGTGGTGGCGTAACACCACGTTTATCACCGGAGGTGCGATCTGTGCGCGCTGGTGGCGTGGGCCCTGGCACGGCACGAAGGAAGGATTCAACGTAATCACCCTGCTGGATAACAGGGTCGACTGGCAGTATATCGACTACGGCTGGCAGTCCAGGCGCCCAACCGGCAGATAAAGCGAAAAACCGGGACCTGTCCCCACTACTCGGACAATGACTCCGCTTCCATCGACAGGTAAACCTGATAGGCGTTGCGGCGATTGGCTTCGGCGAACGCCGGCAAGTGCTCGAACTCCGACCAGTCCGTCGCGTCATAAGCCTCGTCAAAAGGTATGAAATCCTCGACCGCAGCCTTCATCGTATCGCGCAGATAGGACAGATAACGCCGCATGGTCGCAATGGCCTGATTGGGATCTTTGGCGGCCGCACCGTGTCCCGGCACCAGCGCCAGCAGCTGCTGGTCCTCCATACGTTCTATCGCTTCCAGCCAGTGCCGTGAATTAGCATCTCCCATGAAGGGCACCCGGCCTTCGAAAATAATATCGCCGGAAAACAGGATTCGGTCCGGCTCGACATAAAGCGTCAGATCACCATCCGAGTGCGCAGCGCCAACCGGCGAGACGGTAAAACGCACACCGCCAAGTTCGAAACTCTCCTGTACGCCAAGGTAACGATCGGGCTCAACCAGACGGGTGGTTTCGTTCACCCAGGGTTCCAGTGAAAAACGCCGCTCTTCCAGACGTTCCGCGGCATTCTCGGAGCGCAGGTACTTCTCTGCCCCGACCGGCGCCCACACGGCTGCGCCCTGCTCTTCGAAAACCTGCAGTCCGTAAATATGATCGGCATGGTAATGGCTGCTGATGACCCGGACAATCGGCTGGTCGGTGACTGCGCGGATTTTCCTCAGCAGCAGATCCGCCAGCGACGGCGTGCCCAGCGCATCGAAAACAACGACGCCAGCATCGGTGACAATCACCCCCGCATTCGAAATAAAGCCTTCATTGTCAGTCGCAATCCCCGCTTCGCCCCGCACAAAATACACGTGCTCGGACAAGCGCCGCAGCTGCATATCGACACCGGCGGGCGGATAATGCCCTGGCAACGGCTCGGTTTGAGAGAAGGCGGAAGCGGATAGACAAATCAGAACGAGAAGGGTTAGTCGCTGCATACATTAACCTGTAGATGGATTCATTGGCATTCATCGTGCCTCAGCTGCGGCGTACACGGAAGAAGCGCAGCAGCTGATCTGCACAGTCCTGTTCCAGCACCCCGCCGTAGACATCAAGCCGATGATTCAGTCCCCGGGTATCAAAGGCGTGCATGGTACTATTCACTGCGCCGCGTTTAGAATCGTAGGCACCGAACACCAGACGCCCGATGCGTGCGTGTATCATGGCACCGGCGCACATCAGGCAGGGTTCGAGGGTGACGTAAAGTGTACTACCACTGAGTCGGTAATTGCCAAGCTGTTGCGCCGCAGCACGCATGGCGACAACTTCAGCGTGTGCAGTGGGATCGTTGGTGGATATCGCCCGGTTCCAGCCTTCACCAATCACTTTATCGTCCTGGATAATGACGGCTCCGACCGGCACCTCATCCTGCTCGCCGGCACGCGCGGCCAGGTCAAGGGCGTAGCGCATCCATTCAATGTCAGCCTTTGTTTTCACAATTCATATGCTTAGCGTGTATTGAATGGCCGGGATGACCGTGCATAACTCGCCGTAAATACTTCCCTTTAGGCTCAACAACCCACCGCGATCAATCAGACTGTACACCGGACAAGGGGGCCTGCCTTTACCAGATCGTCGGCCGCATGGATGCGGCCGTCGAGCCTACAGGGATGTATTTACGGCGCGCCCACTAAAGGCATGCCCATTGTCCGGGGTACACTCATCACTATCATTTCCACCCGATTGTAAATAAGCCATTATTACGCTTTAACATCAATGGCTTATTTGTAGGAATAAGTGGCAATGCCATGAACAATACCAAGTTCAGAAATAACTGCTAATTGCTCGTAAAACGTCAGGATCAAAAGCTGGTTGCCTTTCTTCCCGCCCTGACATATATTCATAATTGTTAATTATGAATATATGGGGACTGATATGGCGACAACTAGTCTTAGCCTGGGTAAACATTGGGAAGTATATATCAAGAATGAAATTGCTAGCGGGCGTTACGGCTCCGCCAGTGAGGTTGTACGCGACGCCCTCCGCGCAATGGAGGAGCGCAAAAGCAAACTTGAGGCCTTGCGTAGTCATTTGGCTCAAGGCGCCCAACAGGCCAGCACAGGTGAGTTCGTTGATAGTTTTTCAATGGATACACTGATCAACGATCTGGATAACGAAGCCTGATGCCCGGGTTCAGAGTCACTCCAAGGGCACAGAGTGACCTGAAAAACATCGGTCGATATTCCGAGCGTAAATGGGGTAAACACCAACGTAATACTTACCTTAAGGCACTCGAAAAACGCTTTGGCTGGCTAGCCGAAAATCCGAAACTGGGGAAACATCGCACGGATGTGGCTGAGGGCTATTACAGTTTCCCGCAGGGCGAACACGTTGTCTTCTATCTGGTTAGAGAAACAGGCATTGATATTATCGGCATCCCACACAAAGAGATGGATATCATCGCTTATTTTATGCCTGACTGAACACTCTCAGGTATCAGGTGTAATACCTGCCGCTGCCAGCCAGTGCCGGACGTGGGCCTACCCCCATTCGATTGTAAACGAGCCATTTTTACGATTTAACATCAATGGCTTAGTTGTTGGGGTGGATGGTAATACCATGAGAAATACCATGTTCAAAAAATCCTGCCAATTGCTTGGAAAAAATGCTGATTGAACGCTGCCACACAGCACCCCAGGCAACCTTCCGGGCTTTGACTTGCAGGAGTATGCCTTTTTTCCTGCTGCTGATCGATCACCGCAAACAGATTGTGCTCTCGGGTGTCCCCTTTGGGACCGAACATGTGGGCTAACCGGTAGCGCTCAAGCGTTTACCCAAACCGGCGCATCACCGATCCTCTGTATCAAGAAGTCGATGAAGATCCTGACTTTCGCCGTAAGAACATTCGATTTCGGATAGACGAGCCACAGGGCCGCCTGGTCATCGACCGTGTAGTCGGGCAGGACACGGACCAGCGAACCGTCGGCAAGTTCGCGGTGAACGCTCCAAAGCGCGTTCATCGAAATGCCTGCCCCTGCGATGGTTGCGATCTTCTGGCTCAAGCCGTCATCGACGATGAGCCGGCACCCGGCCAGGCGCGGATTGAACTGCCCTGCGTTGCCATCACGCCCAACCAGCGGGATCGGTGACTGTTCCTTGAATGCGATCAATTGGTGCGTCGCGAGTGCATCTGGATGCGTGGGCGTGCCATGCTGATTCAGATATTTAGGTGAAGCACAAAGGATACGCATGTCGTCGGCCAGTTTGCGACCCTTCAGGCTGCTGTCCGGGAGTGCTGAATTACGCAGCGCCAGATCGAAGCTCCCCTGAATAAGGTCGAATTCCATATCGGTGAGCCGCAGATCGAGACTGATACCCGGATGCAGCGCGAGAAATTCGGGCAAGACCGGCGCGATATAGAGCTGGGCGAACGTGCTTGGCGCAGTGAATCTCAAGGTACCCGTCGCCGTCACATTACCGCGTCCTAACGCAGCGTGGGCCGCGTTCTCCTGGGCGAGGATCTCCCTGGCATAAGGCAGAAACTCCGCCCCCTCCAGTGACAGGGCCACTTTCCGCGTTGAACGGCGCAACAGATCTGCGCCCAACGTTTTTTCCAGTTTCGCCAGTTTGGTGCTGGCCACGGCCGGCGCCATCCCCAGTTCTCGACCAGCGGCACTGATGTTGAGTTTTTCGGCCGCGAGTACAAACAGCCGAACACTTTCAGTATCCATTCGATTATATTTATTTTACGAATTATGAAATCTATTTTAATTCATTTATTTATCTTTTACGAACAATTATATTTATTCCACCGAATAGATTGCTAACCGCCAGGTGACAAGTAATCAAATACGCTGGAGTTGGATTTGACGCCACTACACTTTAAAGGCTTGTCGCTGCACGTTGTCTTCATGCTGATCCCGATGCTGCACGACCACAAGCGGGAAGAACACGGCGCCATACTGGCAAAGCTGGCCAAGATTGCGGATGCGGGCGCACTCAAGCCATTGCTTGATGAAACACCTTTTGGCCTCGAAGAAGTCGGCAAGGCATACGACCGTCTGGCCAGCGGACAAGCCATCGGTAAGTTGGTTGCAGAAATCTAAGGTGTTGTTAATGCGCACCGGGCAAATCACAACGCAATCCTGAACTCAGGAGCAAACCATGTTTGAGAATATGGGCTGGATCGTTGAAGCGAACATCAAAGACGGCAAACGTGACGAGTTCGAAGCGGTGATGGAGGAGGTAGTGCTATGAAAGCTAAACTTGCAGCGATAGCGTTAACAACATTGGTCACTGTTAACTCGGCTTATGCTGGTGGTAGTCAAGAGGTTGTCCTGACATCTGAAGTCGAATGGGAGCAACTCAACCCCGCCCGCGGCGACAAAAGTCCGCAGGCGGGTACCCTTTGGGGTGATCGCAAGGGTGCTGTGCCGACAGGCTTTCTAGCCAAGTTTGCGGACGGCTTCTCGTCGCCGCCTCACATTCACAATGTCACCTATCGCGCAGTGGTGATTAGCGGTCGTATCCACAACGATGATCCTGATGCCGCTGAGATGTGGATGCCCGCCGGATCATTCTGGACGCAGCCGAAAGGCGAAGTGCACATTACCGCTGCCAAAGGTGCCACCAATGTGGCGCTGGTCGAGATTGATCGAGGGCCGTACCTCGTCCTCCCTCCAGAGGAGGCGTTTGACAGTGGCGAAAGGCCGATCAACGTGGACGCATCGAACATCGTCTGGGTCGATCCGCCCGGAGTGACGACCTCTGCCAACGGACCAAAGGTCGCCTATCTCTGGGGCAACCTGGAGGATGGTCAGTCGATCGGAACCTTTGTCAAACTGCCGGCGGGATTTACGGGAAAGATACATAGCCACGGCTCGACCTTCCGCGCTGTGGTAGTCAAGGGTCAACCACAGTACCTGGGAGACGACGTCAAAACCCTGGAGCCAGGCAGTTATTTCGGCTCGAAGGGAGAGACGGTGCATCAGATCTCGTCTAAAGCGGGAGAAGAAAGCATCATCTACGTGCGCACGGATGGCAAGTACGAAGTCGTTCCGGTGCAGTAGCCGCGCGCGCCCCCCTTGCAGAACAGGAAATTGAAATGCTCAAACAAGCAAACAACGCGGTGCGCCAGGCCGTCAACGACGAACCGGGTTTCCAGTCCATCAATCGGGGCTACAACAGCGTATTCCGTCCCAACCATTTGAGCCTCGGACTGGTGGTGCCGCTGGAGACCTATTCACAAGGTCCGGTGCCTACCATGACCCGGCACCTGGAGCGCGTTCAACTGGCTGAACAACTGGGCTTTTCCGCCGTCTGGTTGCGCGACGTGCCGTTCAACGTGCCCGCGTTCGGGGATGCGGGTCAGATGTACGACCCATTTGTCTATCTGGGCCTGTTGGCGGGCCAGACAAACCGGATTGCATTGGGTGTCGCCAGTATCGTTCTGCCGCTGCGTCATCCGGCGCATGTTGCCAAAGCCGCATCGAGCGTGGACGTGCTGTCGGGTGGGCGCCTCATCCTGGGGGTCGCCTCGGGCGACCGGCCGGATGAATACCCGGCACTCAACCTATCGTTAGATGATCGCGGCGACCGTTTTCGCGACAGCTTTGACTATATCGAGCGCATGTGGGAAGACGCTCCGGCGTTCGAGAATTGCTATGGTAGCCCGCACGGCGGGATGGACATGCTGCCCAAACCGACAACCGGCAGACTGCCGTTGCTGATCACAGGCGGCAGCCAGCAGGATCCTCACTGGATCGCACGGCACGGGGATGGCTGGATAACCTACCCTCGCGAATTAGCCACGCAGGCACGAATAATCGGCGACTGGCGGGCACACGTCGAGGCAGTTGGCGGCCCGGCAAAACCAGCGGCGCAGTCGCTGTACGTCGATCTGAGCAAAGATCCTCAAACACCACCGCAACCGATTCACCTGGGTTTTCGATTGGGTGCGAGCCATCTCCGCACGTATCTGAAATCATTGGAGGCGATCGGCGTCAACCATGTGGCGCTGAATCTGCGCTTCAACCAGGCGGACACGGAAGAAACCATGCAACGTCTGGCCGTGGACATCCTGCCTGAGTTCTCCAGACCAAACTTCACCGAGTGACAGAGCGTCAATGATGCCAAAAACCATCCTTATTACCGGCTCCACCGACGGCATCGGTCTCCAAGCGGCCAAAGTGTTGTATTCACAGGGGCACCACATCCTGCTCCACGGGCGGAGCGATACAAAACTGAAGGCGGCGGAAAAAACACTCTCCGAGCTATCGGGTGATGGGCGTGTCGAAAGTTACCTGACTGATCTGTCGCGCATGGCCGACGTGGAGACTCTCGGCGAAGAGATCGCCGCGAACCATGAACAACTCGATGTCGTGATCAACAATGCCGGCGTATTCCGCACCGCCGACACCTTCACGGATGACGGTCTCGACATTCGGTTTGCAGTCAACATCTTCGCTCCTTACCTGTTGACCCAGCGACTGCTGCCACTGCTTCGACCAGGGGCGCGCGTGGTCAACCTCTCTTCCGCTGCGCAGTCGCCAGTCAACCTGGAGGCACTGGCGGGAAGGACTAAGATCCCAGACCAGTTGAACGCTTATGCCCAAAGCAAACTGGCCCTCACCATGTGGTCCCGCACCATGGCGCATTTGCACAAGAATCGTGCTCTGCTCTTTGTCGCAGTGAATCCTGGATCACTGCTCGCGACCAAGATGGTAAAAGAGGGCTTCGGCATGGCCGGCAATGATATCCGCGTCGGTTTGGATGTCATTGTTCGAGCAGCGCTTGCGGATGAATTCGCTGAGGCTTCCGGCCTGTATTTTGACAACGACAAAGGTCGGTTCGCTTCACCGCATCCCGACGCGCTGGACCAGAAAAAGACAGAACGGGTCGTGCGCGTTATCGAGACGGTGCTGGCCGACAAGTCAAGATAAGGAGCAGAACATCCCTGATCAGATGTTTTCCAGTTTTTGATCCCGCTTTATTATTATTCATGCCAGGCAATATCTGCCAAGAACATCATTTACCATATGAAGCTGAATGATAATCGATGTCGACATTGACGATCAGCTTCCAGAGAACTGACATGCTGCAAATTCGTGAAGCGTCCGAAGTGGACTTCGATAAAATCTGGCCTATCTTTCAGGGCATTGCGTCGGCTGGTGACACCTATGCCTATCCGACGAACATCACAAAAGCAGAAGGCCGGCGACTCTGGTTGGAAACACCGCGCAAAACCTTCCTCGCTGAAGACGACGGCGAGGTGCTGGGCACCTACTATATCAAGACCAACCAGGCCGGCCCCGGCGCCCATGTCTGCAATTGCGGCTACATGGTTGCGGCCGATGCGCGGGGCAGAGGCATCGCCACCGCCATGTGCAAACATTCGCAGGTCGTCGCCCTGGAACTGGGCTACGAGGCCATGCAGTTCAACTTCGTTGCGTCAACCAACGAGGGCGCCGTCCGGCTCTGGCAGAAGCTCGGCTTTGACATCGTTGGCAGACTGCCCGGAGCCTTCAAGCATCCAGTCCAGGGTAATGTCGATGCGCTGGTCATGCACAAGTGGCTGATTCATGACGCGTAGTGAGGCTATATCGGCATCATCGGTAGACCCGAATTGTTGAATACCTCGAAGAAGTCGGCAAAAGACGTGGGTGAATACAGGGATGTAATCCCGCGAAACGATGGTCGAGGGTCTGCGCAAACTGATCGGGGAGATGTCTTCAATTTTCGTCTCCCAGTTCCTTCAGGCGCTTCATTAGCGAATACCAGGAACGCCTCGACACACACAGCATGGTATTCGATAGTCGCGCAGAAATTGAGCGAATCGATACCATGATCCATACCATTGAAAAATGGCAATATCTGCTTACCGATGCCTGCCAGCGCCAGACAGAAATGAAGATAATTTATTGATTTTGTGACCTTGCCGCGTCTTGATACCTGCAAGTACCGGTCAGCGCCAGATCTGGCCTACTCCACTCGATTAGTAATAAGCCTTGAATCTTTTTTAAATACAATAGTTTATTTTTCGTGCATAGGGCAGATGCCATGAAAAATACCATGTTCAAAATTTTCTTGAAAAGAATGCTGCGATATTTTAGTACATGACCAAACAAGCAAGATAGGAATCCAGTTAAACCGAGTAAAACGTGAATCAACCACGTGAAGGTTTATCGATGAAGATCTGTGGCACCGACCGGCGCTGTGAGCGCTCGATCTTCTCTTGCTCACGTACGGCATCCGAGGTAACAATGCCTTGGCCGTGGTGCAGCAGGGATACCAGTCCTCAGGAATAGGTTTCAATTTTGGCCGTGGTGACATCTTCCAGTTGTTGATGGTTACTCTTGCTCCGGTGCGGGATAGATGATGCGCGGCGGTAATCGGTGATACAGCCGCGCGATCATGACAAGCATCAAACTTCCAACCGCAACGGGTAATCCGATATACCCCCGTCCCGGATTGTCCAACAACACCACCAGGGGATTCGCGCCCACTGGCGGATGCGTCACCCGCAGAGCTGCCACTGTGGCAATGACCATGCCAACCGCCAAGCCCATGCTCCACCATTCTGCGGCTAGAAGTGCGTGCAAAGCTAGTCCGATGGCCATCGAGACGATGTACCCACCAACTACGTTGGCCGGTTGCGACAACGGACTGTCCCGCACGGAGAACAGAAAAACTAGCAAAAGAAGAAGAAATCAGGCCATAATCTAGCCAGGCACACGGGTCAATTCAAATACAAATCAACATCTAGATACACCAGGCCACCGAAATGAAATCTTTCAGCTTTGCCGTACTACTATTTCTTTTCTGGATCTTTTTGTCGGGACATCTGGAACCCCTGCTGCTGGGTTTGGGGATGGCATCTGTCGCGCTCACGGTTTTCTTGTCACGGCGAATGAATGTTATCGATCACGAAAGCTATCCGCTGCATCTCTCGTCGAAATTCCCCGGCTTTTTTGTTTATATATTCAGAGAGATCGTAAAGGCAAATATCGATGTTGTTACACGGATCCTGAGCCGGAGGAAGGCGCCGATCAGCCCGCAGATGATCGAAATCCCACAGTCGCAAGAAACCGATCTCGGGGCGGTAATTTACGCCAACTCCATCACCTTGACTCCCGGCACGGTCACGATCAAATTGTCGAAAGACAATCTCACCGTTCATGCGCTCAGCAAGGAGGCGGCCAGCGAGCTTGCCACAGGCGCCATGTCCAAAGAGATCTCTAACCGGATGTTCGACAAATAGTGTTTATCGCAGCTTTACTGGCGATCCTTGTGACGATGGGATTGGCCCTCGCGCGCGCCCTTGCCGGGCCTACGACTTATGATCGTATTGCGGCGGTCAACATTTTCGGCACCAAGACTGTGCTGCTGATCGCCGTTCTGGCGTTTTTCTCCGGCAGAGGTGATCTGCTGGATATTGCGCTGGTCTATGCGTTGATCAATTTCATAAGTGTCGTCGCAGCACTGAAGCTGGTCACTCGAGGTAATTTTCACTCCTCCGACAGCGATGAGAACGAAGCTAACTAAGAGAGGTCCGGAATGATTATCGATATCCTCAGTTGGATCTGTCTGTTGGCCGGCGGGGCGCTGGGTATCGTTGGCGGTATCGGTATCCACCGCTTCCCCGACTTCTACAGCCGCCTGCACGCTGCTGGAATAACCGATACTCTTTGCGCCATGTTGATCCTGCTGGGCCTTGGGCTGCAGGCCGGCTGGAGTCTCGCCGCCTTTAAATTGGCCTTGATTTTCATGTTCCTCTTTTTTACCAGCCCGACCGCTTCCCACGCGCTGGCAAACGCGGCGCAGCACAGTGGTCTGCAGCCCAGGCTGGATAGCGATAAACCTGAGGTTGGATCGTGATTGATATTGTTATCGATGTCACCTTGCTGGCCTTTTTGGCGATCACCGCGGTAGCTACCTTGCACCTGACAAACCTGTTTGCCATCGTCATGCTGTTCGGGGTTTTCAGTCTGCTGTCAGCCGGTCTGTTCGTGGTTATGGATGCCCCCGATGTGGCTTTTACCGAAGCGGCAGTGGGGGCGGGAATCTCGACGGTATTGATGCTGGCTACCCTGGCATTGGTCAAAAGACCACAAAAACCCTACTACGCAGAGGCGCCGCGGGCCCACCGTCCATGGTTGCCGCTGGTCGTCGTGGTCATAACGGGTTCGGCACTGGTTTACGGCACCTGGGATATCCCGGGGTTTGGTGCGCCCGAGGCGCCGGCACAAACACATGTTGCGCGCTACTACATCGACAATGCACTCCAGGAAACGGGGGTGCCGAATATTGTGACCGCCGTACTGGCGAGCTATCGCGGGTTTGATACCCTCGGCGAGGTGGTGGTGGTTTATACCGCAGGCGTGGCCGTGCTGCTGCTGATCGTGGGAGGCGCTCAAAAGCGGCGGCCAGACCCAGGGATGAGGGGAGACCAGATGAGGCCTAATCTTATCCTGCATGTTATTGCAAAATTCCTTATTCCACTGATCATTCTGTTTGCACTCTATGTTCAGTTTCATGGTGATTTCGGGCCGGGTGGCGGTTTTCAGGCCGGAGTGATTTTCAGCGCCGCGCTCATTCTTTACGCCCTGGTGTTTGGGCTTGACGCCGCGGAAAAGATCATCCCCTCACGCTGGCTACACAAACTGGCTGCGCTGGGGGTGGTGATCTATGCCGCGGTTGGGGTGGTGTCCTTGCTGTTAGGTGGTAATTATCTCGATTACACGCTTTTGGGCAGCAACCAGGTTGCCGGGCAACATCTGGGGATTCTGCTGGTGGAGCTGGGCGTGGGTATCACGGTGGCGTCGGTTATGCTGATTCTTTTTTTTGCCTTCGCAGGCAGGGCCAGAAAATGATGGATTTTTTTATTGGCCACTACAACTACTGGATCGTGATTTTTTTAATGATGGTCGGCCTCTATACGGTAATAAGCCGCGGCAACCTGATAAAAAAGATTATCGGCCTGAATATTTTCCAGGTCTCGGTCTTTTTTCTCTATATCAGCCTGGGCACCGTGGAGGGCGGCGCGGCGCCTATTATCGCTGAAGGCGTCGAGGTCTATTCAAATCCCCTACCCCATGTGTTGATCCTCACAGCCATCGTGGTGGGCGTGGCAACGACGGCGCTGGCGCTGGCCTTGGTGGTGCGCATCAAGGAGTCCTACGGCACCATTGAAGAGGATGAAATTCATAATCTGGATCATTCGCTGTAATGGAAAATCATATCAGCCTGTTATTGGTGCTTGCACCGCTGATTGCCGCGCCGGTGGTCGCCGTATTGCCCCGTGGCCGATGGCCCTGGGCGGTTGCGTTTACTGTTGCGGCCTTGTGTGCCGCGCTTGCCGGGATGCAGCTGTGGACCGTGGTTCACGAGGGGACAATCAGTTACGAACTGGGTGGCTGGGCGCCGCTCTGGGGGATTGAATACCGTATCGATGCGGTCAATGCCTTTATGGCCTTGATCGTAGCCGCTATTGCCGCAATCACACTGCCCTATGCCTTGCTCAGCTCGGAGCGGGAGATCCCTGGGGAGAAGATTCCGCTTTTCTACAGTGCCATGCTGCTCTGTTTGGCCGGTCTTCTGGGGATCACCCAGACCGGTGATATCTTTAACGCATTTGTCTTTCTGGAGATATCATCACTCTCCTCCTACGCGTTGATCAGCCTTGGAAAAAAGCGGCAAGCGTTCACCGCCGCTTATCAATACCTGATCATGGGCACGATCGGCGCTACCTTCTATCTGATTGGCGTCGGCCTGATCTATTCCCAAACCGGTAGCTTGAATATGCAGGATGTAGCAACCATTCTGCCCGGCGTGCTGCATCTTAAAACGGTGGAAACCGGCTTCGCCTTCATCATGATCGGCATTGCGTTAAAGCTGGCACTGTTTCCCCTGCATCTCTGGCTGCCCAATGCGTATACCTACGCGCCCTCGGTGGTCACAGTTTTTCTGGCGGCAACGGCCACCAAGGTAGCCATTTATCTGATGCTGCGCATGTTTTTTACGGTTTTTCCTAGCGGTTTTGCAATGGGAACACCGGCTGAAGAAGTATTTATCGCAGCAGGTATCGCCGGCATTATCATTGCCTCGATCTATGCCATCTATCAGGCGGATGTCAAAAGGTTGCTGGCCTACTCCAGCGTGGCGCAAATCGGTTATATGGCGCTGGGGATCGGGTTTGC
>Ga0316201_10000375_pt1 | contig 24891 bp, 21 predicted proteins | sample CS6wburrow_MG_FD_204516 | JGI IMG/M metagenome (GOLD analysis project Ga0316201, IMG submission 204516) | Coastal sediment microbial communities from Delaware Bay, Delaware, United States - CS-6 worm burrow | ecosystem: Environmental > Aquatic > Marine > Coastal > Sediment | place: USA... | reverse complement strand
GGTCTGATGTACGAGGCTGCCGTGGGCGGCCAGAAGTTCAAGGTTAAGGGCCTGTAGAGAATCGCGCAGGCGGAAGGTGCAAGCCGCTCGCCGTGCAGGCAGTGTTATCTGCTCGCACGGCGGCAACCGCTTTCTTATCGCAGGAGCTACTCGTTACTTACTTGATCGTAATGAGTCGCAGCTGGTATTCGCCGGTGATTTCACGCATCCCCGGGTAGTTCTTTTGTGCATATGCCGACGTCTTGTCCGACTGTGCCTTGGTGAACTTGGCCATGAACTTTTCGTAATTTTCCTTGTTCGGTGCCAGCGCCGCGGTATCAGCAAACTTGACCACTAGCAGCAGGTTGAAATCACCGCTTGATTCGAGATCGCTCCGGTAGATCCACCAGTCTTCAATCTGGCCCAGTTCTTTCGAGATCTTGTTTCCCGGTACCCAGGTCTCTCTAAGACCTTCAAGGTAGGCGTCGCCCATATTCGAGTCGACTTTGACCGTAGTGACCGACCAGACTGCATCGCTGACCTCATAGTCTTTCCACGGATCGAGATCAGCCATGGCGATACCTGATATGAACAGGCACGACAGCACTGCAATCACTGATTTGAATCGCATAATTATTCCTTAGATTGATTTAACTAGAGATATTTAGCTGCCGAAGTCACGAATTGAGTGAGTTACTGGTGACGGCAGCGTGGGCGCACTATAGGCTTAATTGCCGAGCATTGTTGAACTATCGAAAGATGGGGAATTCTATTGCGATATTAGGGTTGGGCAGATTCGAATACATAACAGCAGTGATCCGATACAACCGGTTACAAACCTACACAGTCCTGAAACCTCCTGGGGCGCGGGCCTTGCTACGCTAAGAACCCATTCGTAAAGGGCGTTTCGCCATCACACTGACGTGCCATCTCTAACTAGCCTATCGCCGAAATCCAACGTCGCCATCATCGGCGCGAGTGGAGGAATTGGTGCCGAATTCGTGCGGCAGCTTTGTGCCGATGCTGGGGTCGAGCACGTCCATGCATGGTCGCGAACGGAGATTGACATCTCCGACCCCAAAGTCAGGTTCGGCACACTCGATCTTTTCGATGAAACCAGCATTCGTGAAGCCGCAGTCGCTTCCAGTATAGTTGCCCCCCTGGACGCCGTGTTTGTTACAACTGGCGTTCTCCACGATCTTTCGATCCAGCCCGAGAAAAGTATTGCAGATATCTGTCCCGAAGCGATGCTGGATGTACTGGGGGTGAATACGATTGGGCCGGCACTGGTAGCCAAACACTTTCTGCCAATGATGCGGCGCGATGCAAAATCCGTTTTCGCGGCACTGTCTGCGAGGGTAGGGAGTATTTCGGACAACCGCCTCGGTGGTTGGGCTTCCTATCGTGTATCAAAAGCCGCGCTCAATATGCTGATAAAGACCATTTCGATTGAACATGCGCGGCGATTTCCGCAAGCTGTCGTCGTTGGTCTGCATCCCGGTACGGTTGACACCAATCTGTCAAAACCATTTCAGCGGCGAGTCCCCGCGGACCAGTTGTTCACAACGACTCATTCCGTAAACCATCTACTGCAAGTTATCGATCACCTGACCCCTGCCGATACAGGGCGATGTTTCGCCTGGGACGGTCAGGTTATTGAGCCATAACCCAGAGCCACAGGAGTACAATCAAATTGAATTCTCGCCAGATAGTATTTTTCATATTCATCCTTATGGTGCAGCCGGCGATGGCAATTGAAGAGCCCGAGTTTGAAGTCCTGCAGTCAAACGACGACTATGAGGTTCGCATGTATGCGCCTCATATCGTTGCGGAGGTCGACGTCGAAGGAGACGACGGTGACCCTGGCCGCGCAGCGTTCAAAATTCTTGCCGGTTATATCTTTGGCGACAATGAGGCGGAGACAAAAATGTCGATGACCGCGCCGGTCACGTCACAGGCAGGCGGGGACAGTGACCGAGAGCTTTACACGTATGCGTTCTTCATGGAATCCGAGTACACCATGGAGACATTGCCGAAGCCCATCGATGCAAGGATCAGGCTGGTCGAGAAGCCGGCGCGCGTGGTCGCTGCGCGCCGCTACTCTGGAAGCTGGAGTACCAGCAATTATCAGAAGAACGAGTCCGTATTGATGGCCGCACTGGCTAACGACGGAGTCGTTTTATCTGGCGAGCCTTATCTCGCGCGCTACAACAGTCCATTCACCCTGTGGTTCATGCGCCGTAACGAATTGCTGGTCGAAATTGAATGGCCATCTCCCTGATAGGACTGCCGCGTTAAAGAGCAGCCTTGATTGCCTCGACCAGGCTCTCGTCGTCTGGTTGCGTACGCGGGCTGAATTCGGAGATCAACTGCCCGTCGCGGCCGATCAGGTATTTGTGGAAATTCCAGGTTGGGTAAGTACCGGCTTTGGCGGCCAGGTGGTCATAGAACGGATGTGCATCGCCTTTCTTGACTGTGACCTTCTCAAACATGGGGAACTTGACCTTGTAGGTAAGACGACAGAATTCCTGAATCTGCTCTTCTGTTCCGGGTTCCTGACCCATGAAGTCGTTTGAAGGGAAGCCGAGAACGACGAGGCCATCGTCACCATAGTCCTGATAGAGCTTCTCAAGGCCATCGTACTGCGGCGTGTTGCCGCACTTGGACGCCGTATTGACGATCAGCAGCACCTTGCCGCCGAATTCTTCGCCAAGGTTGACTGTCTCATCAGAGGCGAGGCGACGAAAGTCCTGATCAAGCAGCGATTCGTCTGCGGATACTGACGTTGACAGGGTCATAAGTAACAATAGTCCGGGCAAGATGCGCATATGCGGTCTCCAGATTGGGGGTGCGCGTGTTTTTTCACACGCTAGATTTCAAAGAGGTTTATCCTGCCCTGATACGCGGGCGGATTGCAGCACTATTGTGTAACAAGTAGTAACAGACATTCGGTAGATATGCATGACAAATGAAACAACAAAGCCCGACCTGGTATTTGGTGCCAGTGGCTACATTGGCACAAACCTCGTTGAGTTCCTGCTGGCGGAAGGTCGGAGTGTCCGCGCGTCTTCTCGAAACGTCGAAGTGCTGCGTGGCAGGGGCTGGGACGGGGCTGAACTATGTGGTGCGGATGCGCTTGATCCCGAACAACTTGATGCTGTGCTTGAAAATGTCGACACGGCCTATTACCTGGTTCATTCCATGGCGGCGGGAAAAGCATTCCCCGAAATCGACGCGCTCGCGGCACGCAACTTTGCCGCTGCAGCCGAGCGGCAAGCTGTGCGGCGTATCGTCTACCTGGGTGGGCTGACGCCGGACAATCCGGAATCCGTTCATCTCCAGTCGCGCCAGCAGACAGGCGATATCCTGCGCGATGGCGCGGTACCGGTAACGGAGCTTCGTGCTGGCATGATCATTGGCCCGGGCTCTGCCGCATGGGAGGTGATTCGCGATCTGGTCAACCACCTGCCGGTCATGATTACGCCTCGCTGGGTGTTCTCCAGGTCCACGCCCATCGCACTGAGCAATCTGCTGCGGTACCTCGCTGACGTTCCCAAACTTGACGAGACGGCCGGTCAAACCTACGACGTGGCCTGCAAGGAAGTTCTGACCTACAAGGAAATCATGCTGCGTTACGCCCGCCTTATCGGAAAGCGGCCTGTCATTATTCCTGTGCCAGTGCTGACGCCCCGGCTTTCATCCTACTGGTTACGGCTGGTGACGTCGGTGCCGACCAATGTGGCACGCGCGTTGATCGGCGGATTGACGCAGGATGTGATAGCACGGGACCAGCGTCTCGCCGAGCTCATTCCGCAGGAGCTATTGGACTTTGACGCCGCCGCTGCGGAGGCGCTTCGCGCCGAGCGGCAACATGCACTTCCCGCTCATTGGGTCGAGGGCGCCGTTGCCTGCAGGGATTTCAGTCCAGCGTACGGGTTCTACGCCAAACAGGCGCAGGGCAACGCGGTGACGACGGCACCTGCCGCTGACGTCTGGACGGTTTTGTGCCAGTTTGGCCATCGCGGCGATTTCTTTTATGGACGCGGACTCTGGTGGTTGCGGCGCGCACTGGACTGGCTCGTTGGCGGCCCCAGCTTTCGACGCCAGCGTCGTCACCCGACAGCATTACGCGTGGGCGACGTGGTCGATGCCTGGCGTGTAATCGAGTGTGTGCCCGAGGAAAGACTGACGTTCCTCATGGAATTGAGAGCGCCCGGCGCTGGTGTGCTGGAGTTCACCGTTGACGATCTTGGCGCAGAGCGCCGAATTTCGGTACAGGCCTACTGGCATCCGGCAGGCGTGTGGGGATTGTTGTACTGGTACGCCACATTGCCGCTGCACGCGTTGCTGTTTCGCGGCACAGCGCGCCGGATAAAAGAACGAGCCCTGAAGGAAGGTCGGTCCAGGTAACGTCAGTCGGCCGCCTTCAGCATTCTTGAGTCCACCTCGTAGTGTGAGCCATTCAGTGCTTCGAGGTTGATTTCCCAGATTTCATCGTCCGGAATGCTGGTACGTTCGTGACCGGGAAGTTCGCGTTCGTCATCAACCTGCAGGCCCCAGACGCGGACGTTGCGTACGCCGGCAACGGGAATCCGCAGAGCATCGAACCGGGCGCGGAGGGCTTCGTCAACCCCATCGGTCGCCCACGTGGCAAAACCGCAGGCGATAATGTCCGCGACGCGTGCAGGCATGATCGGTGACTTCTTTTGATCGGTCATGGCGTAAGCCTCCCTAGCGGGTATTATTAGCCGACAAGAAAAACAACAGGTGCAGGATACTGTGCCATCTCGAACCAGACTATCCGTGGGAGTCCCTATGAAACTGAAGTTCAGCTTTGCGCTTGTGACATGTGCAGTTCTCGTGGCCTGCGGGCCGGCCGACCAGCCAGGCACGCCCGCTGCCGCGGTGCCGTCGGCCGATGAGCAGTTCGATGCGGCGGTCGCTGAAATGACGAGCGCCTATTTTTTCCACGTCCCGGAAGCCGCAACGCAGCTGGGTATTTCTGAGGACCTCGTGCCCGAAACGTCCACCCGAATGATGGATCGTTCGATCGCTGGCAACGCGGCACGTAACGCGGCCCTCGAGGCGGCGCTGGCATCGCTTTGGGCCATCGATGCGGAGGCCCTGGACGCCGGTCGCCAGAGCACGCATGCGGTCCTGACAACCTTGTTTGAGGGTGCGCTTGGGCCGTCCCGGCTCGTCGACTACGGAACCACTACCGGGGCCTGGACCTTTTGGTATCTCCCGTATCCGATCGTCCAGAATTCCGGACCCACGGTCGACATTCCGAATTTCCTGACTTCGCAGCAGCCGGTAACGAACGAGGAGGAAGCGGAAACGTATCTTGTGCGCCTGGCGACGGTTGGTGCCGCCCTTACTGGTGCGCTCGAGAGCTATCGCCACGGTGTGCAACAGGGTGCTATCCCACCGGATTTCATCGTGGACAAGTCGCTGGCTGTTACCGAGGCATTCATCGAGCCGGGCGCAGATCGGAACCCGATTTACCTGTCGTATGTCGAGAAGCTCGAACAGGCCGGTATCGAACAGGCCGACGCCTATGCTGATCGAGCGCTACGCATTATCGATGCCGATGTCTTGCCCGCGTATCAGCGTATCGCCGATTACCTGGGGGAAGTTCGCTCATCAGCGCCCCATGATGCAGGGATTTGGCGGCTCCCCAATGGCGAGGCTCTGTATGCAGCAATGATTCGCCACATGACTGACTCGAATTTGTCCGCAGATGATATTCACCGGACGGGTCTCAGCGAGGTTGACCGCATCACGGCGCAAATGGACGAGATTCTAAAGGGTGCGGGATACACCGAAGGAACCGTGGGTGAACGGATGCAGCAACTCAACGTCGAGGCCCGCTTTCTATATGCGAACAACGCCGAAGGCAAGGAAGAGCTGTTGAACGATGTGCGCGGCTACGTCGATGGCATGTACGAGAAATTGCCGGAGTGGTTCCGCGATATTCCCGACCATAAGGTCGAGGTCCACATGGTGCCGGAATTCAGCCAGGCATCTGCACCGATTGGCTACTACAACAATCCCGCGCCCGATGGGTCCCGGCCTGGCTACTATTTCATCAATCTTCGCGACACCGCATTGCACCCGAGCTGGACATTGCCGACGCTGAGTTATCACGAAGCTGTGCCCGGACATCACCTCGACGGGGCGACGTCGATCAACCGTGACGTTCCATTGATCCTCAAAGCCTTGTGGTCAAACACGAGTGGGGAAGGCTGGGCGCTGTACGCGGAGCGACTGGCCGCCGAAATGGGACTGTACGACGACGATCCGTATGGGGATCTGGGCCGACTGCAGGCCGAGCTGCATCGCGCCGTTCGACTGGTAACCGATACGGGTATGCACGCCATGAAATGGAGCCGTGAAAAGGCGATCGAATACATGGTGAGCGTCGAGGGCCTCGATGAGGCGACGGCGACATCGGAAATAGAACGCTTCGTGGTGTGGCCTGCACAGGCTCTCGGTTACAAGTTGGGGCAGTTGAAAATCCTCGCACTCCGTGAGGAGGCCAGGGAAAAACTCGGCGAGCAGTTCGATATTCGTGACTTCAACCAGACTGTGCTGGAGGTCGCCTCGACGCCATTGCCATTCATCGAGTCCACCGTTCACGAATGGATCGCACAGTCCGGCGACTTGTAGTAAATTTCGCGGTCACAGTTCGAACATTCCGACATAAGAGAGAAGCCAAACCTATGATTAACAAGAATTTGCTACGACTCCCAATTCTCGCGGCCGCACTGGCCCTCGCCTCAACTGCCGTTGCTGGCGACAGCCCACAGAAAGAGCGCCATGAACTGATGGAGGGTGTCCTGAAGGGTGCAAAAGTTGTGGGGCCCATGCTTAAGGGTGAGGCCGAGTACGACAATGCCGCTGCAATGGAGTCACTAAAGATATGGCAAAGCGCGGCGGCAAGATTTGGTGACCTGTTCCCAGAGGGCAGTGACACCGGCGAGGATACCGAAGCGGCCCCGGCCATCTGGGAAGATCGCGCCGGATTCGATGCGGCACTCGTTGCGTGGAGCGAAGCCATAGATGCCGCCATCGCGGCGAACCCGGCAACACTCGATGATGCCAAGCCCGTAATCGGCCCCGTATTTGGCAAGTGCAAAGACTGCCACGACGGTTACCGCATCGAGAAAGAATAGCGTCGGCGGGAGTTCAAATTGATGCGCCGCATCGTCGTCGCATTGTTACTGCTTGCCTTGATGGCGGCGTGGTGGCTTACCGCGCCGTCACGCTTTGCGCCGAGCAAGCTGCCGGATCACGCAGCTGACGCGGTTGCTGGTGAGCGCGTTTTCTGGGCCGGTGGCTGCGCGTCCTGCCATGCCACTCCGGTCGATGGCAAGCGCGCCAAAGGCGCCGCCAAGCTGTTGCTGGGTGGTGGCATGGAACTCGAATCACCCTACGGCGTATTTCGCGTACCGAATATATCGCCGCACGCGGACGGCATCGGTGGCTGGTCAATGCTGGAGTTTGTGAATGCCATGCAACACGGCGTATCGCCGGCAGGGAAGCACTACTATCCCTCGTTCCCCTACACCTCCTATGCAAAGGCAGCCACCAGGGACGTCATGGACCTCAAAGCCTACCTGGATACATTGCCGGAGATTGCCGGCCGCTCCGAGGACCATTCGCTGTCATTCCCCTGGTCGATCCGCCGGGGCATCGGCGCCTGGAAGCGCCTGTACCTTGATGCAGCGCCGGTAAAGGCGAGTACTGCCGGAGATCCGCTGGTCGAGCGGGGGCGCGAACTGGCCGAAGGACTGGGGCACTGCGGGGAATGCCATACGTCTCGTGGCCGTTTTGGTGGACTGCTCGAGGATCGCTGGTTAGGGGGCGCGGCCAGCCCGGAAGGCAAAGGCCGCATTCCCAACATCACGCCGGGCGGCGAGAACATTGGGTCCTGGACAGCCAGCGATATCGCCTACTACCTCGAGAGCGGGTTCACGCCGGAGTTTGACACCGTGGGCGGCACCATGGTCGCCGTGCAGGAAAACATGGCGCACCTGACTTCGGCGGACCGCGAGGCGATTGCCGCCTACCTGAAGTCTGTTCCCGAAATCGACTAGCGCAGGCTGCGCAACCTGGCCATAAGTTCCTCGGTACCCGGTATCACGGGCTCGAGGTCCGCCGCGTTCTTCTTCCATTTATCGGGGTTCGGTGCCGTTAGTGTGTACTTCGACGGCGACAGTGGCCGTGATGCGACCTCGACCATACGCGGACCAAACACAATCTGTGAGAACTCACACATGCGTTGCAGTGAATTCATCGTGTCCGAGATTAATGCGTCGTATTCGATGGTGCACCAGCGCTCGTCAGGGAGTTGCTGCAGGTCATCGAGGATCGTCTGATTCGTAACCTGCCACTGCTGTGCAACCGTTTCAGCCAGTGAACTCTCGGTAAGGTCCTGCCAGCCCGGGAACAGCAGGTGTGACCAACGGTGCGATGCGGTCCAGTCGGGCAGGCGTTCGTAGGTGACATACTGCTGCGAGCGCCATGAGTCCAGCAGACTACTGATGTTTTGTCGCGCGTCGCGGTAGAGGAAGATGAATCGAGCGTCCGGGAATGCCTTGAGAATGAACGGAATACGCAAGGCGTTCTTTGGCGTTTTTTCCAGAAAACGAACCTCGGCCGGCCTGGATGCGATCGACAGGTCGCGCAGCAATAGCCCGTCGCTGTTAACCAGATCGGCCGCCAGCGAATTCAATACTGTATCGATAACATCGCGAGTGGCCAGATCGGCCGTCAACCGATTGCTTTGATTGTCCTTGTTGGGCCGCAGGGACGGAACAATCTCGAAGTGCTTGTGCGCTTCGTCACCGACGGACCAGAGCTCCCGGTTCAGTGCGAGGGTCTCGAATAACAAGGTGCTGCCGGAACGCGGAGCGGCGACGATAAATACGGGTCGGTCAAACCGGGGACGGTTATGTGTTGCACCTCCGGCGCTTTCTGTCTCCACCAGGTTTTGCGGTGCGAGTACCGCGTCCAGGGTGTACCAGAACGCCTCGTTCGCTGGCCGCCCATTGCTCGCAGTCAGGACCCTCTCCGGCAATGCATCTATGTGCTTGCGATAGGCGTCGCGCAGTCGTTTGAATTCCGGAAATCCTCCGGCAGTAGGACCTGAAACCATCCACACCGATTGCCAGTCGTTGAGGAAGTCCGTTGTTTGATTACGCAGGTGGTTGATGTTGTCTGAAGCGGTATTGCCGTTCTCCACAAGGTCATCAACAAGTTCTTTGAGGTCGGCCGCAATTTCACTGGCCGGTAACACGGGGAGACCTCGGTAATTCTCAAGGCGCAGTTCCGGATCTTCGCCTGGCTGGAAATCGATGCGCCGTGGCTCATTGTCACGACCATCTACCATGCGCCAGATATCTGACGAACCCACGGTGTCGATGACAAGATGTATCCGCGTCTTGTCGGAGTGATTCTCGACAGCGTGATCGACCCAGTTGTTGAATGTCCAGGACTCACCTCTGGCCATATGTACTTCTTCATTCTCGCAATAGAAGGCGACTTCCGGCTCAGTGAGAATCGGCACATGAATCCGCAGATGATTGCGCCAGAAGTAGTGAGAGTCCGTGTGGTGCGCAACGATCGCGCCCGGCGTCAGCCGCATCAGTCTTGAGCGCCCGATGACGGTGTTGAAACTGGCCATCACCTGGCGGACATATGGCATTTTTGCCAGCCTCGGCGTTGGCACCATTGGCCCTGAGAAGTCATCGTTCTCCTCGCCGTTTGTCGATACCAGCACCAGCGACGAGTTGCCCTCGAAACGCTGTGGATGGGCACGCCATTCCTCTTCACCAAACTGGCTGATTTCCTCAGCAAGTCTGACGTGATCGAACGTTAGCGGGAGCTTGATAAAGCGTTGCGGAAGTCGCATCTAGTTCCTCATCTTTTCACGACGACCCGCCAGCAACAGGTAAACAACGGGAACTACAAATAACGTAAATAGTGTGCCGAAACTCATGCCACCTACGATAACCCAACCGATCTGGTGACGTGCTTCCGCACCCGCGCCGCTGGCGAATGCCAGGGGGACGGCACCAAGCACCATCGCGCCGGTCGTCATCAGGATCGGCCGAAGTCGTTTACTGGCGGCCTGCAGAACTGCATCGAATTTGTTCATGCCATTCTCACGCAGCTGGTTTGAGAATTCGACAATCAGGATGCCGTGTTTGGCAATCAGCCCAACCAGCGTGACCACCCCGATCTGCGTATAAATATTCCAGGACGTTATGGTTTGCCACCAACCCATCTCGTTGCCCGCGTTGATCGCAACCAGGCAAAGGAATGCGCCGAACATGGCCAGTGGTACCGAGACAAGGATGATCAACGGATCGATGAAACTCTCGAATTGCGCCGAAAGAACAAGGTAAATAAACAGCAGCGCCAGGACCATCATGGTCATCGCCCCGGATGAGGACTCACGGAACTCGCGCGATTGGCCGCCCAGATCGTACTGGGCGTCGGGTGCGACTTCGGCCAGCGCTGCTTCAAGCCACTCGATGGCTTCACCCATGGAATAGCCGGGGCCGAGGCCGACGGAGATAGTAGCGGCACGCATCTTGTTGAAGTGATTGAGCTCCTTGGCTGCAACAGTCTCAGTCACCGTGACAAGGTTCTGCAGCTGGATCATTGTATCGTCGTTGCCACGCACAAAGATGTTACTCAGATCCGCAGGGGTGCGCCGTGCGTCGTCCTCCACCTGAACGATCACATCGTATTGCTCCGAGCCAATCTTAAAGCGCGTAACGTTGCGGCCGCCCAGCATGGTTTCGAGCGTGTGGCCGACGCCAATGACGCTGGCGCCAACCGCTGAGATCTTTTCGCGATTGACGTCAATCTTGAGCTCCGGCTTGTTCAGCTTCAGGTCTGAATCCGGGTTGATCAGGTTCGGGTTCTCGCCAATTTTGGCGATGAGGCGCTGCACCGTAGCGTCGAGCTCATCCCAGGATTGAGTGCTCTGCACGATGAAGCGCACTGGCTGTCCGAAGTCGCGCACCCCGAGCGGCGGTCGCGTGAGTGGGAAGGCCATGATACCGGCGATGTTTGCAAACTTCGGAAACAGCGAGTTCTTGATCTGCAGCGTATTGCGATCGCGATCATCCCAGTCACTCAGGGTTACAAACGTCATGGCGTTGGTAACGCCATTAAATCCTGAAAAGCTGAAGAATCGCTCCAGTTCCGGGAGCTCGGTAAAAATGTCGACCATCTGCAGTGCGTAGCGATCCGTATAGTCGATGGTCGCGCCTTCCGGCGCACTGCCTATGCCCATGACTGAGCCGGTGTCTTCAGCCGGGGCAAGTTCCTCCGGCAACATCGTAAACAGGGTTGCCATCGCCACCACAACCGCCGTAGCCGCAGTCACAACCAGCCAGCTTCGCTGCAGCAGTTTACTGAGAGTCGACCGGTAGCCACGATCCAGGCCGCGCAGAATGCGCTCGCCGAATTCAAATAGTCGGCCGTGCTTTTCCTCATGGTGCAGCAGCCTGGAACACATCATGGGAGACAGCGTAAGCGCAACAAATCCGGAAACCAGGACAGCGCCAGCGAGTGTCAACGCAAACTCGATGAATAGTTTGCCACTGCGGCCCGTTGTAAAAACGAACGGCAGGTACACAGCGGCGAGGGTGATGGTCATCGCGACGATGGCGAAAGCGATCTCACGGCTGCCGGTGAGGGCCGCCTCGAGCGGCTCCATGCCTTCCTCGATATGGCGATAGATATTCTCGAGCATCACGATCGCATCGTCGACCACAAGTCCGATGGCCAGCACCATGGCGAGCAGGGAAAGTGTATTGATCGTGAACCCGAGCACGTACATCAGCGCGAAGGCGCCGATGAGTGAAACCGGGATGGTGACCAGCGGGACCAGGACCGCGCGCCAGTTTCGAAGAAAAAGAAAGATCACGAGAATGACGAGCACGGCTGCTTCGGCGACCGTTATGTACACCTCTTGTATCGATCGCTCGATGAACGCGGTCGAGTCGTGAGCCACCTCAACCCGCATTCCTTCGGGCAGTGACGCCGATATCTGCGGCAGGAGTTCCTTTAGCGCTGCTGATATTTCGACGGGGTTGGCGACGGCCTGCTTGACGATACCGAGTGGGATCGCGTTGCGGCCGTTGAACCGCGCCCGGAAGCGCGAATTGTCAGCACCCAGTTCTATACGGGCGACATCGCCCAGGCGTACCAGGAAGGTATCGGTTTCCTTGACGACAATATCGGCAAACTGCTGTGGCTCCCTGATATCGGTCTCCGCCAGAACCGTAAATTCCCGGTTGATGGCTTCTACCCGTCCGGCCGGCACCTCGATGTTTTGCGCGCGCAGTGCCGCTTCTATGTCGAGTGGCGTCAGCTCGTAGCCGGCCAGCCGATCCGGTTGCAACCAGATGCGCATTGCGTAGCGATTGCCCCTGACCTGGGCCTCCGCCACACCCGGAATGGTCTGGATTCGATCTTTGACGAGGCGCAGCGCCACGTCGGCGATTTCCATCAGATCATGTCGGTCGGATGAGAAGGCCAGCCAGATAATAGGTTGCGCATCGGCCTCCTGCTTCTGGACGATCGGTTCGTTAGCCTCCTCGGGGAGCGCCTGGCGTGATTGAGCCACCCGGTCGCGAACGTCGCCCGCCGCAGCGTCAGGGTCACGATTCAGTTTGAAGCGGACGGTTACCTGGCTGCTTTCTGCGCGACTGACCGAGTTGATGAAGTCAATGCCTTCGATACCCGACAGCGCGTCCTCGATCGGCTTGGTTATCTGCGATTCTATGACCTGGGCATTAGCGCCGGGATAGATGGTCGCGACGGTGACGATGGGTTCGTCGACATTCGGAATCTGGCGGATCGCCAGTCGGTCATAACAAATCAGTCCGACCAGGACGATGAGCAGGCTCATCACGGTTGCAAGAACCGGGCGGCGAATAGACAATTCCGGAAGTTGCATGGGGCAGTGCGCGGACTAGTTCGAGCCCGATGGGGCGTCGTCCACAGACCGGACCTTGGCGCCGTCATACAGCTTCATTTGGCCGGCAGTCACTATGACCTCGCCAGCATTGAGACCGTCGGTGATTTCGACAAACCCGGGCTGGCGCTCGCCGATCGTGACCACACGCTGCTCTGCCGTATCGTCGTTCACCACAAACACAGTTTTGTTTTGGCCGATGGGCCAGATCGCCTGCTCGGGAATGACGATGGCATTGGGATTTGCGCCGAGCGAAATCGAGATCCTCACGAACAGTCCAGGCCGCAGCATGAGTGCCTCGTTCGGCAGGCTGGCACGTACTTCGAGACTATGACCCTCTACATCGGCCTTCGGAGCAACCGCTATTACCGTCCCGGCGAAAACCTCGTCGGGGTACGCGTCGACGGTGATCTCGACGCCCAGCCCGGATTTTACTTTTGGCAGCAGGTTTTCCGGCACGCTGAAGTCGACGCGCAGTGGGTCCAGCTGCACCACGTCCACAAGCTCCTGGCCAACGGTTGCGTAGTCACCGACATTTATACGTCTCAGGCCGGCGAACCCGGCAAACGGCGCACGAATAACCGTCTTGGTCAGTTTCGCGCTTGACGATCTCAGGCGTGCCACATCGACATCGTAGTTGGCACGAGCTGCATCGTAGTCGGTACCGGAGATGAGTTGTTTCGCGCGGAGCCCCTCGGCACGCTTGAGCGCCGATTCGCTGCGATTCACATTGGCGCGGGCTTCGTTGACTTCGGCTTCGAGCACCGTTGCCTCAATCGAATACAATTTTGCGCCCTGGTCGAGTGGCTCGCCTTCGCGGAAATGCACGGCCAAAACCTGACCCGGGATTTCAGCGCGCAGTGTGGCGGACGCCTCGGCGGTAAGCGTTCCGATGGCCCTGACCGAGGATTCGAGCGTCGTGACCTGTACCGTCGCAGTTTCCACGGCGACTGCGGCATTAGCCCACGGTCCAGCCTGTGCGAAGGCAGGCGACGCGGCGGCGAGCGCCAACAGTATGCAGAATCTGACCGCTTGCATTATGGTTTTCCGAAGAGTCCAGTCGAAACGGGCAGCCATTATGCGTTATTTGCGGTCCCCATCGATAGACGCTATTGGTTCTGCGATGTGCTCCGCCCACAGGCGAGTCGCAAAAGTCCGTATATGTCTCAATTGCGCCGGGTGATCCCGGGGGTATGGTGAAGCGGTAGATTCTCGTTCGTACGTTATCTCAGGAGGTACCCATGGCAATCGTGAACGTACTGGTCATCGCCGCGCTGGTCGCGACAGTGGTTGTACTGTCATTGGGGCTGCGCTCCATGGCGCGGGGCGGCACCTACGACAAGGAGCACGCTGAGAAATTCATGTGGGAGCGTGTCGCGCTCCAGGGTCTTGTCGTTGTCCTGCTATTGGCTGCGGCGTTCCTGTTAAACACCTGAAGCGGCGACTAGAATAGCGCCGGACCTAACCAGGAGCTCCGGACCATGCGTATTGACGCTATCGCCATCGGCGAGAACCCGCCCGATGACGTCAATGTCATCATTGAAGTGCCGCTCGGCGGCCAGCCGATCAAGTACGAACTGGACAAGGATGCCGGTGTACTCGTCGTCGACCGGTTCCTGTACACACCGATGTCGTACCCTGGCAACTATGGCTTTGTGCCACACACCTTGTCGGAAGACGGAGACCCAATCGATGTGCTCGTGATCAACACGCGCGAACTGGCGCCGAGCTGTGTCATCAATGTGCGGCCCGTTGGTGTGCTGATCATGGAAGACAACGCCGGGCAGGACGAGAAAGTCATCGCCGTGCCATCTCACGCGCTGACCCAGCGCTACGACGATGTGCTGACGCACACCGATCTGCCGGAGATCACGCTGGAACAGATCGAGCACTTCTTCGAGCACTACAAGGATCTCGAGCCGGGCAAGTGGGTCAAGATCGGCGACTGGCACGGTACGGAAATGGCCAAGCGCCTGATCTCTGAGGCGATCGAGCGAGCGAAAGCCTAGAGCGTGTCGTAAAAAGTCTCCTGGCGCGCGCGCTCGGCGGAGTCGGGCAGGCGCCCGTGGGCTGCACCAAAGTTATCGTCGACGTGGTGTAACTTGGTCATTCCAGGGATGCTTAGCGTTGCCGCCGGGTGGCCGATCGCATATTTCAGCAGGAACTGTGCCCAGCTTTCGCAGCCGAATTCCTGCGCCCAGGCGGGCAGCGGCTGGTCACCAACCTTCTCAAATATTCTTCCGCCACCAAATGCACGGTTGATGATGACGCCGACACCGCGGTCGGCTGCAAGCGGCAGAATTCGGTCCGCCGCTTCACGCTGCTCAAGCGAGTAATTGATCTGGATGAAATCGAGTTCTTCCTGTCGCATGACTTTCTCGAACTCCTCGTATTGGCGTGCTCGCGACGTTGTGATACCGATGTAGCGTACGAGGCCTTCCTGCTTCCATTCGCGCAGGACCGGCAATGCTTCCTGCCAGTTGATCAGGTTGTGAACCTGCATCAGGTCGAATGTCTTTGTCTTCAGTTTCTCTTGCGACGCGTTCATCTGTGCCGACGTCGCTGCGGCACCACCATCCTTGTCTGTTTTGGTAGCGACGAACAGATCGTCGCGAATGCCCAGATCGGCAATCAAATCACCGAGTACTGACTCGGAACTTCGATACATTGGTGCGGTATCGATAACAGTACCGCCGAGCTCGTGGAAGCGGGCGAGTGCGGCGCGCAACACCGCGCGTTTTTCGACGTCGTCGCCAACCCCATAGCGATTCGTTCCCAGCCCGACGATTGGCACCATTTCACCCGATGACGGAATCGCCTTCCTGATCATCTGCTCGGGCCCGGCCAGGGCATTACCGCCAAGAGCGGCCAGTGAGAGGGCGCCGAGGCCCGCCTTGTTGAAGTCTCGTCGTGTGATGCTCATGTCTGCCTCCTCAGCCCTGCATTTCCTCGAGTTCCAGGCCTTTTGTCTCATGCACCATCCTGGCCACAAAGAATATCGAAATCACGGCGCACACGGTGTAGAAACCGTACGCTCCAGCCAGTCCGACGCTGGCCAGCATGATCGGAAACGTTATCGTGATTCCGAAATTTGAGCCCCACTGAGCAAGACCGGACACTGCGAGCCCGGTTCCCCGAATCTGGTTGGGGAACATCTCTCCCAGCATGACCCACATCACAGGTCCCCAGGAGAAATTGAAGAACATGACGTAGACGTTGGCGGCCACGAGTGCGAGCGGACCGTAAATCCCTTCCAGGCTCAGGCTGCCATCGGCTGCGGTCGAGGCATTGGTGAATGCATAGGTGACGAGGGCCAGGGTAATCGCCATGCCGACGGAACCTATCCAGAGAATCGGTTTGCGCCCGATGCGGTCGACGAGCAACAGTGCGGCGATGACGGCCGCGATGCTCAGGCCGCCACTGACGATGTTGATGAGCAGGGCATCGCTCTCGGTAAAGCCTACCGACTGCCACAACACGGCCCCGTAATAAAAGACGACGTTAATGCCAACCAGTTGCTGGAAGGTCGCGAGACCGATACCGACCCACACCAACCTGCGAACGCGGCCGGTCTTCGGGTCGAGCAAATCAGCCATGCGCGGGTTGTGATGATCTTGCGCCAGGGATGCGTCGATCTCATCGGCCTTGAGCCTGGCCGCATCGGCACCGCTGAGTCGAGTGAGTACCTCGATCGCCTTGTCATGCTGCCGCTGCAGCACCAGGTAGCGAGGGCTCTCCGGAATGAAGAACAACGCGAGCAGGAAAATGATGGCTGGAATCAACTCCATCCAGAACATCCAGCGCCAGGCTTCGAAACCCAGCCAGAGTTCGTTCATCGATGAGCCCGCAGCATCGGCTATCAGGTAGTTGCTGAAGAACGCCAGGAACAGGCCGGAGATGATTGCGATCTGCTGAACGGTTGCCAGCGTCCCTCGGAAGTGGGCGGGCGTTACCTCGCTGATATAGGCAGGCGCCAGAACACTCGCTGCACCCACCGCGAGACCACCCAGTATCCTGTAGACGACAAACTCCAGTGATCCGCCGGCGATTCCGGAGCCCCATGCGCTGATAATGAACAACACCGCCGCGACCCGCATGATCGACCGCCGACCGCGGAGATCCGCAAGGCGCCCGGCGAAGAACGCGCCGATGGCGCAGCCGAGCAGCATGGACGCTACATTGAATCCTGTGCCGATACTGTCCGAGTCAAATGCCGTCCGCAGGCCATCAACGGTGCCGTTGATGACGCCACTGTCAAAGCCGAACAGGAAGCCGCCGATCGTCGCGATACAGCTGATGACGACGATATACAGAGTGTTCTGGGTGACGCCTGAGGCTTTGCCCACTATGATCCCCTTGATCTTATTGTGGTCCGGATTATGCACGCCGCTGTATTGATGTGCACGACGCTGGCACAATTGGTGACCCTGCCTTACGAACAGTGAGTCTTCGATGCCAGGACTGTATTTTGAAGAGTTTGAGGTCGGCCAGACCTTTGATCACCCGATTCGGCGCACCATTACCGAAACAGACAATGTGCTCATCTCGACGCTGAGCCATAACCCGGCACCGCTGCATCTCGACGCTGAGTACATGAAGAACACAGAGTTCGGTAAGCCGCTGGTCAACAGCTGTCTGACACTGAGTCTCATGGTGGGTATCTCGGTCAATGACACAACGCATGGTACGACCGTCGCCAATCTCGGTTGGGATGACGTGCGTTTCCCCAAGCCACTTTTCTGCGGCGACACGATCCATATCGAGTCGGAAGTGCTTGAGTTACGTGCCAGCAAGTCACGCCCTGCTAACGGCATCGTGACCTTCGCCCACAGAGCCTATAACCAGCACGACGAACTCGTCGGGGTTTGCAGGCGTTCGGCGCTCATGATGAGAAAGCCTGCATGAGTCGCAGTTTCCTGTTCGTTCCCGCTGACTCCGAACGCAAGCTGGAGAAAGCGGAGGGGATCAACGCAGACGCCCTTATCCTCGATCTCGAGGATGCCGTGGCTCCACAAGCCCGACCCGCTGCCAGGCAGCTCGCGGCCGCCTATCTAAAGGGAAAGCAAAATACCTGGGTTCGGATCAACCCGATCGATACGGACGATGCGCTGCCCGATCTGGAGGCGGTCATGCCGTCTGCACCTGCCGGCATTATTCTGCCAAAGCCACGCACGGCCAAAGACGCAGCGATCCTGGCAAAGCTCCTCGATGGATTCGAGGAGCAGCATGGCATCGAGTCCGGCAGCACGAGGATCATGGCGCTGTGCACGGAACACCCTGCAGCCCTGTTTTCGCTGGACGGCTATATCGGGGCAACGTCACGATTGTATGGCCTGTCCTGGGGGGCAGAGGATCTCGCCGCGGCCGTTGGTGCCAGTACCAACCGAGACGAAGACGGCCACTGGCTCCCGCAGTATGAGCTGGCCCGGTCGCTGTGCCTGTTTGCGGCGGCCGCTGCGGAAGTTGCAGCCGTAGATACGGTCTTTACGGACTTTCGCGATCTCGACGGATTGCTACGCTATGCAAGGAAAGCTCGACGTGACGGCTTCAACGGCATGCTTGCGATCCACCCGGCCCAGGTCGACGTGATCAACGCTGCGTTCGAGCCGACGACCGAAGAACTCGAGTACGCGGAGCGCATCATTAGACTATTTGATGAGAACCCCGGCTCTGGAACCGTCGGTCTGGATGGTAAAATGATTGACCGTCCGCACCTGATTCAGGCACAGCGACTACTGCAGGCATATCGCAAGTAATACAAAAAAAAGGTAAAGCATCATGGAAACGCAAATCTACCCTGTCTCTGACGCAACCAAGAAACGCGCCCTCATCGACAAGGCGGGCTACGAAGAAATGTATGCGAGGTCAGTCACCGATAACGAAGGTTTCTGGGCGGAGCAAGCCCAGCGTATCGACTGGATAAAACCGTTTACCAAGATAAAAGATGTCTCTTTCGCAAAAGACGATCTGCATATTCGCTGGTTCGAGGACGGCACGCTCAACGTCTGCTACAACTGCGTCGATCGACATCTCGAAGACAAGGCCGACGATGTCGCGCTGATCTGGGAGGGTGATGACCCGAACCGCGACCTCAAGATTACCTACCGAGAGCTGCATGAGCGCGTCAGTAAATTCGCGAACGCGCTGAAAGCGCTCGGTGCGAAACGTGGTGATCGCATCACGATTTATATGCCCATGATTCCCGAGGCCGCCATTTCGATGCTGGCCTGCGCGCGTATCGGTGCTGTCCATTCGGTCGTGTTTGGTGGGTTCTCACCGGATGCGCTGGCAGGGCGCATTCACGACTGCGAATCCAATATCGTTATCACCGCTGACGAAGGTCTGCGCGGCGGCAAGATTGTTCCGCTCAAGGCCAATGTTGATGCTGCGGCCGACAAACCCGAAGTTACGACGCTCGAAAAAGTGCTCGTCGTGCGCAACACGGGTAACGATGTCGAATGGAGCGAAGGGCGTGACGCGTGGCTCCACGATCTGGAGGCCAGCGTCGATGCCGATTGCCCCTGTGAAGAAATGGGTGCGGAAGACCCACTGTTTATCCTCTATACCTCAGGCTCCACCGGCAAACCGAAAGGCGTCCTGCACACAACGGGCGGCTATCTTGTGTACGCAGCGATGACACATGAGTACGTGTTCGACTATCACCCGGGCGATGTCTACTGGTGCACGGCCGACGTTGGCTGGGTAACGGGACATAGCTACATCGTTTACGGCCCGCTGGCGAACGGCGCGATTTCGCTGATGTTTGAAGGCGTTCCCAATTACCCGACGTCGTCGCGCTTCTGGGAGGTCTGCGACAAACACAACGTCAACATCTGCTATACGGCTCCAACGGCCATTCGTGCGCTGATGCGCGAAGGTGATGATCCCGTAAAGAGGACGTCACGCAAGGACCTGCGGTTGCTCGGCTCGGTTGGCGAACCGATCAACCCCGAGGCCTGGGAGTGGTACTACCACGTCGTGGGTGACGGCCGGTGCCCGATTGTGGATACGTGGTGGCAGACGGAAACAGGCGGCATCCTCATTACACCGTTACCGGGTGTGACCGACCTGAAGCCGGGCTCCGCGACGCATCCGTTCTTCGGAATTCAGCCGGCGCTGCTGGATGCCGATGGCGTCACGCTGGAAGGTGCCGTGTCCGGAAACCTGGTGATCAAGGACAGCTGGCCTGGCCAGATGCGTACGGTCTACGGTGACCATGATCGGTTCGTTGAGACCTACTTCTCGGCATACCCGGGTTACTACACGACCGGCGATGGCGCGCGTCGCGACGAAGATGGTTACTACTGGATCACGGGACGTACCGACGACGTTCTGAATGTCTCAGGTCATCGCATGGGTACCGCGGAAGTCGAGAGCGCACTCGTATCGAATAGCAACGTCGCCGAGGCCGCTGTGGTTGGCTACCCGCACGACATCAAGGGGCAGGGCATTTATGCCTATGTCACGTTGATGGAAGGCGTCGAAGCCACCGACGAATTGCGCGCAGATCTGCAGAAGTGGGTCCGCAAGGAGATTGGTCCGATCGCGAAGCCCGATTTGATCCAGTGGGCTCCGGGGTTACCGAAAACGCGTTCCGGCAAAATTATGCGCCGCATCCTGCGCAAGGTTGCCGCGGATGACTATGGTGAGTTGGGCGATACGTCAACGCTGGCCGATCCGTCGGTCGTCGAGGACCTGATCGCGAACAGGCAGAACCGCAAGTAGAACGGATTAGCTGCCCAGCTGGTCGCGGCGAATTTCTTCCGCGAGGGTGTTTTCGAGATCATCGATAAGACTGTCGTGGAGTTTGTCGCTGGACACAGGCTCGACAATATCGCGTTCCTCGAACGCCAGGTCGGCGCCCACTGACTCGGCGATGACCGGTGCATCGAGCTTCTGTGTCGCCATGAGTCCGGTATCGGTCTCCTGGTCCACAGGGTTGTTATGCAGTCCTGGTGTGGCGGTGCCTTCGCGATCGTGTCGCTGGTATTCCGCGACCTGTCGTTCATAGGCTTTGACGAATTCTTCACCGAACATCTGCGGGAAGCGGCCACCGCCCTTCTCGGTCATGATCGGGTAGAGGTCCTTGTACAGGTTCCAGTACTTTGACTTGTTCAGGAACGAGAACAGCTTGCTGTTGAGCGTGCGATCAAAGCCTTCCTGAAGTTCGTCGGGATCGAAGCGATCGGCGAACTCGATGAACGCGCTGTTCATCGCGTCGAGAAATGCATTCTGGTGATTGATCAGGTCGCGATTGGCCTCGCGCACCGCGTCCCGGGCTCCCAGGTACTCACCCTCATCGCCGACCAGCAACTGTTTGATCAAATCATTGGTGTTGTCCGAGAACTTCATCGGGTTGTTCTGGCGAGGCAGGACGGTCGTCTGGTCGAGGCGGAACGCATTCTTCAGGTTGGCACGGCTGCTGAGCAGTCCAATGGTGCCTTCCACGAACTCACGCAGCACAAGGCCGGCCGACATCATCAATTCCGGCCGATTGACGGAGGGGTGTAGTTCGACGCGGCTAATACCGAGCCCGTCCAGGAATGAATCAAACAGGTCTTCGGCCGTCACATCGAGGGACTGGTCAGCCGACTCGTCGTTGGCGGACCTGACTTCGATTTCGGGTTTCGGTTCGGGTTTCGGCTCGACCTTTTTCGGCTCTTTGCCGAACAGGACCGACTGGAACTCGTCATCGCCCGTTATCTCTGACTCGTCGAGCAACTGCATGCCCGTCTCGATGACATCTTCGTCGACAAACTGCTCAATATGGTCCGGTGCTACAGAGGGCTCGGGCTCGAGCGGCATGACGAGGCTCTCGCCCTTGTCGATTGTGATTTCAAACTCGAAATCGCCCATACGCATGCGATCACCGTCGAACAGGCGCCGTGGGTTGCCCCTGCCGATAGGCTCGACTTCACCGTTAACGTAGACGCCGTTGCTGCTCGTGTCCGCAAGGTAGTACATGCCACCCTTGTAGTCGATCGTGGCATGGCGGCCTGAAATATAGCGATCCGGATCGGGAAGGATCCAGTCATTCTGCAACGAGCGACCGATGGTACCGCCGTCCTCATAGTACTCGCGCACGCAGTCGTCACCGACCAGGTCGCGGTGCTCAGAGACAAGTTTGATGGTTAACGGCATGGCATACCTCTTCAATATTGGCTAATTGTGCGCCGAATCAAGGCCTTAGACTGCTACCCAGTTCACATAATCAAACCCTGCACCGGCCGCTAAGGCCTTGATTTACAGTAAATGCAGCCAAAATACGGGGTTTTGGTTAGACTGGGCGCCACCGATGAGCAAGCAGCCTTTATTCAAAGTTATCTTCATGAGCCAGGGACAGGTCTACGAGATCTATGCCCGATCGGTCGGCCATGGCGAATTATTCGGCTTTGTCGAAGTCGAGGAACTCGTTTTCGGCGAGCGAACGACTGTCTTGGTCGATCCGTCCGAGGAAAAGATCAAGTCGGAATTCGAGAATGTCCGCCGGACCTACCTGCCAATGCACTCGGTCATCCGCATCGACGAGGTCGACAAGCAGGGCGTCAGCAAGGTCTCCAAGCTGGAGGGCGGCTACGTCGCGCAGTTCCCGATGCCTGTCTACACGCCGGGTGACAGCAACAAGTAGTTGGTCCGGGCGAGGGCGTTCCAGTATCATCGCCACTCGATTTCCAACCACCTCGCACAAGGCCCTCGAACCCGATGCTCGAACTGCCAGGACAGGCGGCCCTCTCCAATTTTCGCCTGGCAAAACTGACCCGCACCCTGAAGCGCGCCGATGATCGCGTGACAGCCGTCGAGGCCCGATTTACCTATTTCGTTGCCACTCACGCCAAGCTATCCGGGGAAGATCGGAAGCGCCTTGACGGCCTGCTGCTATCCGGTGACAAGCCGGCCAGCCTCGCACGCGGTGCAAGGACGCTCTATGTCGTGCCGCGGCCAGGTACGATCTCGCCCTGGTCATCAAAAGCGACGGATATCGCCAGAGCCTGTGATCTTGAGGCCGTTGACCGGATTGAGCGGGGCATTTGCTACGGTCTGAAATTCAACGGCAAAGTCGCCGGCGACGACGTGCTGGCATTGAGCCACCTGCTGTTCGATCGCATGACAGAAGCTGTGTTCGACAGCGCCGAGGGTGTCGCGGCACTGTTCGCGGAACACGAGCCGGCGCCGGTCGGTATCGTGCCGTTGGCAGAGCAGGGGCGTGACGCACTCGTTGCCGCGAACACCGATCTGGGGCTCGCGCTGTCCGGCCAGGAGATCGACTATCTCGTCGAGTGCTACGGCAACCTGGAGCGCGACCCGACGGATGCGGAACTCATGATGTTCGCGCAGGCGAACTCCGAGCATTGCCGCCACAAGATATTTAACGCGAGCTGGGTCATTGACGGTAACGCACAGGACCAGCGCCTGTTCGGCATGATCAAGTCGACGACCGAGAAGACGCCGGATGGCGTGATCTCGGCCTACAGCGACAATGCGGCAGTGTTTGAGGGCTGGACCGGGCAGCGCCTGATGCCACGCTCAACAGACCGCGAATACGAGTTTGTCGAAGAGCCAATACATGTGCTCATCAAGGTCGAGACGCATAACCATCCGACGGCGATTTCGCCATTTCCGGGTGCTGCGACCGGCTCGGGTGGGGAGATTCGGGACGAAGGCGCCACCGGGCTAGGGGCCAAGCCCAAAGCGGGCCTGACCGGATTCACGGTTTCGCACCTGCGCATTCCCGGCTATGCCCAGCCATGGGAAGACAATTTCCCGCATCCTGACCACCTGGCAACGCCGCTCGACATCATGATCGAGGGGCCGATCGGTGGTGCTGCGTTCAACAATGAATTCGGCCGGCCGAACCTCGCCGGTTACTTCCGGACGTTCGAGAGCCGTTTGCCCGGCTTGCCGGAAACGGAGATTCGTGGCTATCACAAGCCGATCATGATCGCGGGTGGCCTTGGCAATGTTCGCGCGGAACATGCGAACAAGATCGACGTGCCGGTCGGTGCGAAAGTCATTGTGCTGGGTGGCCCCGCCATGCTGATCGGACTGGGCGGCGGCGCCGCATCCTCGCTGGCGAGCGGTACGTCGAGCGCGGAGCTGGATTTCGCGTCGGTGCAGCGCGGCAACCCGGAAATGGAGCGGCGCGCCCAGGAGGTCATCGATCGTTGCTGGGAGATGGGTAATGACAACCCGATTCTATTGATTCACGACGTTGGCGCGGGCGGCCTGTCGAACGCGGTGCCCGAGGCTGTCGATCACAGCGGTCACGGCGCCGAGATAGAACTGCGCGAAGTCGACAATGCCGAACCGGGTATGTCGCCGATGGGCATCTGGTGTAACGAGGCGCAGGAGCGTTACGTGCTTATCGTCGGTGACGATCGCGTCGACGAATTCAAAACACTGTGCGAGCGTGAGCGGTGCCCGGTGTCGGTCATTGGCACGCTGACCGGCGACGGCAATCTCAGCGTCAGCGACCGTGACTTCGGCAATCGTATTGTCGATATGCCGATGCAGATGTTGCTTGGCAATCCACCCAAGATGGAGCGCGACGTCGCACACCAGCATTTGCCCGAAGAGCTTCTGAATCTCGACGATATTGAGATCGAGGAAGCGGCGCGGCGGGTCATGCGTTTTCCAGCCGTTGCCGACAAGTCCTTCCTGATTCATATCGGCGACCGGACGGTTGGTGGCCTCAGCGCTCGTGACCAGTTGGTTGGGCCGTGGCAGGTGCCGGTCAGCGACGTGGCGATCACGGCCTCCGGCTATAGCGGCGTTACGGGCGAGGCCATGGCCATGGGCGAGCGTACGCCATTAGCCGCGACCAATGCGCCGGCGTCAGGTCGAATGGCCGTCGCAGAGTCCATTACGAATATTGCAGCGGCACCCATCGAGGACCTGAGCAAGGTGCGGCTCTC
>Ga0316201_10000374_pt1 | contig 24895 bp, 25 predicted proteins | sample CS6wburrow_MG_FD_204516 | JGI IMG/M metagenome (GOLD analysis project Ga0316201, IMG submission 204516) | Coastal sediment microbial communities from Delaware Bay, Delaware, United States - CS-6 worm burrow | ecosystem: Environmental > Aquatic > Marine > Coastal > Sediment | place: USA... | reverse complement strand
CAGCGATCAGGCCATCGCCATCGCCGCTCAGCCATGTGCCTTCCACATCGGCGGGACTGGCGTTGGTCGGGCCAGCCGCCAGCAGGATCAGGCAGGCAATGATTTGGGTAGCTGATCTCATACAATAGCCATTCTCACTTTTTGGGGAGCGCATGCAAAGTGCCATGTCGCAGAACTGACATTTCGGCAGCAGAAGCGCGACGTATCGCGCTGGCGGCGCAGGGATTTGACAGGCCCAGACCCGGGTCCCCCGACGACGCTCGCCACTACCGCCGTGCCCTGCATCGGGTTGGCGTGCTGCAGCTCGACTTCGTGAATGTCCTCGTACCGGCACACTTCCTGATTCTCTGGTCCAGGCTGGGTAGCTATGACCGGCCGCGGTTGGAGAAATTCTTGTATGGCTCTCGAGAATTCACGGAACAGTGGGCACACGAGGCATCCATTGTACGAATCAGCGACTGGCCATTGCTCGCGCATCGTCGGCAAGCCTGGGAGCCCTGGAAGCGAAATCCGCTCAAGACGCTTGACGATCCTGAGGCTTACCTTCGGGATATTCTCGACAAGGTAGAACGCGAGGGAGCGGTGACAGCAAATGATCTGCCAACAGCCGCCAGCCCGGCCAGAAGAAAACCCGGGGACTGGCATCGTCCGGTACAACGCTGGGCGCTTGAGCATCATTTCGGTCGCGGTAAGTTGGCTGTGCGCAGGCGACTGGGGAATTTTCAGCGCGTGTACGATCTGCCAGAGCGTCTCATTGACCAGCTCCACCGGGATCGAAATATCGGGCGCGAGGGTGCCGAGCGCAGTCTGCTGCGGCAGTCTGCCGAGTCGCTGGGCGTCGCAACGTTGCGGGACCTGGCCGATTATTATCGGATGACGGCGCGTGATGTGGCCCCTCGTATCAGCGAACTTGTCGAGGAGGGCGCCCTCACACCCGTAACGGTTGAGGGCTGGAAGGAACAGGCTTACCTGTCCAGCACGGCGCGCTTCCCGCGCTCGATTGAAGGCGCGTCGCTGTTATCGCCGTTTGATCCGGTCGTGTGGTTTCGTCCCCGAGCCGAGCGTCTCTTTGACTTCCAGTATCGCATCGAGATTTACGTGCCTGAGGCAAAGCGCCGGTGGGGGTATTACGTCCTGCCATTTCGTCTGGGCGACCGTATTGTGGCGCGCGTCGATCTGAAAGCCGACCGGCAGGGAAAAGTGCTGCTGGTCAAAGCGCTGCACCATGAGCCTGGAACCGATACAAAAAAAACCGAGTCCGCCCTGAAGGGCGAACTCGATGCGTTGGCCGAGTGGCTGGGCCTGGGGTCGGTCAGTTACTGCTGACGCTGCCTGCGTTGGCCATGCTCACGACGTTTGTCGTGCATGTGCTGACGTGCCGCCGCCTTTTCTTCATCTGACATGTTATTCCAGGTCTCGCGACGTTGTTGCTTCAGCTCACGGCGTTTCTCCCGTGCGGCCGCTTTTTCCTCGTCAGACATGGCGTCAAATTTCGCACGGCGTTGTTCCCGCAGCACCTGGCGTTCTTCGTCAGACAATCCCTGGACATACTCGCGGCGCTGTTCAGGCGTCATTTGTTTGATCTCGTCCGTCGATTGGGTGAGTCCTGCGACCGGGAGCAACAGGGCAAGCCCCGAGGCTGCGATGATCAGGTGAATCTTGTGCATATCAATCTCCTTTGCCGGTTTCCGTCCGCCGTACCACCGGCGTCTATAGTGGCTAACGTTGCCACCGAGGTATGCGTTGACACTGATCTGTGGAAAACTAGAGGTATGAACAAGCTCTTTCAGGTAGTGGCAATTGCCGCGATCGTCTTGCTGGTTGGCGGATGCGGGAGCAGGCCGGAACTGCCAGCACGAAGCGCCGCAGTACCGCCTGGCGTTGATTTGTCAGGGCGCTGGGAATTGCAGGGCCATCGCGAGGAACCCGGCGCGAGGCAGTTGGAGCGTGAGGAGGGCATCTATTTGCCGCCGGCTTCGGCAGCAGGGCGTCGTCAGCAAGGTCCGGAGCGTGCTGGTGGTAACAGGCGATCGAAGAGTCCTTCGGTGTACGTATTCATCGAGAACGGTCGATCACTAAAGATAAGTCAGACTCAGCACGGCATTTTCGTCAGTTTCGATCGCTCTGTCGTCGAGGAATACACCTTCGGCGAGAATCGTGTCGTCTCCCTTGGTCCTATCGAAGCCCAGCGCGTCTCCGGTTGGGAGGGGTCGATGTATATCGTTGAGACGATGGATGATCGCGGTGCAACGCTCACCGAAACCTGGGCGCTCGCTGGCGAAGGGAGTGAGCTGATCAGGGAGATCAATATCGTAGACGGTGACAAGCAGCTGTACTCATCCAGACAGGTCTTCGACCGGGAGTAAAAGAGGGCGGCGGCTCTTTGGTTAGCCCGGCGGGAAGGAAGGGCCTTCCGCAGAGCCACCACCCAGGGAACGGCTAGTTGTTCATCTCGAAGCGAAAGCGATAGTCCACATCGCTAGCCACCTGCGGCATCCCGTCCACGACGGGCGCGCGGAAACGAAATTTCTGTGCGGCGCGAATCGCGGCCCTCTCGAAAATGCTGTGGCTCGATCCTGTGATTTGAATGTTTGTGACCTGCCCGTTGGTCATGACGTCAAACCTCACATCGACCCAGCCCTCAAGGCCCTTGGCTTCTGCTTGCGTCGGGTAGGTCGGTTGTACGCGAACGATGGAGATCAGGGGTCCATCCGGATCGCTGATTCCTTCCGGGCGCGTGTTGCCGGGAGTCGGGGCAGCCGGTCGGACGGGAATGTAGATACCCGGGCCGCTGTCGCCACTGGGTCGACCCGTGGGCGGGACCGGTGCCGAAGTTATCGTTTCTTTGTCGTAGTCGGGCGCCGGCGGGGGAGGCGGTGGCGCCTGCCGCGGCAGGTTAATCCAGTCCACGATGGCGCGTGTCCGCGGCTCGCTCTCTGCGCCCGGCTGAAGATGTATGAGTCCCTGCATGGCGTACAACAGGGTGAATGTCATCAGGGTCCCTGTGGTCACGGCAGATGCGTATCTGGCAAACATGGTGTAGCTCCTGTCAGGTTCCCGCCGACTCCGATACCTTGAACAACTAGGTATATAATACATACCTAGAACCACAAAGTAAGTCTTGTTATACCCTTTAGTTCGAGGTATGGTTGGCGGATGGCTAAGAGCAACCCTCCATTCATGAGCGGCGTCCCTGAACTCCTGCTGTTGAGGCTTCTCGATAACCGCGAGATGTACGGCTACGAGCTGGTTCGGTCGATTAAAGCAGCGACCGGTGAGGCGATATCGCTGGGTGAGGGGGTCATTTACCCGGTATTGCACAGTCTCGAACGCAATGGTTCGCTCAAGGCCCGCCGCAAACCCGTTGGCGGACGCACTCGCGTCTATTATTCTCTGACAAAACAGGGCCGTGGCCGGCTGCAGGACCTGCAGGACGACTGGCGACGGATTCAACAGGGTATCGAGACTGCATTGGAGAGCCCCGGCCATGCGTGAACCCGATTTCAATGACCTGGCAGCACGTCTGATGCAGAGCGGCATAGCGCCTCGACACGCGCACCGTACCGTTCAAGAGATTCGGGATCATTATGACGACCTGGTCGATGCAGCCCTTGCTGATGGCGCCACCAGCCAGACAGCTCGCCGTCAGGCGGCCCATGAGCTCGGCAGGATCGAGGACCTCGTCTCGGAGATGAGTGCACGCCGGGAGCTGAAGACCTGGGCTTTTCGCTACCCGCGCGCGGCGATGGTTGTTTACCCCCTCGCTTGTCTCGCGGTACTGCCGGCGGCGCCGGTCAATGCCGGGATAGCGAATGCGCCGTTGCTGGCGCGCTGGGGTGCCAGCCTGCTGGCGGCGGGTCTGTTTACGGGGGCTTTACTGCTGGTATTGCAGCTCTTGATCCTGTTTGGCTAGAGCAGCGCGACTCAGGTCGGGCTGTAGCTGGTCAACGTCGCCCGGAAATTCAATTTGTCCTTGCGGTGCTGCTCTATGACGACCGGCAGGTAGTCCAGTTCGGCGGCACACCACAGCGTTGTAACCCGGGATGATCCTTCCTTCTGGTGCTGGATGCCGACCACCTCGTAGCTGCCTGCTTTGGTGGTGATCTCGCGGGTACCGACGTTGCGCACGTTGGCAATGCGCATCTTGTCGACATCGAATAGCACGTAAGTCTTGTCCGGCCCACCATTGAGCAGATCGTGCATCAGCTCGTACTGGATCGAGACATTGTCGTGCGCGATGCCGTCGAGCTGCAGAATCACCTGCTCGGTGCCGACGGTGCCGCTGGCCTGGTTCTTGGTCCAGTCAAACCGGATGCGCGTTTCAGGATCGCCACGAATCGTGTCGACCTCATGAAAGCTGACGGGCCTGACACCGTCTGCAGCCGTCGCAAACTCGGAGCGCACGTGCATTTGTCCGCCACGTAGCTTCGCAATACCCTTGGGCTTGATGACGTGGGTGGCGACGTAGCCGGTTTCCGTGGCAAGCAGCTCGGTGTTCAGCTGTCCGGAGACGATACTGATTTTCACCTTGTACTCGGCTCTGTGGGGCGTTAATTCGGCCCCGTCGGCTGCAGTTACGGCAAAAATGCCCACCACGGTGAGCGCCAGCGCTATTTGGGTCAGGATTCTCAGGGCGGCCTCCTCAGTCGGCTTTGAGAGCGTTTTCAGAGTCTCTCATAAGGGACATGACTGCTGCCTGAACGCGCTCCCTGACGGGCTCCAGGTGGTCCAGGGCGATATCCCTTGGTACCGGGATAGGCTCGCCAATGGCAATAGCGATGCGTGAAAACGGCTTGGGAATCATGAAATCGTCCCAGCGGTTCAGGTACCAGGCCCGTTCCGCAGCGCAGCCGATCGGGATGATCGGTACACCGGCAATACGGGCCATGAGTACCGTGCCCGGCTTGAATTCGTACTTCGGCCCGCGCGGACCATCTGCGGTAGTAACGATCGAATAGCCGTCTTTCATCATGCGCTGCTGATCGCGGAGCGCCAGCGCGCCGCTCTGGTTGGCCGAGCCACGAATAACCTCCGCGCCCCAGGCTCGTGCCACGCGCTCCGGCACGTCGCCGTCTACCGAGCCTGATACGAGGAAGCAGGCCTTGAAGCCACGCTGTATCCAGGAGCGAATCAGCGTGGAGCCTATGACATGGTGCTGGTGCCAGTAGGCCGGAGCGCAAACGGCATCATCGCCGATGAAGGGTTCGATATGCTCGGCCCCGATGACGGTTTCGATGCGATAGGTCGAGGTGAGGAGCCTGATCAGCCCACGCAGCACCGGAAGGCCGAGAAAATAGTACAAACGGCGAGCGGGCGTCATACGACGTCGCGACGATGTGCTACGGCGTGACTCGACGGAATCGAAGTGATTGGGGGATTTGTCGTTCAAGACCGGGAGTTTGCAGTATCGAATCTCTGCGGGTCAATGTAATATTGCGCCTGCGTTTCCAACGTCATTCCTGTCGTTTCAGCCCATCTCATGACCGAACCCCAGCCCGACTACAGGCGGCCACCCGGGCCCGACCAGCCAGTGACCCTCGGCATTGATGCCCAGACGCTGGCGACGCTGCAGGCATTGCAGGGTGAGCACGGCGATATGGTCAGCATGCTCAGGCCAAACGGGCGGTTGGCCTACTTCGTAAACGATGCGGTGGAGGTTCGCAGGATCCTTGCCCGGCGTCACAGCAAATATCACAAGGGGCCGGGATTCGAACGGGTCAAGATGCTCCTGGGCAACGGACTCATTGTCAGCGATGGCGATGTCTGGCGTCGCTCCCGAACGATGATCCAGCCGGCATTCAGCCGGCAGAATGTGCATCGCCTGATGACCGTGATGGTTGAATGCACCGATCGGCGTGCTGCGAGCTGGGCCCAGGCGGCGGCGAACGGCGAGACGATCAATATCACATCAGAGACCAGCGACTTCGCCCTGGAGCTCATCCTGATCAGCATTTTTGGTGACGACTACGAAAACCGGATTCTGACCGAAGGCGAAAATCCGTTCGCATTCCTGAGCCGCGATTCGACGCGCGATCTGAGCGTCGTCATGAAAGTACGGCACTTGCGCGAGTTGCTGCTGGGAATTATTGCCGATCGGCGTGCAGGGAAGGGCAGCCAGCACTTCGATTTCCTGTCCATGTACCTGGACGCAACCGACAAGCAGGGCAATCATTTTGCCGATGCCGAATTGCTTGATGAACTGATGACGCTGATCGTTGCTGGTTTTGAGACCTCTGCGAACACGCTCAACTGGGTCTGGTACCTGATCGCGAAGCATCCCGATGTTGAGGCGAAGCTGATCGATGAGGCGCAGCGCATGGTGCCGAACGTATCGGCCATCACTGCCGAAAATCTCGCGGAGATGGAATATACGCAGCAGACGCTGGAAGAGGCGTTGCGACTGTATCCGCCGGTCTGGCTCTTCACACGTCGCTCGCACGCAGAAGACGAACTCGATATGTACGACGTGCCGCCAGGGACCGATATCTACCTTTCGCCTTACATACTGCACCGCACCGATCACTACTGGCCGGAACCCGTGCGCTTCGATCCCGATCGATTTGCACCCTCGGACAAGCCGAAAAAAGACCGGCCGTATTTCCCGTTTTCGCTGGGACCACGGCGCTGCCTCGGCGAATATTTCTCTTTTCTCGAAATGAAAGTACACCTGGGACTGTTGCTGCCGCGTTTTCGCATGCAACCGGTCGACGACGCAGAGCCGGAACTCGAACTGGCGATTAACCTGCGTTCGTCGGAAGATATCCAGATGCGACCTTCCATACGTTAAGGAACTCATGAAGCTCTACAACAATATGATCGACCTGCTGGCGGACGTTAAAGACCGCGACCGGGAAATCCGTTTCATCGACGGCGAACACGACGAGACCGTTCTCACTTTTTCCGGTCTTTGGGAAGAAGCGCTCGCATTACTGGGTTCGTTGCAACAGCGCGGTATGAAGCCGGGTGATGAGCTGATCATCTTCAGCAAATCCAACAAGAGCTTCGTGATCGCTTTTTGGGCGGCCATTCTGGGCGGCATTGTGCCGGTGCCGGTGGCCGTCGGTATCAGCGATGAACACAAACTCAAGCTGTTCCGCATTCTCTCGCAGCTCGAGAACGTCACGCTGTTTACCGAGATGGACCTGCTGCAGCGCCTGCTCGATTTCGCGAAGGAGCGCGAGCTGGCCGACATTACGCAGCTGTTGGAGACCCATGCGGTCCTGATGAGCGATGTCGAACCCGGTGCGCATGGCGAACCGTATGCCGCGACGCCCGACGATACCGCGTTCATCCAGTATTCGTCGGGTTCAACCAGCGATCCGAAAGGAGTGGTACTGACGCATCGCAATCTGTGCGTAAACATTCGCGCGATCGTTGAGGGTGCCGATTGGCGGGAAGACGACCAGGCGCTTAGCTGGATGCCGCTGACGCACGACATGGGTCTGATCGGTTTCCACCTGAGCGTGCTCGCGGCCGGCATGAACCACGCGGTCATGGATACCAGTGTCTTTGTGCGGCGGCCGCTGCTGTGGATGAGCAAGGCCAGTGAGCTGCGCGCGACGCAACTGTGTTCACCAAACTTCGGGTACAAACACTTCCTGAAGCTGTTTGTTCGCAAAGGGCTGCCGGACATCGACCTGTCTTCGGTGAAACGCATCCTCAACGGTGCTGAACCGATTTCCTGGGACCTGTGTGAGGAATTCCTGACAGCCCTGGCGCCGTACGGTTTGAAACGCAACACGATGTTGCCGGTTTACGGACTGGCGGAGGCCACTGTCGGTGTGTCGTTCTCTGAGCTGGGCCCTGAGTACGGGCGCGTCATCATGGACCGTCACAGCCTGCAGATCGGGGAAAAATTCCGACCCGTGGACGAGTCAGATAGCGATGCCGTCAGTTTCGTCACAGTCGGCAAGGCGATCCGCGATGTTGATATACGCATCACGGATGATAGCGATGCTGAGCTTTCGCCCGGCCATATCGGCTACATCCAGTTACATGGCGGCAGCATGACTGAGCGTGTCTATGGTGACCCTGAGGCGACAGCCGCGCTATTCACTGCTGATGGCTGGCTGCGGACGGGTGACTGTGGCGTCTTTGTCGATGACAAGCTCGTCATTACGGGGCGCCAGAAAGACATCATCATCATCAACGGGCAGAACTACTATCCGCATGACATCGAGGAAATCGTCGCGCGGATCGACGGCCTCGACCTCAACAAGGTTGTGGTGGCGGGTGCCACGCCCAAGGGCGGACAGACGGAGGAACTCGTTGCTTTTATCCTTTATCGCCAGGATCTCGACGACTTCAGGCCATTGGTCGACGCGGTGCGTGACGTAGTCGGTGAACAGACCGGCATTGCGGTCGATACCGTGATCCCGGTTCCCAAAATCCCAAAGACAACCAGCGGCAAGGTGCAGCGCGGCAAGCTCCTGGAAGCCTATTTCGACGGAGAATTTGACGCTGTGCTCGATGAGCTGCAGCCATCCGCGGCAGCGGAAGCGTCGGTCGACGCTGACCCACTGGTGGCGGAGCTCGAGCTGATTTGTCGCGAGGTGGCTAAAGATCGCAAGATCAGCGCAGATGACAACCTGTTCGAAGTCGGTGTAAGTTCGTTAACGCTGACTGAAGTTGTATTGGCGATTGACGAGAAATACCCGGGCAAACTGGATATCAGCGATTTGTTCGACTACCCGACGCTGCGTGAGATCGCGGCGTTCCTGAAGAGGGACACCTGATGACGTATGCACGCATTGCCGGCATTGGCAGCTTCCTGCCAGAGAAGGTCGTTACCAACAAAGATCTCGAAAAGATCATGGATACCTCGGACGAGTGGATTCAGGAACGTACGGGCATCAAGCGTCGCCACATTGCAGCTGAGGGTGAGACGACCGGCTCGATGGGGCTGGAAGCCGCAAAACGAGCAATGGAAATGGCCGGCGTCAGCGCAGATGAAATCGATCTCATCATTCTCGGAACGGCTACGCCCGACAAAGTATTCCCCTCGACGGCCTGCATTGTTCAACGCCGACTGGGCGCCAAGGGCGGTCCGGCGTTCGATGTGCATGCGGCCTGCAGCGGATTTCTCTACGGGCTGGATCTCGCGAACCGCTACGTGCAAACCGGCGGGGCCAAGAAAGCCCTGGTCATCGGCTCCGAAACGCTGTCACGCATTACCAACTGGGAAGATCGTGGCACTGCCGTACTGTTTGGCGACGGTGCGGGAGCGGTTGTTCTCGAAGCCTGCGACGAACCCGGCATCATGGCCACGCATATCCACGCAAACGGTGAGTATGAGGAACTGTTGCATGTGCAGCAGGGCGTTTCCATTGGCTACGACATCACCCGCAAGGGCGAGGCCTTCATCGAAATGAACGGCAATGCCGTGTTCAAGCGCGCTGTGGCGACGTTTGACAGCATCGCACGCGAGACGATTGCCGATCTCGACGGGCACATCGACGATATTGACTGGTTTGTGCCGCACCAGGCCAACATGCGCATCATCAAGGCGGCTGCCAAGAAAATCGGCCTGCCGATGGAGCGGGTCATTGCGACGGTTGCTGAGCATGCGAACACCTCCAGCGCATCGATCCCATTGGCTCTCGACCAGGCGGTGCGGGACGGGCACATCAAGCGCGGCGATACGCTCCTGCTGGCGGCCTTCGGGGCAGGTTTCACCTGGGGCTCGGCGATGCTCAAGTTTTGAGCCAGGCGTAACAGTTGGACCGGGTTCGTGCCTGACGTTTTTTACGTATTCTCACTTTAACTTTAGCGTATAAAGTTATGATTAATAAACGATTAAAGAATTTTAGCCGGAGCGCTCTCTTGAGTGTTTTCCTGCTGGGCGCAGCGGTGGGTGCCGAGGAATTACCCGACCGCATCAGTGCCGGCCAGATCCACGACATGGTCAGCAGCAATGCCCTGGAGGCTATTTCCCTGTATCGGGAATTCCTGTCGCTGCCCAACGATGCGAACTTCCCTGACCAGATAGGCAGTCTCAATAGCTGGGTACAGCGTGCCTTCGAGCGGCGGGGTTTCACTACGCGCCTCATCGCCACGGATGGCAGCCCGTCGATCTACGCCGAGCGTCTTTCCGCTGGCGCGAGCAAGACCGTGCTGATCTACCTTCAGGCAGACGGCCAGCCGGTGGATCCTGCCGCCTGGCACCAGCCGAACCCTTACGAGGCGGTACTCAAGGAGCAGACCGGTGACGGCGCCTGGGAAATCATTAGCTGGGATGCAGTGCAGGGCACCCTGAATCCGGACTGGCGCATCTTTGCCCGCTCGGCATCGGACTCGAAAGGACCGATGACCCAGTTCCTGATGGCGATTGAGTTGCTGACCAGCGTGAAGGGAAACCTTGGCTACAACCTCAAGGTTCTGATCGATACCGAGGAAGAGCTTGGGTCGCCAAACCTCGCCGCTGCCGTTCGGGCAAACAGCGAACTGCTGGCGGCCGACATGCTGCTGATCTTCGACGGACCGCCGCATGCGTCGAATCGCCCGACCGTGTCACTTGGGGCGCGGGGTATCGCGACCATCACGCTAACCACTTACGGTCCGCGAGTCGCTCAACATAGTGGTCACTATGGCAATTTCGTACCGAATCCGGCCCTGGCGCTGGCGCAGATCCTCGCCTCGATGAAGACCCCTGAAGGCGTCGTAACGATTGACGGCTTCTACGACGGCGTGGCCATCGACGACAAGACCAGGGCGATGCTCGAGGCCGTCCCGGACGATGAGAAAGCGATACTGGCCTCGATGGGCCTCATTCAATCCGATGCGGTCGCCGGCAGCCTGCAGGAAGCGATCCAGTATCCGTCATTGAATATCCGGGGTATGTCCGCTGCATGGACCGGCGCGGCGTCGCGAACCATTATTCCGCCAACAGCTGTGGCAGAGATCGACATCCGGCTGGTACTCGAATCTGATCCCGTTCGTCTTATGGGCCTGGTTCGGACACATATTGAAAGCCTCGGGTTTACGGTGCTGGATCATGCGCCAACAGATGACGAGCGCATGGCCCACCCACGAATCGTGAGCCTGAACCACGAGATCTCCTATGGCGCGTTTCGGACCGACCCCGAAGCACCGCCAGCACGCATGGCCAGGGCGGGGATGCGGCACCTGTTCGGCGAGGAACCGATCGTGATCGTCACGATGGGCGGCTCCATCCCGATTGCACCGATCATTGACGCTCTGGACTTGCCGGCCGCAACGGTACCCACCGTCAATATCGACAACAATCAGCACAGTCCCAACGAGAACCTGCGCCTCGGCAACTTCCTTGAAGGGATCGCCATACTCATGTCAGTGCTGCAACAGCACCCACCTTCAGGTTGACGGGTTCCGCGGACTCCATTTTTTTACATAAGAACGCGAAATGCCGAATTCTGGCCAAATCTAGTGTGACCTGGTTCACACTTTCGCCACGATGCCGCCTCTATACTGCGGTATACAGCCTGTCGCCAAACACAGACAGGTAATGACATGGAAGGAAAGATGGAAAAGGATTTCAACGACATACCGCTCGCAGAGTCAAATGTGACCCTCAGGCTCGCCGATATTCAGCGGCGTTGCTCCGAGTTGCTGCTCGACTCCGGTGACGAACTCGAGCTGACCCTCGAAGAGCCTGTGATCACTCCTGATAGCGGCAATCCGTACAACCGAGGCTAGCCTAGCGCTCAGAGCCCTGTACGGCGTCCTCATGCATACGCTGCATGAGACGCAGCCGCCATATCCAGATGGATGCGATCATCGCGGCTGCAATCGGCAGCGCGGCGATTGGGTACATCAATACCATGAAGTCGTAAATCCCGTGTAGCCCGGCCGCAAGCAGGAATCCCTGTATTGCGGGCACTACTATTGACGCTTTTGTTAGCCACGCCCGGCTGATCCAGTGCGCCCAGATTGAGGCGAACACGATGTGAATAACCGGGCCGGCAAACCCCCGTGCCGCCGATTCCAGTCCGGTCAAAAAATCCAGGTAGTAGTAGTTCTCCACCGCGGCGTAGCCCAGCGCGATAAATGACGCGTAGATGATGCCGTCGAGTGGCTCGTCGAAGGCGCGCATGTGAATGACGACGAGCACGAAGGGCAGCAGCTTGGCGAGTTCTTCTATCGGGCCGATCGCCAGCATGGCGTACGCAAACAGGGCCAGGCCGCTCTGGTCGGCAAGCGCCACGGCATCGTAACGAAGTCCCAGTGGCTCCAGCCCCATGTACATGCCCTTCGATATTCCCGCGGCCACAATGCCGAGGCCAAAGCAAAGCAACAGGTTGCCCAGCGGCTCAGGCAGGTGCCTGTCCTTGTGGTAGTGGTACACGGCCCAGAACAATACGGGCACGATAACCGGCAATATGAGCAGTCCGTGGGGCATCTGGTTATTATCCGCGTATGCCCCCTCACTATCTCCCATGGTGGTCACAAATCCTGCTCCTGGTCTGGGTCGGCACGGCGCATGCCGGTGGGGCGCTCTTTGATAGTGACGAGGTGCTCGAAGTGTCCCTTCAGGGCCCTCTGGAGGAGACGATTGAGGATCAGGATGAGCGCAAGGAACGGCTCTTCAAACTGGTACTGGACGGCCAGGAGCTCCCCGTGTCGGTTCGCGTCCGCGGCAACAGCAGGGCCCGCGTGTGCCAGTTCCCACCCCTCAGGTTAAAGTTCGGGGCCGAGGTGGTGGCGGGCAGCGTCTTCGAAGGCCGTGACAAGCTGAAGCTGGTCACGCACTGCAAGGCTTCGGATAAGTACGAACAGAACGTCCTCGCGGAGTACGCTGCATACCGGATTTTTGCGATGCTTTCGGACACAGCCTATCGCACCCGTCTTTTGCGCATCAGCTACACCGACACCGCCAAGATGGAGACTGAGCCGCTGATTCGGTACGGCTTTTTGCTTGAGTCCGATACGGAGCTCGCGAAGCGGACACAGGCTGAAGTCGTTGCAGCTCCACATGTTGTGAAATCCCTTATGCAGCCTGATCAGGCGGCCCTGGTGTTTGTGTTCCATTACCTGATCGCGAATACCGACTGGTCACTGGTGACAGCGAATGGCGAGGAAGACTGCTGCCACAACGGCACGCTGTTGGCGAAAGACGGCGTTCACTTCCTGGTTCCGTACGACTTCGATCTTGCAGGCCTGGTGAATGCCCGATACGCGCGTCCCGACCCGAGTGTGGGCATCAATAACGTGCGGGTGCGCCGTTATCGCGGCTATTGCATTCCTGATTTGCAGATTGCTGCGGCTGTGCAGGCCATTCTGGATCGGGAAGTGGAAATAACCGCGTTAGTTCGCGATCTGCCGGATACGAGCAGTAAAGAGACAAAGCGGCGTCTGGAATTCCTGGCGCGGTTCTTCAAGGCGGCCAGGGACGATGAAAAGTTTGTCGCGAAGCTGGAACGGAAGTGCATTGGCTGATGAGTAACACGTTCCTCTATGTGGTAACGGTGCTGATCTGGGGTTCGACCTGGCTCGCCATCGAATACCAGCTGGGTGTGGTAGAGCCAGAGGTATCGATCGTATACCGCTATGCGCTCGCATCCGTTGTGCTATTTATTTGGAGTAAAATAAGAGGCTTATCGCTTTCTTTTAAAGTAAAAGATCATCTCTGGTTCGGTCTGTTGGGGCTTTTCCTGTTTTGCCTGAACTACATCCTGGCGTATCGGGCACAGGTCTATATCACGTCGGCACTGGCGGCCATCGCCTTTTCGATGATGTTGTGGATGAACATCGTCCTGTCGCGCGTGCTGTTCGGTACGCGTGCCGGCGGCCGTGTCCTGTTCGGGGCTTTGCTGGGTATCGTCGGCATTGTGATCCTGTTCGCACCACGAATCGAATCCGTCTCCTTTGACGATGGCGTCTTCTTCGGCTCCATGCTGGCGATGTTGGGTGCCCTGATGGCGTCGTGCGGCAACATGGTTTCACAGGCCTCGCAGAAACGCGCGCTTCCGGTGATACAGGGCAACGCCTGGGGAATGTTCTATGGCGCAGTAATAACCGCAATCATAGCCGTCGTCAGTGGTCATGAATTCAATATTGACGCGACTTTTACGTACATCACCTCGTTGGTCTATTTGGCAATATTTGGTTCAGTCATCGCGTTCGGTGCATACCTGACGCTGCTCGGCAGGATCGGCGCCCACAAGGCCGGATACGCATCGGTCATGTTTCCGGTGGTCGCCCTGGTCATGTCGATAGCGTTTGAAGGGCTGCAACTGGACCTGTCAATTGTTACAGGTACATCGCTGGTCCTGCTGGGTAATCTGCTGGTTCTTAAAAAGAGCGCCTGATTGCCCAACGGCCGGTCTGGTCAACAGGGAGAACAATCATGCGTGGCCGAAACCCTATTGAGGATCTCGCTCACCTGCGTCACGAGTTCGGGGAACACGGCGGCGTCAACATGTCCATTGAGGCAAGTTCGACATTCACCGTCATCGATCCGGAAACCATGCCCGACCTGTTCCAGGGCCGTGCCGGTCCCGACAGAGGTTGCTATCTCTACGGGCGCCATTTCAATCCGACTGTGTACAACCTGGGTCGCCAGATGGCAGCCCTGGAGGGCACGGAGGCTGCGTACTGCACTGCGAGTGGCATGGCGGCGATTTCGGGTGTCATTATGTGCCTGTGCAATGCGGGTGATGAGGTGGTGGCGTCGAGTGCGATCTATGGCGGCTCGTACGCACTGCTGCACGATTTTCTCCCCGCCAAATCGGGCATCACTACGCACTTCGTCGATATTACTGACGTCGATGCCGTGGCCAACGCAATCACGGACAAGACGCGGCTGATCTTCACCGAGAGTATCTCTAACCCAACGTTGCGGCTGGCGAACATTCCGCGACTGTCAGCAATCGCGAAGGAGAAAGGGATACCGCTGGTCGTCGACAACACGTTCAGCCCGCTGATCCTTAGTCCTGCGGTGCTCGGCGCCGAAATCGTTGTGCACAGCATTACCAAATACATCAGCGGTGCCTCCGACGTTATTGCGGGTGCCATCTGTGGCAGCGAAGAGTTCATCGGCGAACTCATGGATCTGCATATGGGACCGCTCATGCTGCTGGGGCCGACAATGGACCCGAACGTGGCCGGCGGCATCAGCCTGCGGATTCCTCATTTGCCGTTACGCATGTCAGCGCATAGCGAACGGGCGCTCGCCATCACAGCACGACTGGACGAACTCGGTCTCAAGGTTGCCTACCCGGGCCTGCCGCATCATCCGGATCACGCCCTGTTCAAGGAACTTCATTGTGACGAATACGGCTACGGGGGCGTGTTTACGCTTGACGTTGGCGACGAGGAGACTGCCAACGCACTGATGTCGTGCCTGCAAAATGAGCAACGTTTCGGCTACCTCGCCGTAAGCCTTGGCTATTTCGACACCCTGATGTCCTGTTCCGGGTCGAGCACCTCCAGTGAGATGAGCGACGAAGACAAGGGCTCGGCTGGTATTTCGCCGGGCCTCCTGCGTATTTCGATTGGCTATACAGGCACCCTGGAGCAGCGTTGGACACAGCTGCAGGCAGCGCTCCGCCAGGCCGGGCTCATATAGGAAAAGACATCGCGCGAGGCGGGGGTTCATTGTAAAGTTAGGGCACCCGAAGCCGGAGCTCCCTGATTTCCAATGAAATTCTTACTCGCTCTCATCGTTGTAGCGGTCGCCGCGGCAGTCATCCGCAAATTGGTCCGCTATAAAACACTCGCTCCGCTGCTGCCCCGCAGGTACAACTTCGGCAAGCGCCGGGACACGCTGCGAGAAGTTCTGCGCCTGCTTGACGAACGGGGCGCCACGACCTTATTGGAAACCGGTGTTGCCCGCATGGGGCTCGAGAAGTCGAAAGGCGATGGCGCGTCGACGATTGTGTTTGGTTTATGGGCGAAACAAAACGGTGCCCATCTTTACTCGGTTGATATAGACCCCGAGGCAACTGAGCGGGCCGGGCAGGCCGTGGCAAAAATGGATCTGTCGGATAGCGTCACGTTGGTGACATCTGACTCCGTGGCGTACCTCGACGAATTTACCGATACGGTCGACTTTCTGTACCTCGACAGCTACGACTATCACAAGACCGACACGGCGATTCAGATCGCTAGTCAGGATCATCACCTGAAAGAGATCAAGGCGATAGAAGGGTGCCTGCACGAAGGTACGGTCATCCTGATCGACGACTGCGACATGCCGAATGGCGGCAAGGGCAAGCTGGTCATCGAGCGGCTCACGGCGAAGGGCTGGAAAGTCCACATGTCCGAATACCAGGTGGTCTTGGTCCACGGCCAGTAGCGCTTTCCAAGGGCAATATCTGTGTCTCCTGAATTCATGCTGATTGCGCTGATCCTGTTTGTGGGAGGCGTGGTTGCGGTTCCGATTGCGTCGCGCCTTGGGCTTGGTTCGGTACTGGGCTATCTGCTGGCAGGCATCGTACTGAGCCCGGTGCTGCACTGGGCCGATACGGATGTCACGCGCCTGCAGCACTTCGCCGAATTCGGTGTGGTCATGATGCTGTTCCTGGTTGGCCTGGAAATGAGTCCCAGGGCCCTCTGGGAGATGCGTTCGCGGATATTCGTGCTGGGTGGTCTGCAGGTTGTCGCGACAACGATTCTCGCTGCGGCCATCGCGGTGGGTCTTGGGCAGCCATGGACGGTCGGTCTTGCCGTTGGCATGGTGCTCGCGCTCTCATCGACCGCGATAGTCAATCAGACGCTGAACGAGAAGGGCTTGCTGCGCTGCGATGGCGGTCACGCCAGCTTCTCCGTCCTGCTGTTCCAGGACATCGCGGTCATACCGATGCTGGTATTTATCCCCTTGCTGGCGATACCCGAGCTGCGTGATGCGACGCTGCAGGTTGCCGCTTCAGGGCATGGCACTACAGAGGACCACGGCCTGAACCTGAGCCTGGTAGACAACCTGGCAGGCTGGCAGGTAGCGCTCGTCTCGTTCGCCATGATCGCTGTCGTTTTGGCCGCTGGGCACTATCTGACCGATCCGATATTTCGTTTCGTGTCGCGGTCGCGATTGCGGGAGTTGTTCGTTAGCACCGCCCTGATGTTGGTCCTCGCGATCGCACTGCTCATGACCATGGTTGGCCTGTCACCGGCACTTGGGACGTTCCTCGCGGGCGTAGTGATGGCCCGCAGTGATTATCGGCACGAAATCGAAAGCGACATCAGCCCGTTGAAAGGGATTTTTCTTGGCGTCTTTTTCATTACGGTGGGCGCAAGCATTGATTTCACGCGGCTGTCTGACAATCTCGGGACGGTCCTGGGCCTGACCTTCGGTTTGATCGTGATAAAGGCCCTGGTGTTGTACGGTCTCGCACACCTGTTTCGACTCAAGGGCGGCGACAAGTGGCTACTAACGCTCGGCCTCGCGCAGGCTGGCGAATTCGGCTTCGTTCTGCTGTCGTTTTCGGTGGCCAACGCAGTACTGCCGCGCGATGTTGCCGATATGCTCCTGCTGGTCGTTGCGTTATCGATGTTGCTGACTCCGTTGTTGTTCATTCTCTACGACAAGGTGATCGCTCCGCGTTATTCAAACCGCCAGGAGCGTGAAGCCGATGCAATCGATTCGTCCGCCAGGATTATTATTGCCGGACACGGCCGGTTCGGTGGCATCGTCAACCGTGCGTTGAGTGCGGCAGGATTTGAAACGACAGTGGTTGACTACAGCTCGGAGCAGCTCGAAATGCTGCGCGGTTTCGGGTTACGCGCGTACTTCGGCGATGCGACTCGTCCGGATCTTCTGCATGCAGCGGGTATTGAGGATGCCAACGTCCTGGTCATCGCCATCGACGGGAAGGAGTCCATTACGCAGCTGGCCCGGTATGTAATCCAACACCATCCCCACGTCCACGTCGTTGCGCGCGCCTACGATCGCATGCATGTCTATGACCTCTGGTCGATCGGTTGTCGCGACATTATTCGTGAGACGTATGACAGCTCGATAAGGGCAGGGCGGTCGGCCTTCGAGGCGCTCGGCTTCACCAGGGACCAGGCGACCATGATGATGCAGGAGTTCGAAGCAATGGACCGCAGCATGATGGTTGATCTGGCGGACCTCTACGAGACCGATGTGCCGATAAGCGAGAACGAACACTTCAAAGCACGATTCCGCGACATGAGGGATGAGTGGGAGCATGAGTTGAAAGGGCGCATGGGTGTAACGAGGCCTGACGACTCATGAAGAAAACAGCAACAGTTCTGGTCGCGCTCGTTATGACGCTTCTTGCACATCGTTTAATCATTCGAGGTCCTACGCAATGAAAGCACTGTCCATATGTTCTCTCGACGATCTGGAAGATCGTGTTCCTGCCCATGCACTGGTGGCCGGCGTCGATCTTGTCGTCACCCGCTACGACGATGAGGTCAGTGTGCTGTACGGACGCTGCGCGCACCGTGGCGCACTGATGTCCGATGGTCATATCGATGGCGAGAACATCATTTGTGGATTGCATGGATGGGACTACCGGCTCGATACCGGTATCAGTGAATACGACAATTCCGAAACCTTGCCGAAATTCAGTTCCTGGCTGGAGGATGGGGAGGTGTTTGTTGACGAAGACGAAATCAGCAAATGGGCAAAAGACCATCCCCAACCCTACAATCGGAACAGCTACCAGGGTGCGTACCAGGATCCGACCGGCACTGCTGATGAACCCCACGTTAAACTTATCCGCAAACTCGCCAACGAAGGCCTGAGCAAGGTTGGGCATCATGGACCTTCATCGGCGATGGGCGTGTCGCGCAATAGCCTGCCGAAATGGGACGACTTGCAGTTTGTTGTTGGGCAGCTGCACAAGCTGCCGTTGCTGGACGACGAGGCGGTAGGTACTGACATTGTTATCGGTCCGAATGCGAAGAAGCCGCTCCGGCTCGACATTCCACTGTTTGTCTCCGACATGAGTTTCGGTGCATTGTCCGAGGAGGCCAAGGTGGCATTGTCGAAAGGCGCCGAACTGGCGGGAACCGGCATATGTTCGGGCGAGGGCGGGATGCTGCCCGAAGAACAGGCGGCCAACTCGCGTTATTTCTATGAGCTCGCATCAGCCCGTTTTGGATTTTCCTGGGACAAGGTGCAGAAGACTCAGGCCTTTCACTTCAAGGGCGGCCAGGGCGCCAAGACCGGTACCGGCGGCCATTTGCCGGGCAACAAGGTCAAGGGCAAAATTGCTGAAGTCCGCGAACTGGCGGAGGGTGAGGCCGCAATCTCACCGGCCCGGTTCCCTGAGTGGGATAGCTTGAGCCAGTTTCGTGACTTCGCTGATGAGGTTCGCGAAAAGACCGGCGGCATTCCCGTTGGCTTCAAGCTTTCGGCACAGCACATCGAAAAGGACATCGATGCAGCGCTGGACGTCGGCGTCGATTACATCATCCTGGATGGTCGCGGGGGCGGCACCGGCGCAGCGCCACTAATCTTCCGCGACAATATTTCAGTTCCGACAATTCCGGCGCTGGCGCGAGCCAGAAAACATCTCGAAGCCAGCGATGCGAAAGGTATCTCACTGATCATCACAGGTGGGCTGAGAACCCCGGCCGACTTCGCGAAAGCAATGGCACTTGGTGCGGATGGCGTTGCCGTTTCGAACGCCGCGATTCAGGCGATTGGCTGTCTCGGCATGCGTGCATGCCATACGAATAACTGCCCGGTCGGCATCGCGACCCAGAAGCCACACTTGCGCGAGCGACTGCCGGTCGACATGGCGGCAGAACGCCTGGCGAGATTCTTCGAGGCGTCAGTGGAGTTAATGCAGGTTGTTGCGCGCGCGGCCGGCCACCGGCACCTGTCCGAGTTCAACGCCGACGACCTGACATCATTCAAAACCGATATGTGTCAGCTGACGGGTGTTGCCTATGGGGGCGTTTCGTCTATCTAGCCCGGATGCCGCTTCCCATCTGCGGAATCCAGAGTTCGCCGAGCCAACCGCCTGTTCAGCAGGATCAATAGGAACAAGACGGTGCCCCATTGTGCCAGGCATGTCATGACGCTGAAGGGATTGAACGGATCGTACCAGCGATCCGGGGCGTAGACGGCGGCGGCCTGGTAGAGCCACCAGCCCAGAAGTACGGCGGCGAGGGTTGGAATGACGAAGCGAATGAGCGCATCCCAGATACGCCCTGCGTTCCAGTCATCCGGCTGGTTGTCAATATTCTCGGTACGAAACCGCGACGCGCCCTGGCGTATTACTGCGAAAGCGATAAATGCTCCGGAGATCATCAATGCGACGCCCCAGACGAAGTCCTGGTTGGCGAAGAACTCAAGATTGATGGCCGACGGAATTCCCAGTGTGAAGCCGACAGTGCATACGCCAAGGATCGCCTGACGTCTCGCGATGCCAAAATCGACGAGAATTCGCGTACTCAGCTCGATCATCGAAATCAGGGAGCTAAAGGCAGCGAACGACAGACCCAGGAAGAACAATATGGCGAACATGCTGCCGCCCGGCATTTTGGCGAAAAGCTGAGGCATCCAGATAAATGTCAGCCCGGTTGCGGCAGGTCCGCTCGTTTGCATTACCTCGAGCACCTCGCCCTTGCTCATTTGGGAGCCGAGAATCGCAAATACGGTGCCGAATATGACGATAGCCGCGAGGAGTGAAACCGTGTTGTTGCCGACGCCCGTGATGATTGCGTTCTTTACGACCCCATGCCGGCTCTGCATGTAAGCGCCGTAGGTCAGAATCAGGCCCCAACCGGCTCCGGTATCCCAGGCGTTCTGCGTTAACGCTTCAAGCCAGATCTTTGGATGCGCGAGTGTCGACCAGTCCGGTGTGAACAGGAATCTAATGCCCTCGGACGCCCCATCGAGAGTCAGCGTACGTGCCAGCGAGATCAAGACGATCAGTAGCAGGGCAGGGATGAGCACGAGGTTCGCGCGTTCGATCGAGCGAATTCCGTTCCAGACGACAACGGCACCGAGACCCATGGCGAGTGCATGAAATCCGACCGGAAAACCACCACCCTGGAAGCCGTCCCAGACGCCTTGTGCCGCCTCGGCGCTGAGTGGCAGGGGCGAGACGGTCATTTTCATCACGTAATAGATACACCAGCCCGCGACCACGGAGTAATAGAACATGATGGCGGTGGCTACGAAGCCGACAAATGCACCCATCCAGGCAAATTTCTCCCCGGCGAGTTTGGCAAAGGTCCCGACGACTCCCATTCGGCCTTTGCGCCCAAGCGCGTACTCCGCAATGATCAGTGGCACGCTCCAGACGAACAGAAAGACCAGCCAGGCGACGAGAAATGCGCCGGCGCCGTCCTCACCAGCATTCTGGGCGGCAATGCGTGGGAAACGCCAGATATTGCCCGTACCGACTGCGATGCCGAGCACGCAAAGAATCATTCCGAGGCGCGAGGAAAAACGTTGATCAGTTTGATTCATCGATAGAGGCACCGTGACTTGGACGCGTCATGATAGCAAACGACTCGGCAACAGTGGTTGGTCGCCCCAACCGTCGATATTCGCCCGGCGACAAGTGGTCATCCTCGTAGTACAACGTAAGTGAGATACGCGACATAGACGGCGACAAACAGAACGCCGTGGATGCGATTGACGGTATATTTTCTGCTGGAAACGAGCGCGAAGATTATCATCGCGCTGGAGCCAATGACGACCAGAAGGTCCGTGTTACTGACGACCTCGAACGGTAGTTCGACAATGGTCGAAGTAAATCCCAAGACCCACAGCAAATTGAATATATTCGACCCAACGACGTTGCCGACGGCAATATCGGTCTTGTTGCGGTAGGCCGCGACCGAGGAAGCGACGAGTTCCGGGCTGGAGGTGCCGATAGCGACAATGGTCAGACCGATCAGTGCGTTATTGATTCCCCACTGATACGCCAGGCCGACCGCACCATCCACCACCCATTGCCCGCCAAAATACAGTCCCGCGGCGCCGAGAAGAATATGTGCGAATGCGCGCGGTAGTGTGCCTTCTGCCTTCACCGAGCTGACCGGACTTTCGTCCGAGGTGGAGACTTTGTAGACGTACAACATGAACAGGAGAAAGAAGAACAACAGCACTCCACCATCCAGGCGGCTAATGCTCAACTCCGAATCATCGGAGAACAGGTGTGCATTGGCCAGAAATCCGACAAGTATCGCCGCGGTTAACGAAAACGGTATTTCAGACACAACGGTCGAATTGCGCACCGGCAAGGGGCGAATGATTGCTGCCACGCCGAGCACCAGAAGCACATTGGCGATGTTGCTGCCGATGACGTTTGCAATCGCGAGCTCGGGATTGTTCTTCAGGCCGGATGTCAGACTGACCAGCAACTCCGGCATCGAGGTTCCAAACGACACCACGGTCAGGCCTATGACCAGACCGGACACGCCGTAACGGCTTGCCACTACCGATGCGCCCTCGACGAGAAAGCCGGCCCCTTTTATGAGCACGACCAGGCCGAGCAGCAGTACGAGGCCGTCTATCACAGTATCGACTCTCCTGGCATCAGTTTACGTTTTCGAGTTTTAGACAGGATAAAAGAGCACGTAGACAGCAACAACTGTAAATAGAAGACGACTTTATTGGCGGAGTGAGCTTCATACTCTATTGAGTATGGCAGCAATTTTTGGCCGCGGCTTGAGAGATCATCCGCACCGGGTAAGTGGTGCAGGGTGGCCGCCGCGCTCTCATGGTCGCGGCGGCTACCTTAATTAGCTGCCAAAGCGATACTGGAGGCCGATGGAGAATACGTCGGTGTCCACTTCATCCAGTTCGAAGCGGCTCCAGTCTCCGATCAATGAGAGGTTTGAGGACACTTTTAAACGGGCTCCCGCACCGTAGTACGGGTTTTCATCCGAAGGCACGTTGATGGAAAAGCCGTCGATGCTGACGTCAGCCTCCCAGAAGAAGACACCACCTCGACCGAACAGCGAGAAGTTGTCGCTAAGGGGAAGGTCGAGCGTCCCGCCTGCTGTCCAGCCTTCGGCAGAAATACTGATCAGCGATGAGATGGGACTGATGACTAAATTCTCATCGAAATCGCCGAAGTCCTGATAGCCGATTTCGAGACCGAACAAGTCGCTGAACTGATAACCGCCAACAAATCGATAAGCCGAGGTATCGGTGTCGAGATTGACGTCGTCGAAGCCGTCATCGATTGTAGCCGAGCCGTAGCTGCCACCAACGAAGAACCCGGTGTCGGCTGCTGCGATTCCCGGAATCGCCATAAATACGGCAGCCAGGCTGGCGAGCCATAGAGTTTTCGATTTCATGTTTTTCTCCTTCGAATTGCCCATACGAAATTACGGGAACGATCATTAGGCAATGGGCAAGCTGAAGGGAAGCTGAAGACGAACGCCCGCGCTCACGGGTAGCGGCAACTAATTCACTTTCACAGCCAGCGTGTCGTGATGTCCGGAGATTAGCGAGCGAAGGTAGAATGAAAGATCGGAAAGACCTTTGAACCCAGCGGCTCTTGCCGCCAGCTCCTTTTCCTCGATAGTGACATCGGCCGGTGCCGCGAACGTCTGGAAATCATGGTGGAAGCCGATAGTGAAAACGTCTACATCAGAACCTGCCGCGCGACGAAAAATCATGTTCGGCGTCTGCCCGGTCGATACAAGGTACGTGTTTTCCATTCGGCGCTGCTCGAGAAGTTCATTTGTTTTCCCGCTCGCTGCCTCGAACATTTCAATGTGAAAAAAACTGTTTGCTGCATATGCGGATTTTAGTACTGACCAGGACGGTCCGTATGCAAAGTGATCTTCGTAGAACGCGAATAGTCGCTGGCCGGCGGCTATCAGGTCCTCATGTTTGGCGGCTGCAAGGCTGCGCTTTTCCGTCGCCGCTGGGGAGTGATAATCGGTCCAGCTCTGCATTGGCACGATAACCAGTAGATCCCACTGATCGCCCTGCGAATGGCGCATGAGAAGAGGGCGCTCCTGGTCCGCGTCAACGTAGTAGTCAGAGCCACTTAAGCGCGCCTCCCACTCAAGTAGATCCGCCAAAGCGCCGGTCGCTGCGCGAATTGTCGTGACCTTGTACAGGTAGTTACCTTCTAACTCATCGGCGCTGGTGAGTGTCGGGACGCCAAACATTAAAACGAATACCGCAACTATGCGCATGGTCATTGTGAATCTACCTTTTCTTGCTGGATTATTAGTCAACATTGTCTGAGTTTGCGGGTCAAGACCAACAAGCGCTGTTTGTATTGTTCAGCTTTATCAGGCGAGTACTCGCGATTAATTTCTGCGTCGATGGCATCAATTGCGTCTCGATAGCGCTTCTTGCACGCCGACCTGTTCGTTTCCAATTCAGGTTCTGGGTCCTGGGATTCGCGGTCAGGCGGCTCCCGCATTGCGGGTTCCGGGGCTTCGCTCTCTACCTTCGCTTCTGGCTCCGTCTTCTCCGATTCCAAAGACTTCTGAGATACGCAGGGTAGCTGGGAATACACAATACCGCCGTCAGCGTCCGTGCACTTGTGAATCTGGGTTTGCGCGCTAGCCGTGTTGAGTAAACAAAAACTAACGACAGTCAGACCAAACCGAAATACACGCGCGTTGCTGTTCGGGCGGTCGTGCCTCAAAGTGAAATTGTGCCGCTGTCCGACACTCGGATCTTACGCTTGAACGCGCCGGGGTCGAGCTTGGCGTCGAATGAATAATCGAAACTGTCGCTGTCTTTGTTCATCAAAGAGCGGAACAGTTGAATGCCGGCAAATACGTCGAAGCCGGCAGTTACCGTAAACGACCCTTCGCCGTAGCCGTCGATGACTGGCAGGTCGTTTCCGACGCCCTTGATGACGTCCTTGCCGTCCAGGCTAATCGTGTAGGAAACACCTGCGAGCTCGAGTGGCGCCAGATTTGGGTTGGTGACGTGCAGGCCGATCTCAAAGGAGGGCAATCCAGTCCCATTGGCCGAGCTAATCGGTCGAAATGATTGCACGCTCACCGTTGG
>Ga0316201_10000373_pt1 | contig 24943 bp, 26 predicted proteins | sample CS6wburrow_MG_FD_204516 | JGI IMG/M metagenome (GOLD analysis project Ga0316201, IMG submission 204516) | Coastal sediment microbial communities from Delaware Bay, Delaware, United States - CS-6 worm burrow | ecosystem: Environmental > Aquatic > Marine > Coastal > Sediment | place: USA... | reverse complement strand
CGAGTTACATTGAACGCCTGATTGAATATCCCGGTGCCCTGCAGGTGCTGGATTTTGCCGACGGTAAAGTCCAGCTGGTAGGCATGAAAGCGTATTACGGCGGGCCCCTGGTGGGCCACGAGATCCGCGCCCTGCGCGAGCACATGCCCGGCATCGATTGTCGCGTGGCGGCAATCTACCGCCGTGGCAAGGCCATCATCCCCGAGGGTGATCGTGTCATTGAAGCCGATGACGATGTGTTTTTTATTGCTGCACGCAAGGATATTCGCAGCGTCATGTCCGAGATGCGCAAGCTGGATAAAAGCTGTCGCCGCATTATGCTGGCCGGTGGCGGTAATATCGGCCGCCGTCTTGCAGAAGCACTTGAAGAAAAGCACCAGGTAAAAATCATCGAGCGTAGCCAGGCGCGTGCCAGGGTGTTGTCACGCGAACTCAACAAGACGATTGTGCTGCTCGGCGATTCGGCAGATGAAAACCTGTTGCTGGAAGAAAACGTCGATCAGATGGATGTGTTCTGTGCGCTTACCAATGACGATGAGGCGAATATTCTGTCTGCCATGCTGGCAAAGCGCATGGGTGCAAACAAGGTGATGTGCATTATCAACCGCTCGGCCTATGTCGATCTGATTGAAAGCCAGGGCGTTATCGATGTGGCGATTTCACCGGAACAGATTACTATCGGTGCCCTGCTTACGCACGTGCGTCGCGGTGATGTTGTTGCCGTGCATTCTCTCAGGCGAGGTGCCGCTGAAGCCATCGAAGCGGTTGCGCACGGTGACAGCAAAACTTCAAAAGTCGTCGGTCGCTGTGTCGCCGATGTGCCATTACCCGTTGGCACCACGATCGGCGCTATCGTGCGTGGAGATGAAGTCATCATGGGGCACCATGACATCGTGATCGAGGCAGAAGACCATCTCATCCTGTTCCTGCTCGATAAAGGCAAACTGCCTGCAGTTGAAAAACTGTTCCAGGTCGGCGTGACATTCATCTAGCCCGTCATGCGTTTCACTATTATCCAGCGTCTTGTCGGGCAATTACTGATGCTGTTCAGTATCACCCTGCTGCCCCCCTTCATTATCGATCGTATCTACCAGGAAGATGCAACCGAGGCTTTTGTTTATAGCTACGTGGTGCTGGTGCTGCTTGGACTGTTGATGTATCTGCCAGTGAGGCATATCCACGGCGACCTTCGACTGCGTGATGGATTCATGGTCGTGGTTTTATTCTGGACAGTACTGGGCGTCGCCGGCGCCCTGCCGTTGATTTTTTACCAGCCGCTGGCAGTGAGTTACACCGATGCCGTGTTTGAATCAATATCCGGCCTGACGACGACCGGCGCAACCGTGCTCACCGGGCTGGATAGCTTGCCGCACAGTATTCTGTTTTACCGGCAGGAACTGCAATGGCTGGGCGGCATGGGTATTATCGTACTCGCCGTTGCGGTCATGCCTATGCTGGGTATCGGTGGTATGCAGCTGTATCGCGCAGAGACGCCGGGCCCGGTTAAGGACAGCAAGCTCACACCGCGCATCGCTGAAACCGCCAAAGCACTGTGGTACATCTATCTTGGTCTGACCATAGCATGCGCGCTGGCGTACTGGCTGGCGGGCATGACCTTGTTTGATGCTGTGTCGCACAGCTTTTCAACCGTGGCGATTGGTGGTTTTTCCACCCATGATGCCAGCCTGGGGTATTTTGACAGCCCGGCAATTGAAGGTGTTGCAATTGCGTTCATGTTCCTCGGCGGGATTAATTTCGCGCTGCATTTTACCGCTGCGCGTTCGCTGAGTATTAAAACCTATATGCGTGATTCAGAATTGAAAATGTACACCTTCACCCTGCTGGCGGTGTCGGTTGCCTGTATCGCTTTTCTCTACACCCAGTATGTGATTCCTGATTTTAGCGAGGCGTTTCGCCAGGGACTGTTTCATGCCGTGTCCATTGGAACCACTGCCGGGTTTACCACCAGTGAATTTTCCACCTGGCCGGCGTTTGTACCGGTGACATTATTGTTCGCCAGTTTTGTCGGCGGATGCGCAGGTTCTACCGGTGGCGGTATGAAGGCAATACGCGTCTTGCTACTGATTAAACAGGGCCAGCGCGAGCTCATGCGCCTGATTCACCCGAATGCACAGGTCGTGGTCAAGATTGGCAAGCAACCGATGTCGGATACCATTATTGATGCTGTATGGGGATTTCTCGCGGCGTATGTTGCCTGTTTCGTTATCATGATGATGTTACTGATGTTCAGTGGCGTCGATCAGGTGACGGCGTTTTCGGCAGTCGCGGCCACGTTGAACAACCTGGGCCCGGGCCTGGGTGATGTCAGTGCAAATTACGCCAGCCTGAGTAATTTTGACAAATGGATACTGTGTTTCTCGATGTTGCTGGGGCGACTGGAAGTATTTACCCTGCTGGTGATGTTCATGCCAGCCTTCTGGCGCAAATAAATTGTATGCAATTCCGGATCCTGAAAGGCTAGTCGATGAACGACAATAGCAGCCAACATCAAAGTCGTTACCTGCCGAGCTTCACCCTCGCCCTGCTGGCGCCACGCTACTGGTTGATATGGCTGTTGCTGTTTGCGTTCTATGTGTTCAGCTGGTTGCCGATAAGCGTTATCGACAGGATAGCTGGGGCGCTGGGCGATTACGCGGTGAAAAAAAACCGCAAGCGGATGGCTATTGTGCAACGCAATCTGCAATTGTGTTTTCCGCACATGACGGCAGATGAAGTTGATGTAAATGTACGTGCACATTTTCGCGCTTACATTCGCAGTATCCTGCATTATGGCCTGATCTGGTGGGCACCGGGCTGGCGTTTACGGCGTCATGTCGAGTTACACGGCGCTGAACAAATACAGCATTATCGCGCACAGGGTAAAAATATTATCGCCCTGACCTGCCACAGCGTTGGGCTGGAGTTCTCCGTGATTGCGCTTTCCATGCGCGAACTTTGCGGCGGCCCCTACAAGCCAATGAAAAACCCCCTGATAGACTGGCTGGTGGCGAAAGGACGTATGCAAAACCGGGCGCGGATTTTTACCCGCGAAGAAGGCCTGCGACCGCTGGTGCGCAATACGCGTGAAGGCCGGGTGCTGATTTACCTGGCCGATGAAGACCTGGGTGCCGAGGTATCGGTATTCGCACCGTTCTTTGGCGTGCAAAAGGCGACCATACCGGTGCTGGGTCGGCTGGCAAAAACCTGTAATGCCATTGTTTTGCCATGTATCAGCTGCTATGACGAGCAGAGCAGAAAATACATCGTCAAATTGATGCCCGCGCTGCAAAATTTTCCGCAGGGCGATGACCTCGCCGATGCCACTAATATGAATCAAGCGATTGAACAGGCGGTGCTTGAGTGTGTACCGCAGTATTTCTGGACCATGAAATGGTTTCGTTCGCGGCCACCGGGTGAGCCTGAGATTTATAATTGAGCTGATACCAGCCATACGCTGCCGGTTGTCACATGTCAGGATGGAAAAGTCTGGATGAAAAAAAACCCCCGACCTGGGCCGGGGGTTTTCGTACGTCCTTGCTTGGTGATTGAGCCATCGCGCTGTAGCAATTCCTGTGTTCCGTGTAAACTTCCTCAGGAGTCTTGTGTACTGCTTCCTTATCCGTGTGTCTTTGCTACCCTACATCCCTATGTCCGTGTTTGGCTCTTTCCATGTGTCCTGTACGAATTATGCATTGTGTGCGTGGGCTGTGCTATCAGTCGGATTGGCGACTCTCTGTAGGAAAATGCTTACAAATTTAATGGGCTCAACCCGCTCTCGGGCTGGATACTGTCCGCAATGATCGCGCTAATCCAGCGCGTAACGCGCGCCTCAGTGAGTGTCGAAGGTGTCGTTATTAGTAATATAAACAACGGCTTGCTTATATTTCTCGGGGTCGAGAAAGCCGATACCGGGGCCCAGGCCGAGCGCCTAGCCGAACGGCTACTGAAGATCAGGGTATTTTCTGACACAAATGACAAAATGAACCTGTCGTTGCGCGATATCCAGGGTGAGGTTTTGCTGGTGCCGCAATTCACCCTGGCGGCGGATACACAAAGTGGCAACCGGCCCGGTTTTTCAAATGCGGCAACGCCCGATGTGGGTGAGCGCCTGTTCGACCAGGTAGTTGCTATAATGCAGCAGCAGGCGGCCGCGGCTGCTATAGGTAAGGTGCAAGCCGGTCGCTTTGGCGCCGATATGGCGGTTGAGCTCGTCAATGACGGGCCGGTAACGTTCTGGTTACAAAGCTGATTTGAGACAAAACGGGAGTAATGAATGACCAAGCGTGTGGCTAGCGTCGAACGCAATACACTGGAAACCCAGATCAAGGTCGAGGTCAATCTCGACGGCACGGGCGTGTGCAAGCTCAATACCGGCGTCGCGTTTCTGGAGCACATGCTCGACCAGGTTGCGCGCCATGGTCTGATTGATATCAGCATCGAAGCCAGCGGCGATTTGCACATTGATGCACACCACACCGTCGAAGACATCGGCATTACGCTGGGGCAGGCGGTAAAGAAAGCCGCCGGCGATAAAAAAGGCATTGTGCGTTATGGTCATGCCTATGTGCCGCTGGATGAAGCCCTCTCGCGCGTGGTGATCGATTTCTCCGGGCGCCCGGGGCTCGAATACCATGCCGATTACCCGCGCGCGATGATTGGCGGGTTTGATGTTGACCTGTTCCACGAGTTTTTCCAGGGCTTCGTGAATCATGCCGATGTCACGCTGCACATAGATAATCTGCGCGGTTCGAATGCACATCACATTGCTGAAACCATTTTCAAGGCCTTCGGTCGCGCGGTGCGCATGGCACTGTCGATGGATGTGCGCATGAGCGGCATTATGCCGAGCACCAAGGGTAGCCTGTAGAGACCGCCATGAGTTCAACAATCGCCGTGGTCGACTACGGTATGGGTAATTTACGTTCAGTGGCAAAAGCGCTCGAACATGTCGCCGATAAACACCAGAAAGTGCTGATCACTTCAAGCCCGGCAGAAATCGCGGCGGCCTCGCACGTGGTGTTTCCCGGGCAGGGTGCGGCACGCGACTGTATGCACGAGCTGCGTAACTACGAGTTGATCGAGCCAGTGTTGCACGCGGCGCACAACAAGCCGTTTCTCGGCATTTGCATGGGGTTGCAGGTGTTAATGACCCACAGCGAGGAAAATGCGGGCGTTGACTGCATGAACCTGTTCCCCGGTGAAGTGCGATTTTTCGCGCCGAAGCTGGTTGCTGCAAATGCCGCTGAACTCAAGATTCCACACATGGGCTGGAATAATGTTGAGCAGACCCGCGCACACCCGCTGTGGCAGGGTATAGAGCAAAACAGCCGGTTCTATTTTGTGCACAGTTATTTTGTCGATCCCGAGGATACGCAGCTGGCGATTGGCCACACGCGCTACGGAATCGAGTTTACCTCGGCGATAGCATACGCTAATGTATTCGCAGTACAGTTTCATCCGGAGAAAAGCGCGCACGATGGCCTGCGTCTGTTGCAAAATTTCGCGCACTGGGATGGACAACAGTCATAAAAAACAGTCACTCATGCCTCAGGAGACTTTCAGATGTTGTTGATACCAGCCATTGACCTCAAGGACGGTCAGTGCGTGCGCTTGCGCCAGGGAAAAATGGAAGACAATACGGTGTTTTCAGATGACCCGGTGGCGATGGCCGGGCGCTGGGTGGAGGCGGGGGCTTTGCGCCTGCACATCGTCGACCTCGACGGTGCGTTTGCCGGCAAACCGAAAAATGCTGGCGTGATCCAGGCCATCGCCACTGCCTACCCGGAGATTGAAATCCAGCTGGGTGGCGGCATTCGTGATGAAGAAACTATTGTCGCTTATCTGGATGCCGGCGTGAGTTACGTGATTATCGGCACCCAGGCAGTGAAGGAGCCGCACTTCGTCAACGAAGTCTGTGTTGAATTTCCCAATCGCATTATCATTGGTCTCGACGCCAAAGACGGTAAAGTCGCGGTCGAAGGCTGGTCGAAACTGTCGAAACACGATGTGATTGACATGGCGCAGCGGTTTGAAGAAGACGGCGTTAAAGCGATTATTTATACCGATATATCGCGTGATGGCATGATGCAGGGTGTGAACATTGACGCCACCGTCAAGCTGGCGCAGGCGGTACGCGTACCGGTGATCGCTTCGGGCGGTATTACCAGCATGGATGATGTCAAGGCGCTGGCCGCGGTTGAAGAAGAAGGCATTACCGGCGCCATTACCGGCCGTGCAATTTACGAAGGCACGCTCGATTTCGCCAAGGCCCAGGCCTGGCTGAACGCGCAGTAAACCCATCTGGCTTCGGACCGTATCATGTCACTCGCCAAGCGAATTATTCCATGCCTCGATGTCGACAACGGCCGTGTCGTCAAGGGCGTGAAGTTTGTCGATATTCGCGACGCCGGTGATCCGGTCGAAGTTGCACGGCGTTACGATGCTGAAGGTGCTGACGAGATTACGTTTTTAGATATTACCGCGAGTTCCGATGATCGTGACACCATTGTGCACGTGGTCGAACACGTCGCCGAAGAAGTGTTTATTCCGCTCACCGTGGGCGGCGGCATTCGCACGATTGACGATGTGCGCAGAATGCTCAACGCCGGCGCTGACAAGGTCGCGATCAATACCGCGGCAGTATTCAATCCCGGTTTTGTGCGTGATGTGAGTGACCGCATAGGTTCACAATGCATTGTGGTGGCGATTGATGCCAAGCAGGTGAGCGCCGCAGGCGAGCCTTTGCGCTGGGAAATATTCACCCACGGCGGGCGCAAACCCACCGGGCTGGATGCGATCGAATGGGCGCGCAAAATGTGTGACTATGGCGCCGGTGAAATCCTGCTCACCAGCATGGACCGTGACGGTACCAGGGCCGGGTTTGATATCGCACTGACACGCGCCATCGCCGATGCCGTGCCAGTGCCGGTGATTGCGTCCGGCGGTGTCGGTAATCTCGATCATCTTGCCGAAGGCGTGCTCGAAGGCCGTGCTGATGCAGTGCTCGCCGCCAGCATATTTCACTTCGGTGAATATACCGTGGGGCAGGCCAAGCAACGCATGGCCGAACGCGGCGTCGAGGTCCGGCTCTGATGGCGAACTGGCTGGACGAGGTCGGTTTCGACGAAAACGGCCTGGTACCGGCCATCGCGCAGGACGCGCGCACAGGCAAGGTGCTGATGCTGGCGTGGATGAACCGCGAGTCATTGCAGCTCACGGCACAAAAGCGCGAGGCGGTATACTGGTCGCGTTCGCGGCAAAAACTCTGGCACAAGGGTGAGGCCTCAGGCCATGTGCAGAAAGTGGTCGAAATCCGCTTTGATTGTGACGAAGATGTGATTCTGCTAAAAGTGGAACAGGCAGGTGGAATCGCCTGTCACACGGGACGTGAAAGCTGTTTTTACCGCGTACTGGAAAACAACCAGTGGGTCGCGGTGGATAGCGTGATCAAGGACCCCAAAGACATATACGCTGGCCACAATGGGGGGAAGTCCAGTGAGTGACCCGGTTCTGACAGCACTGGCTGAAATCCTCGAGGCGCGCAAGCAGGCGGCGCCGGACTCGTCCTACGTGGCGGGTCTGTATGCCAAAGGACTGGACGCGATTTTGAAAAAAATCGGCGAGGAAGCGACTGAAACCGTGATGGCGGCCAAAGACGGCGATGCCGATAAAATTATTTATGAAACTGCGGACCTGTGGTTTCACACGCTGGTTATGCTGGCGCATCAGGGTCTGAATCCGGATGATGTATTAAATGAGCTGGGGCGGCGCTTTGGCGTTTCCGGCCTGGACGAGAAAGCCTCACGCAAGTGAGCTGTTAACAAGAGTGGGTAAATAACATGGGTATTAGTATCTGGCAATTATTGATCGTACTGGCGCTGGTGATTCTGATTTTTGGCACCAAGAAACTTAAAAACCTCGGCGGTGATATTGGCTCCGCAGTAAAAGGTTTCAAAAGCGCGATGAAAGACGGTGAAAACGACGACAGCATGAAAAAACAGATCGACAAGGAAGATGATGTAATCGAAGGCGAAGTCACTTCAAAAACCAAAGACAAGGTTTAATCCTTCGTTTTAATGGCAGTGCCATATAAAGCAGTGTTTATGGTTCATTATTCACTATTCGTTATTCGCTATTCACTGCCCCTTCATGTTTGATATCGGCTTCTGGGAAATTTTTCTTATCGGCATACTGGCACTGCTGGTCATCGGGCCCGAGCGCCTGCCGGGCGCTGCGCGCAGTGCCGGTTACTGGGTGGGCCGTGCACGGCGTTATATCGAAGGCGTGAAAAGCGATGTCGAATCAGAATTTGACGTATCTGAATTCAAGCGCCTGCTGCACAACCAGGAAATACAGATCACTGAGCTACAGCACAAACTCAACAGCAAGGTGGATGACAAAGAGCTGTCCAGCACGGCAGACGACTTTATGCCGGAATACGATTTTCAGGATGACCCACCGCCCGAGCGTAATGAAGCTATCGAAAATGATGGTCGCGATGAGGTAGAGATAGATGTTGAGCCTGATGCAGAAGTCGAAGTTGATGCACCCGTAAAAATAAAACAGGACAAGCCACCGGCATGAAAAAAAGCGCCGCGGCTGATTCGCAGGACAGCGAACAAAGCCTGCTCGACCATCTCAAAGAACTTCGCGACCGGCTGTTGCGCATGGTGCTGGCAGTGCTGCTGGTGTTCCTCGCGCTGTTCGCATTTTCCGAACAGATTTTCAGTTATGTCGCCCAGCCGTTGCTCGACCTGATGCCGGAAGGCACCTCGATGATCGCGACCGGTGTCACCTCGCCCTTCCTGGTGCCGTTTAAACTGGTGCTGTTGTTGTCCATCCTGCTCACGGTGCCGTACTTGTTGCACCAGATCTGGGGATTTATCGCGCCCGGTCTCTACCGTCATGAAAAACGCCTCGCGGTACCGCTGCTGGCGTCAAGCGTGTTGCTGTTTTATTGCGGCGTGGCGTTTGCCTATTTCGTGATTTTCCCGATCCTGTTCCGGTTTTTTATCGGTATTGCGCCTGCAGGCGTCGCGGTGATGACCGATATCGGCCAGTACCTGGATTTTATTATCGCGATCTTTTTCGCATTTGGTATTGCCTTTGAAGTTCCGGTCGCCACTTTTCTGCTGATCGCCGCCGGCGTCACCACGCCAAAGGCGCTGGGCCAGAAACGGCCCTACATAATTATCGGTGCCTTTGTCATCGGCATGCTGCTGACCCCGCCGGATGTGATTTCACAGTCACTGCTGGCGATTCCCATGTGGATCCTGTTCGAGCTCGGCCTGATCATGTCGCGGCTGTTTCTGAGATCACAAAAAAACAAAATCACCGAAAACGACGATGTCGAAATCTACGAGGAAGAGCACACCGATTTAAGCCAGGCCGAGATGGACGCGATGCTGGATGAAGCCGAGGAAGAAGAAGCCCGCATGAACACCCCGCCGCCGGCGCAAAAGCCGGAATAGTGCCGAGGTATTCAAGCCCGCGCTATTCATGTTAAACGGTGGATAGTGTAGAATCCCGCCCGCTATGAAGATCAAACAACTCTGGGGAATGGGCGCCTAACATGGCCGAAAAAAGAAGCGTTCCCCGTCGGCCGACTATTCTGATTATTCTCGATGGATTTGGTGTCAATCCCAGTCGCATTAACAATGCCGTGCAGGAAGCCAGAACCCCGCGTCTCGACGAATATTTTTCCAGGAACTCGCACACCACGCTCGATGCCTGTGGCGGCGCGGTCGGCCTGCCGGACGGGCAGATGGGTAATTCCGAAGTCGGGCACATGACGCTGGGCTGTGGTTCTGTCATGCGCCAGGACCTGGTGCGCATCAATGATGAAATTGAAAATGGCGAGTTTTTCGAAAACGCCGCGCTGGTCGCAGCCGTGGAAGATGCAGTTGCCAGTGGGCGCCCGGTGCACCTCGTTGGGCTGACCTCCGATGGCGGTGTGCACAGCCACATTAACCACCTCTATGCACTGATCGATCTGTGTGCCAGCCGCAAGGCCAAGCCCGTGGTGCACATGATTACAGATGGTCGTGATACCGCGCAAATGCACGCCCTCACCAGCCTGCAGACGCTGGAAGACAAACTCGAAGATGCCGGTGGCTGTATTGCCACTGTGTGCGGCCGCTATTACTCGATGGATCGCGACCATCGCTGGGAACGCACCGGGCTGGCGTGGCGCGCGATGGTGCAGGGCGATGGCCGCCAGGCTGAAGCAGCACGCTATGCTGTCGAAGCCGCCTATGCCAAGAATGAAACTGATGAATTCATCGTGCCCACGGTGCTCGGTGACTGTGACCGCATCGAGACCGGCGACAGCGTTATCTTTTTCAACTTTCGCAATGACAGATCTCGCCAGCTGACAGCGGCACTCAGCCAGGACGACTTTAGCAAGTTTGAAATGGGCGATTTTGAAGGCGCCACCGTGACCTGCCTGACCGAGTATGACCCCGAGTTTCTGCTGCCGATTGGCTATGCGCCCGAACGCCCGCAGGCGACCGTCGCCTCGGTGGTGAGCCGCGCCGGATTTAAGCAGTTTCATTGTGCCGAAACCGAAAAATACGCGCACGTGACCTACTTTTTCAACGGCGGCAAAAAACAGCCCTTTGCCGGTGAAGAACACGTGATGGTGAATTCGCCCGATGTTGCGACCTACGATTTAAAACCTGAAATGAGCGCTGACGTCGTGGCCGACAAAGTCATCGGCGCACTCAACTCGGGCAAATACGGTTTTATCCTGGTCAACTTTGCCAATGGTGACATGGTTGGGCACACTGCGATTCGCGATGCGGTGATAAAAGCCGTGGAAGCGCTTGATCGTGAAGTCGGGCGCGTGCTCGATGCTGCGGTCGAGGCGGGTTTTTCAGTTATCCTTACCGCCGATCATGGTAACTGCGACGAAATGGTGGATCCGGTGACGCAGGAGCCGCACACCCAGCACACGCTGTACCCGGTGCCCTGCATGGTGATCGACGAAGCACAATGGTATTTGCGTCCTGGCGGTGACCTGAGTTCGGTAGCGCCGACGGTATTACAACTGATGGGATTGCAGCAACCGCCGTCGATGACAGGCAAGTCGTTACTGATGCGCCAGTACTGATTTCAGTACCGATTGTTCGCCATCGGACAGACAATAAAAAAGCCTCACTCTGAGGCTTTTTTATATTTCGCCAGTGGGAATTTTCTAATGGTGTCTAAGCGTGCCCAAATTGCCCTTGCTGGCGCCGGGCATGGCATAGGGTTCCTGGATTAACAATTGTGCAATCACGTCCGAAGGCAGCGGCTTGCCGAATAAAAACCCTTGCGCCTCGTGACAGTCAATGCTGCGCAGGTAATCGAGTTGTGCCTGGGTTTCAACACCTTCGGCCACCACGTTGAGTTGCAAACCTTTGGCCATTGCCACAATAGTATTCACAATGGTATTGTCGCCCTTGTTAAAGCGGCTTTCCTTGAGAAACGTGCGGTCGATTTTCAGTGTCTGTATCGGCAGGCGATGCAGGTAACTCAGCGATGAATAGCCGGTGCCGAAATCATCAATTGCAATGGTGACGCCGAACTCGCTGAGTTCTTTCAGCTTGCGCACGATGCTGTCCATGTCATCCATGATGGTGTTTTCGGTAATTTCAATTTCAAGTGAATCCGGTGGCAGGCTGTAGTCGGTCAGTGTGCGCTTGATTATCGACACAATATTATTTTCCGCGAGTTGTCGCGCACACATGTTAATAGACATGCGCACATTGGGCAGGCCGGCATTTTGCCAGCGGCTGAGTTCGGCCAATGCGCTTTTTAATACCCAGTGGCCGACTTCGACAATCAGGCCGCTTTCTTCTGCGAATGGAATAAATTCACTCGGTGAGATGATGCCGTGTTCCGGGTGCTGCCAGCGCAGCAAAGCCTCGACACCAATAATTTCGCCGGTTTTTAAATTTATCTGTGGCTGATAGACAAGCTTGAATTCATTATTCAGCAAGGCCTTGTGTATCCCGGTTTCCATCGAAAGATTTTTGAAATACGGCGTGTTCATGTCGTTGGAATAAAACTGGAAACCGTTCTTGCCCTTGCCTTTGACGTGGTACATGGCGACATCCGCATGTTTGATCAGGGCTTCCATGTTGTTTCCGTCCTGCGGATACATCGCAATGCCGATACTGGCACTGACATAAAGTTCATGGCCATCAATCATGAACGGGTCTTTCAGGGTGGTGGTGATTTTATTTGCGATAGCGCTGACATCTTCGCGTTTTTCGCCCACCTTGGGTAACAGCAGGGTGAATTCATCGCCGCCAAACCGCGCCAGGGTATCGCCTTCGCGCAGGCAGCTTTTTAACCGCGTGCTGACCTGTTGCAGGAGTTCGTCGCCTATCATGTGACCGAGACTGTCATTGATGTTTTTGAATCGGTCGAGATCAAGAAACATCACCGCAAGCATTTCGTCATCGCGTCGTGCCTGCGAGATTGCAAGGCTGAGACGGTCGCGCAGCAATGCGCGGTTGGGCAACTTGGTCAACAGGTCATGGTAGGCCTGGAAATTAATAGTTTCTTCAGCCAGCTTGCGGTCGGTGACATCACGTGCAACACCATACGTGCCGAGATAGGATTTGTGGGTCTCGTTGTCGGCATTGGCATAAATGCCCATCGAACTCATTTCAATCGGCAGTGTGCGCGTTTCGAAAAAGCGCGGCGCGCCATCGTCTTTGCACTTCAGGCGCAGTTCGACATTGCGCGATGCGCGTTTACCGATGCGACGTTCGTTGAACACATATTTTGCCTGTTCAAGATCATCGTGATGCACCAGTAAAGAATAATGTTTGCCAACCAGCTCGTTTTTTGCAAAACCGAGCAGGCTTTCAACACGTTCATTAATGAACGTGAAATTGCCTTCGGGATCGAGGATATAAATAATATCGGGAGAGGTGTCGACCAGGTAACGATGCAGGCGCTCGGATTCGCGCAGCTGCATTTGCATTAACTTGTTCTGTTTCTCGAGGCGTTTTTCTTTGAGTGCATTGCTCAGGGTGATAACCAGTTCGTCCGCTGCATAGGGTTTGCGCAGAAAATCATAAGCGCCTTTGGAAACCGCGTCACGCGCAGATTCGAAAGAGGTTTCGCCGCTGACAATAATCACCGATGTATCGATGCGGTTGTTCTTGATGTGGGCCATCACATCGTGCCCGGTCACGTAGGGCATGTGCAGGTCGAGCAGGATTACATCATAGGGTTTCTGGTCAAGCTGGATGATTGCTTCTTTGCCACCGACGGCGGTATCAGTGGGGTAGCCACGCACTGCGAGCAGGTCTTTGAGACTTTTGAGGATGACAGGATCATCGTCAACAATTAAAATTTGCTGTTGTTTCTGACTCATTTCAATACTCTAGTGTGCAAAGGCTGCCCGGCCTTTGTAATCATTATTGTTTGCACAAAACAGAGTCATCTGTTTTAGTTCATTTTTTTGGCAACAGTATGTGAAAACTTGTGCCCTTGTCGCTGCTACGGCAGCTGATAGATCCGTGTAGTTCGTTGACCAGGTTCTTGACTATGGTGAGTCCGAGGCCTGCATGTTCTTCCCCTTTCTGGGTTTCGACTGGCGAGAACAGTCGGGGGAGTATTTCGGGGTCTATGCCCGGCCCATCATCGGCAACAGAGATTTCTATATGCTCTTTACCGTCAACATTCACATGATCTTGAGTGTAGACCATGATTTCGCCATTTGCCGGTAGCGCTTCGACTGCGTTTTTCACCAGGTTGGTATAAATCTGCTTGAGTGCGTTACTGTTGCTCATCAGTGGCGAAATGCGTTCATCGAGGTCGAGCGTGATCTGGATGTCATTGGCCGCGCAGATCGAGGTCTGGAACACCAGCGTCAGGTCGGCGATCATGGCATTGATGTCGACCAGGGCGGCTTCTTCGACCCGCGGGCTGGTTTGCGACAGGCGCTCAAGAATGCTGGTGACACGCTGAATTTCGCCCTTGATGGTCTTCAGGTCGGCCTGCGCCGGATGCTCCGATTCCAGTTTATAGCCGAGAATTTCGAGATAATTATTCATGATACTCAGCGGGTTGCGCACTTCATGCACCACTTCGCGCACGCGTGATTCAAGCAACAGGCTGGCGTTTTGATTATCTTCCTTGCGTGCGATCCGGTCCGGGCTGCGGGTGGCGCTGATGGTGTGCGCTATTTCGCTGGCAAACTGGCTGAGCAGGCCGAGCTGTTTCCACAGCACTTCGTATTGCAGGTTGTCGACGCCCAGCACCAGCGTGCCGATAGCCGCGTTGTTCATCATCAGCGGCAGGCAGATCATGCCTTCTCGGTCAGTGAGGCCGATCAGCTGGCGGTCGATGACACTGGGTGCGCGCCTGCCTTTTTTGAAGCTGTGCATGGGCTGTTTTTCCAGCAGGGCAGTGGCCACCAGGCTGCGTTCGGCTTCCAGTGGAATGCTGAATTCGTCCAGCCGCGCGGGCAGCTTGTCAGAGGCCATGGCGCGTAGCCTGTCCTTACCTGCATCGTATAAAAACAGGATGCTTTTGCTGACGCTGAACAGAATACCAATGTGCTGCTCGATGGCATTCAGCAGCTGTTTTTCGCCTTCAATACGCGACAGGTGCTGGTGCACGCCGTCCAGCATGGCAATGTTGCGGATCTGTTCGGCCAGCTGGAGCTGCTTGTATTCTTCGCGCGCCCTGACCTGTTTGGCGGTTTCGCCATTGTCGCCGTCGGCACTGAATTCAATTTCAAGCCTGGCGGCCTCGGTGGTGGTGCGTTCGCGGGCGGTTTCCAGTAATTCCATCACCGCTTTGCGATCAAACCCGAACAGGGTGTCGGCGTCTTCGAAAACATGGGCATCTTCAGGCTTGAAATCCCTGTTTGCCAGCAGGTTGGCGAGGTGGACTATTTTGACCAGCGGGTGTGCGTCAAGAATGCTATCGAGGGCTTCGTGGTGATAGAGCACTGCATCCACCAGGAACGGGCTGGCGCCGTGTTTACGCAACAGGTCGGCACCGACTTCATCGTGCGTGGTGTCGAATGCCTGGTTTTCGAGGTCCTGGAAATTATTGTCTTCTGACAGCTCGGCGAAGGTGGTGGTGTATTTGTCCGGGAAGGCGCTCTCCAGCGCCAGCTGGCCGATGTCATGCAGCAGGCCGGCAGCGTAAGCATCTGCTGGCTGCGGGTAGTGCAGGTGAGCGGCAATCGCTTCTGCGATCGTGGCACAGAGCAGCGAGTGCTGCCAGTGTTGCTTGATAAAATCGGTGCGTTCCTGGCTGTTGCGCGAGAAGAACTGCTGGGTTGCCGAGGTGACGGCAATACTCTTGATGGTATTAATGCCGAGGCGCTTGAGCACCTGTTCCGGCGGCAGCGGCTTGTCGCGCTCGCAGACCTGGCGACTGCACGCCGACATCACCTTGAGGTAGAGCGCCGGGTCCTTGCGCAGCACATCGGCCAGTTGCTCGTACGACATGCTTTCATCGTGACAGATGGCGAGCAGGCGTAATAACACATGCGGCAGGCTGGGAAGCCTGTCCACATCGGTTTTTTGCACTATCTTGCGCGCTTCAGTCTGCATGCCGGTTATCGTGTTTTGTCTCATTTGGCCCAGTATGCCTGCAAGGGCAGGGTTTTCGGGCGATTTTACAATTTCGACTGACGACGGGGAGCCAGCATCTACTTCCTTATATGCAATATTCGTACACGTTCTGGAATAGTCAGGTGAATCAGTTAGATAGGTGTTTTGTTGTGCAAACTCAAATGGTTTGTGTAAGTTATACCGACTTTCACCGTCGGCAGGTGTGGTTTCTTTCTGCAAGCCCGCAATCCCTGTTTTAATTTGAAATGAAAAGGATTAAAGCACAAAATATTGTGGATTTAGGATTTTGCAGAAACTATATATCGGGGGGGTGGCAGTTTCATCTACCGGAAGGATGTGTTAATAATGTTAGGCAGTTTGTTGAACAGAACCCGGCTTCACAGTGCAAACCAGAATAAGGACGCTACACCATCATCCATGCCTAAGGCACAACCAGAAATTTTCACGCTCATAGCTGAGCATGCCGACGATGAGTCCGGCACCCTGTCGTCCCCCGAGAATATTGACCAGCTGACCGAATACGCCTGCGCCATGCTGCGCAATAAAAATCTTGAAGTCAGCAAGGTGCGGCCGTTTTTCTGGTCCATGGTCGAAACCTATGTCGACCGCTTCCAGGTCTATCCTTTTGATGTCTTCAAAGCCCTGTTCAGCTACCTGGAGCTGCGTGATTTCCCGGATGATGAAATGAAAAGCCTGGTACAACAGCTCGAATCGCTTTATAAAAAACAGCATGGTGAGGCGCTGGGTGAATCCAGCGCGCCAGCGACGTCGCATGAGTCTCTCGACGATGAAATTACAGCCTTACGCGACAGCCTGAAATATGCCGCGCTGGTGGGTGAGCTGGAGAAATAAATTATACGTTTGCGGCGGTTATTGTCGCGCGTCTGCGGAAGTGTGCCATGCCCGCCAGCAGGCCTATGCCATTGAGAAACAGCAGCGCCGCACCGGGTAAGGGCACTGGCGGTGCCAGTGTGGTCATGCCGTCATCGAGTAGGGCGAAAGTATTCGGATCGACGACTTCAAAAAACTGTTCATCCGGCAGGCTGCCGACACCCAGCCAGTCAAAGCTTACGGAAAAGATGCCTGCGCTTTCACCTGCAGCGAGTCCTGCAAACAAGAAAGAATCGTAATAGCCGTCATTGAGCCCCATAAAGGAACCCGGCTGAACCAGCATGTCATCCCAGCCTGCGGGCGAAGTGACCACGCTGAGGTTTTCATACAGACCGAGTTCAAAATAGATTGTAAATTCGTTTAGCGGGACAACAGGCAAATCATTCGTGACAGTGTAATTATACTGCCAGCTGCCACCACCGAGATCGTCGAGCGTGTACTCAATCACGGTTGCATGCACATTCACTGCTGCCAGTAATAGCAGGCTGCTGAGAAATTTGAGTGTGTGGGACATATTTTTAATACTCCTACAGGCCTAACAAACTGCCGTCCTGGGTCGAATACACCGGCGACCCCAGGGTGCAGTCGTTCTCGACCGGGGTGTACATGGTCTCGATGCGTGAATAAATTAAACCGACTTGCTCGTTTGGCCTTTCATTGCTGGCGATCAAAGACAAGGCTGCAATCTTGGCGGAACTCAAGGTAATGGCATACACGGTGTAGTTACCGCCACCGCATGACGCAATGATATCGATCTTGATTTCGCCGAAGAAACGGCCATTCACCAGGGCTTCCCTGAGTTTAGGGCTGCTCTTATCCAGCAGTTTGTCAGCCGTAACTCCATCAAAAACAAACGAACTGCGTATGCGCGTGCTGCCCGTGGTGCCCAGGTTGTCGCGGCGCAGGCCCTCGGTAAAGGCTGACAGTACTATCCAGTCTTCATGGGATGCACTGGTCGATTCACCGGGGATCGCATTGTTGTCGATGCTCATGTAGATACCGGGCGCTGAAGGTCCACCAGAAGGCGGCGGTGGCGGCGGTGGCTGTGCAACATCACCTTCAAAATTCCATAGCAGGTCTTCGAAGCTGGTGCTGACCGCGAGGTTGACATCGATGATGAAAGTATCCGGGCTCAGTACCACGGCGTTGGGCGGCACCGTGTCCAGGTTGACAATGCCATCAATCACAGTGATGTGCGCCGGCGCACCGACCAGGGTGGCCAGCACGTTTTCGTAACGTTGCGAACCTGCGTTGGCGACTTTGATTTTCAGCGTGTATTCAGTTCGAGTGCGACCGGTGCGGCGTGAACTGACGACAACATAATCGCTGACGCTTAATGCGGGCAGGGGATTGGCATTGGTAATCGGTGTCGACGGCAATGTTACGAGTCCGCCAGCGGCCGGTGCAGGCTCGCTCGCGGTAGCGGTTGTAGTGCTGGTGCTGACAGTCGTTGCTGAACCATCATCTTCACTGGTTTTGGTGGTGCCTTCTTCTGTGGTGTCTGTCTTAGCGTCATCTTCGCTGGAACATGCGATCAGCGATAGAGCAAACAACATGACACACAGTAAAATGACAAGTCGTGACCAGACTTGTGTGCCGTGAGATCGAGGCACTGCCAGCGACTTCGTCTGTTGCGAATAAGATCGATGTAAGCGGTTCATAATCTGTCCACTCTGATTATTTAAAACTATGAAGACGGATTACTCGCCTATTTCCACTCGATAGGTAAATTCGACATTACCCTTTGAAGTACCATCGTTGTCACGTTCGGTATAAGTGATCTTGATTTCCTCGAAATTCAACGAGACGTTTTCCGTGGGCGGGCCGGCTTCATCATTTCCGGAGGCGTTCATGTCGAAACTGGTGATCACTACATTTTTTAATTCATACCTGAAATAGGTTACGCGCCCGGCGTCGGTGTAACTGGCCGTAATCTCTATTTCGACCTTGGGAATAACCCTGCCCAGTGCAAGAGCCTCCCTCAGCTTGACGCTGGCTTTATCCAGTTCTTTGCTGAGGACGATATCCTGGTATCGTGCTGCTCCGCGTGTGCGCGTTGAGCCCGTGGCGCCGCCATCGGGCAGAGTGAGGCTCTCGTTGACTGAAAGTACGTCACTCCAGTTTAGGTGGTCTCTATCTCTGGCCTCACCATCGATACCATCAAATTTAACGAAAATAGCTGCCTGGGCAGACGCTGCGAGCAATAGCAGACTTGTAGCAAGCAGTAAGCGGGTGAAAAAACTTGGTGCATTTAGGGATTTCATGCTGCCCTCCGTGAGTGTTAGCAGGCTGTTTTATTCATCGTAAGGAGCAGGCTGCTGAAAGTAAAGCCACGTTTTAGTGACCTGGATCACAAATCAGCATGAATTTGATAAATATAGTGAACTTCTGCCGGCTGCGCCTTAAGGCTGGGGTTCGATATCCTGCTGAGGGTCCTGGAATTCCTCAAGCTGAGAATCAGCGTTTTCACTGTTATCTAACATGGTGGCTTCGGGTTGTTCGATCGTCATTTCGGGTTCTGCTGTCTGTTCAGGCTCTGTCAGCTGTTCAACAACAGCAGGTGGTTCGACGGGCGTGTCTTCATGGTAGTCCGGTTGCGCCAGCGGCAGAAATTCTTCGCTGATGGTTTCATCGACATTCTGATCAGGCAGTTGCAGGCGGGCGAGCTGACCGTTGCTGCGCTTGAGGATGACATGGTCGTCAGCAACATGATTTAAGGTGCCCTTGTTGAATATGCTGTCGCCGATCGCAAACGTTTCTTCATTGCTGGGTGATGACCCGATGATAGCCAGGCTGGTATTGCCGCCGCGATTGGCAACGATGCCGCGCAAGGTGAGGTTGAGGGATTTGTCTTCTTTGATCTCGGTGTACTCTGGCGCGACCGCACGTGTATCGCCGAACAGGTGCGAGGCAGCCAGCTGACGAACATCAGCCCTGGATTTTACCGGTAACGTGCTGCGAACCGGTGCTGCCGCAATCGATACTGGTGCGGACTGCGTGGTTTGCCAGAGCTGGTAGGCCTGCATAATTATCAGGCTGGCGAATACCGCGCTGACTGCCAGCACCAGCAATTTAGTGGTCATCTCACCGGTTAAAAATAAAGCTGATCGCGTCATTGCCAGGTCACTCGAGTGTTTGGCTATGTTTAAGCATTTTTCATCCAAACTGCAATCTTTTTTACACGCTTTGGCTGTGCAGTGTCGGAGTTTTGTATGGGCCTGGCTTCAGACCCTGTAAATAGTGTTTGATTCAGGCCAAAGCGCTGAATACAGGTGTTTAGACTGGGGGCGTTTCAGTTTATCCAGGTTTAATGCAGGAGGATGTTATGGCGTAGTCGGTTATAGCCTGGTGATGTTATTTAGAAAGTCACACGATGCCTGGTTCAGTGCAGCCACAATGTTATGTGGCTGCAGGTCGATGGTGGTGCCGAAGCCCGGCCTGGATTCAGGTGCAAAGAAACGACATTGCGCCATCGCCGTACCCGGGGATGGTGACTGTAAAGTCTGCCCTGCCTGCGCTCTCTAGCACAATGGGTTTGACGCCGTCGGGAAGTTCTGCGGGTTTGCTGTAAATCTTGTCTAGTTTGAGGTGCGGGGCATTGCTGGTTTTCATAAACACGCGTGAGCATATGTTCATAATTTCATGATGATTGCCCAGCATCATTTCTGAGAAGTCGCCCGATTTGGCTGCGTCTTGTGCGCCGCCGGCCGGGATCATGGTGAGTGCTGCGCCGGCAAATGCGATGAATTCGTGGTTGCAGATGCAGGCGGTGACAGGTTCATTGTTGTCATTCACATAGACTGCGACCATGCATTTGCTGGCATCATCTGTCGGTATTGCGCTGCCCTTGTCCAGCTTTAAAGCATCACCATATAGCATGGCAAGTATCTGCAGAAGATCATCTTTCTCGGGTATGGGGTGCTTTGTGGACATTGTGTTACCTCGTAAAATAAATTGTTTACATGCCCGCCTGGGTCTGCCGCAAGTCAAACATCATCAGCTAATGCATGGCTGTCAGAAACTATTTGCCAATGGCAGTACGCAGAAATATTCTGCTGGCTAGTTTATGTATTTGCCCAGCGTCGATTTGAACGAGTCGGGTGTAAACGGTTTTGCGATTAAAAATTTCGCGCCCATATCGCTAGCCTTGGTTTTCATCTCCTGTGTGGCCTCGGTAGTGACAAAGCCAAACGTCGGGGTAATGCCGTCATCATTCATTGCCTGTAAAAGCTCAGGGCCCGTCATGTTTGGCATGTTCCAGTCACATAGTACCAGGTCGGGTGTGGCGGCCTTAATCAACTCGAAGGCTTTGGCACCGTCTTCAGCCTGAATAATTTTATGGCCGTCGAATCCGGCTTCACGGAGCGTTTTCATTACAATCAGGCGCATTGCCATGCTGTCATCAATAACCATAATATTCATTGTATCTGCCCTCTTTAATATTAAAAATGTTGTACAACAGTCGTTACCGGAGATTTTGTGTGATTCCTGTTTTCTTCCATGCCCTGGCTGTGCGTTGTCAGGGCGGCGGAAATTTTTCCCAGGGGTAATATGTAATCAGCTGCGCCAAGCTTCACTGCCGCGCCCGGCATGCCCCAGATAAGACTGGTGTCCTTATCCTGTGCAATCGTCACGGCGCCAGAATTCTTTAATAATTTGAGGCCACTTGCACCATCACGCCCCATCCCCGTCAGCAAAACACCGATAGCGCGCGTGCCGATAACTTCTGCGACAGACTGAAACAATACATCCACCGATGGCCGGTGCATGTTGACCGGTGCGCTATCGTCCAGCTTGCATCGAAAATGTGCGCCATCTCGGATAATCCTCAAATGCCGGTCACCCTTGGCAACATAGACATGCCCCTGCAATATCAACTGGCCATCCTGGGCTTCGCAAACCGTCATAGCACTGGCCGCATTGAGTCGCGCTGCAAACGGTGCGCTGAACAAAGCGGGTATGTGTTGCGTGATCATGATGGCGCTTGAGGTGTGTTTCAGGGTTGTCAGGATTTCCCGGATAGCTTCGGTGCCGCCGGTTGAAGCGCCTATGGCAATTATCGAATCAGTTGTTTTGGCAGTGCTAACGTCGGCTTGAGGGCTGACTTTAACGGGGTTGCTATAAGGGCTGATCTTGTAATTATTTTTATTGCTAATTTGCCTGCTGAGAGAACGAACATTTGAACTCGCTGCGACTTTTACCTTGCTGATAACTTCATTGGCATAGCTGTCCATGTCGCGCTCATCTTCGAGTTTGGGTTTTGTGACGAAGTCGATCGCGCCAATCTCGAGTGCCTGCAGGGTTATATCAGCACCGTTTGTGGTCATGCATGAAATCATTACCACAGGCATGGGATGTAATCGCATCAGGTTTTCCAGAAAAGTAATGCCATCCATTTTTGGCATCTGAACATCGAGCGTTAAAACATCGGGTTTTAGTTGCTTGATTTTTCCGCGTGCAGAATAGGGATCGGTTGCTGTACCGACTACTTCAATGCCAGGGTCATTGCCAAGGATCTTGCTCAGCATATTTCGTGCTAACGAAGAGTCATCGACAATCAGTACGCGAACGGGTGCATTCATTGCACGTACCCCGCTGTGGGCTGATTGCATTGTAGTGATATTGGGGCGTGCGTAAATTTCATGATATTCGGTATCAGAATAGATCGATGGCGCCGGTAATCGGCGTGGCATCTAGTGAACGTTTATACTGCAGCTCGCGCTGGCCCACTTCATCGTCTTGCCAAATAGGGAGCTGGCGCATAAGCACTTTTCCCGTCGCCGGAAAGTAAAGTACTTTGCGCGGGTGCAGCCCGCCAAGGTCTTCGTTTTTCACAGCTAACATTTCCATTTCGAGAAATGTGCGTACAAATTCAATATTCCTGGTGCCTACATCATGCAATGTTTTCAATACGCGGCTGCCGCCGAATAACTTTATTTCAAGCCGTTCGCGCTGTCCGCCATTTGCCAGGATGGTGTTAATCATCTGCTCCATGGCATAGCTGCCGTAGCGTGCGGATGTACTCAGGCAGGCGCCGCTGGTGGGGCATTTTTCACCCTCGGGTAGCATAAAATGGTTCATGCCGCCGACACCGGATTTAGTGTCGCGAATACAGGCGGATACGCACGAGCCGAGCACGGTAGTGATCATTTCATTGGCAGTCGAGACATAAAACTCGCCTGGCATAATGCGCACGGTATGAATGGCATGTTGCGAATCCCAGTAGTGTTTGATGTGCTCAAATCCAGGCAGTGCGGGAGGACGCTGCTGTTTTCCATCAGTTGGCTGGTAAACCGAGGGTGTGCTCATTAGCACACCCTTTTGTAAATGGTTTTATCGATTAATTTAAACCGATCACAATACGAGTTTAGTGTTTCAGAATGACCAATAATCAGGTGGCCATCGGGTTGCATTATGTTTGCGAAGCGATCAAACAGCCTGCGTTGTGTTTCCTTGTCAAAATAAATCACCACATTGCGACAGAAGATCACATCAAACGGGCCCTGCATGGGCCACTCCTGCATCAGGTTTAGTTGACGAAATGCAACCAGGTTTTGTACTTCTGGTATGACCCGGGCCATGCCCTCATGCGACCCTGTGCCACGTCGGAACCAGCGTCGACAGTATTGTTTGTCCAGCCCCTTGATGCTCGATAGTGGATAAATACCGCTCGCGGCTGTTCGCACCACGTTGCTATCAAGATCTGAGGCGAGAATACGTATATCAAGCTTGTCTATATCCGTTATGCTCTCTCTCAGTGTCATCGCCAGTGAATACGGTTCTTCACCGGTCGAACAGCCGGCTGACCAGATGCGTATACGCCCAGTAGTACGATACCTTTCCAGCAGGTCAGGGACTATGTGTTCTGCGAGATATTCAAAATGATGTTTTTCGCGAAAAAAAGATGTGAGATTGGTCGTGATAGCATTGGTGAAATGTTCAAGCTCTGCATCCGGGTCGTTATTTAATAATGCAATGTACTGGTCAAAGCGTTGAAGGCCGAGGCTGCGCAAGCGTTTTGACAGGCGGCCATACACCAGGTCGCGTTTGCTGTCAGACAGGGAAATGCCGGTGTGATGAGCAACCAGTTTTTGCAGGCATTGAAAGTCAGCATCGGAGTATTCGAAAGTATGTGTCAGTACTGAAGCCGACTGGTCAATTTCATGTATGCCAAGGTTAGTCATGGCGGTATCAAAAAAGCTCTATATCATCGCAGGCGTAGTGCAATATTTGACCATTGTTATTATTTGATGGTGTCTTCGCCGAATTAAAATCCTGGAGCAGGCACTGTTCCTGTTCAAGTGAGTAGACAGAGCTAATTTTTTCGCGCAAGTTTCGCCACAGTGCAGGGTGTTCGGAGCCGGGTGCACGGATCACGTTTGCGACTGCAAGCAGGTTTTCATGCACATGCTGAAATCGCTGGGTTAACCGATCATAGAACTGAAATGCCATAATAGCTTTTCCCATGGCTTCATTGGCGTGTGCGCATTCAGTTTTCATGATGTCGATGGTATCTGCGTTATTACTTTCTCTGCCCAGCGCGGCAAGTGTCTTTTCGATTGTCGTAACAGTGCATGACATGGTCGACATTGCATCCATTAATTCAGTCACTGAATCGTCGGCTTCCTTGAGTGCCATATCGATCTGGGCGATGGCAAGTTCCAGGGATTGCGCAGTTTCCTGCGTGTCTGTCGGGTTAAATAAATTTTTGTCACTGGCTGGCATGTGAAAGGTCATTCCTGTCTTTTGTTATGTGTTGACTGGTCATCGATACATTTATGGTTTTTTGCTATCCAGTCGCTGTAGGCAACAGGAGTTCAGTTTCCATCCCGGTCAGGCTGGCTGTATTTATTAACGGCTCTGAGGGTGAATGCCATTTCACACTATGACCCTTGTTCTTGATTTCGCGCACGAAGGCCAGAAGCAGTTGCAGGCTGGCAGTATCGATAGTTTCGACTTTGCTTGCGTATAGATTTACATCGGTGTCTTTGGCGACACACTTGATGAGCCTGTCACGCAACTTGTTAACGACACTAATGCCCTGGTTGTTAGCAAGCGTGATTCTGCTGGACTTTTTACTGGTCGCGCGGGCGCTTGTTGTATCTGTTTTCATCATGCGGTTCCTGTCAGCTAAATCGTCAATCTGCCGCCCAGTTCAGGCAGCGACCATGGCCCAGCCCCGCCGGGCCGGGTGTGAGTTAATTCATTGGCGCACTCTATATATCGGTTTGTCTGGATGCAGTCTTTAATCTAATGGCGGCTATCGATATATCGCAGCGTCAGATAAGCCCCGGCAGGCTAAAACTCCTGCCATTCACTGTCATCCGTGCCGGTGGCCTGGTGCGAGGCGGGCGGAGGCGTTTTGACCGGTGCCAGCGCGGTGGCCTTTTCGTTCCACGGGCGTTGCTGTGAACGCCGATCATCCGCGGCGCCCTGGCTGACTGATTTGTCAGTGGTGAAAA
>Ga0316201_10000372_pt1 | contig 24961 bp, 17 predicted proteins | sample CS6wburrow_MG_FD_204516 | JGI IMG/M metagenome (GOLD analysis project Ga0316201, IMG submission 204516) | Coastal sediment microbial communities from Delaware Bay, Delaware, United States - CS-6 worm burrow | ecosystem: Environmental > Aquatic > Marine > Coastal > Sediment | place: USA... | reverse complement strand
TGTGCCGGAGGGGCGAGAGTTCATCTACCACACGGAGAACGGCATGCTCGGTATGGGCCCGCCTCCCGCAGAAGAAGACCGCGACCTGGACCTGATGAATGCCGGGAAGAAATACGTAACCGCGTTACCGGGATCGGCTTATTTTCACCATGCCGATAGTTTCAGCATGATCCGTGGCGGTCACATCGATGTCTGCGTACTTGGCACCATGCAAGTGGCGTCCAACGGCGATATCGCAAACTGGTCTACCGGTGCACCCGATGCCATTCCCGCCGTAGGCGGCGCCATGGACCTGGTGCAGGGCGTGAAACGCATCTACGTAATTACGCAGCACACAACCAAGACGGGCGAACCGAAACTGGTCAGTGAGTGCAGCTACCCCTTGACCGGCGCGGGCGTCGTGTCGCGTATCTTCACCGACCTTGCCGTGGTTGACGTTACACCGAACGGATTTCAACTGGTCGAACTGGCACCCGGCATCACGTTCGACGAGGTGCAACAAAAAACCGGCGCGCCAATCCTGCCGCCGGAGTAACGATCTGCAATTCAGGGAATAAGCGATGAACGAGGTATTCTTGATCGATGGTATCCGCACGCCCGTTGGGCGTTACGGCGGCAGCCTCTCCACTGTTCGAACCGATGACCTTGCGGCAATTCCGATCGCAGCACTGATGGAACGCAATGCTGCTGTGGACTGGGCCGCTGTCGACGACGTCATGCTCGGCTGTGCCAACCAGGCTGGCGAAGACAATCGCAACGTAGCGCGCATGAGCAGCCTGCTCGCCGGCCTGCCCCAGGAGGTCCCGGCCAGCACGATTAACCGACTGTGCGGCTCCGGGCTGAATGCCGTGGGCAGCTGCGGCAACGCGATTCGTTCCGGAGAGGGTGACTTGATGATCGCCGGTGGCGTAGAAAGCATGTCGCGCTCGCCGTTTGTGATTGGTAAAGCGCAAAGTGCGTTCGACCGAACACCGAAAATGTACGACACGACGATGGGCTGGCGATTCATCAACAAGAAGCTGGATGCGCAGTACGGCTCGGATGTCATGCCGCAGACAGCGGAGCACCTCGCTGATGAGCTATCCATCAGTCGTGAGGACCAGGACAGGTTTGCGCTTTGGAGCCAGGAGAAAGCGGCTGCCGCACAGCAGGACGGACGCCTGGCCGCGGAGATTACGCCAGTTAGCGTTCCGCAGCGCAAGAAGGACCCGCTGCTCGTGGATCGGGATGAACATCCACGCGACACGTCGATAGAAAAGCTGGCCCAGCTGAGACCGATATTTCCAGAGGGCACGGTTACCGCAGGCAACGCTTCAGGTATTAATGACGGCGCTGCGGCCCTGCTGCTGGCATCGGAGGCAGCTGCCCGGCAACACAAGCTGGAACCGAGGGCACGGATCCTGGGCATGGCCGTTGCCGGCGTAGCACCGAGGATTATGGGCATCGGCCCTGTCCCGGCAACCAGGAAATTGCTGAAGCGCCTTAACCTGAACCTGGATGATTTCGACGTTCTCGAGATCAACGAGGCGTTTGCGGCGCAGGCCCTCGCCTGTACGCGACAACTGGGGCTGGACGATGATGACGCCAGGATCAATACACGTGGCGGCGCTATTGCACTGGGTCATCCGCTGGGCATGAGCGGTGCGCGGTTGGCGATTACAGCAATGGATCAGTTGACGGCCGGCGGCGGCAAGTTGGCACTTTGCACGATGTGCATCGGTGTCGGGCAGGGCATTGCCCTTGTTATCGAATCACTCAGGTAGGCGAAGAGATGGAAGCGCTTAGATCTGCAATTGAAGACGCTCGTTCGCGATACGTGTCGGCTAACCCACAGAGTCAGGCGGCAGACAAGAACGCGGAGCGTTACTTACCCGGCGGCAACACACGCTCCGTGCTCTACTACGAGCCTTTTCCGCTGACAGTAGCCTCAGGGAACGGCGCCGAGTTGACGGACCTCGATGGTCATACTTACGTCGATTTTGTTGGTGAGTATTCCGCAGCCCTGTTTGGTCACTCGAACGAGATCATCAAGTCAGCAATACACGAAGCTCTCGACAACGGTGTTGCGATGGGTGCGCCCACGCAATACGAAAGAGAACTGGCTCGCTTGCTGTGCGAGCGGTTCCCCTCCCTCGACCAGGTGAGGTTCTGCAACACCGGTACAGAAGCGAACTTAATGGCGCTCAGTACCGCGCGGGTCGTGACCGGGCGCAACAAGCTGCTCGCATTTAATGACGGCTACCACGGCGGTGTTATCAAGTTCCTGGGCGGACGCTGCGCGCTCAATGTGCCATTTGATTTTGTCCTTGCCGATTACAACGACATCGACGGCGCCGCCAGCCTGATTGACGAGGTCGGCGACGAGCTCGCGGCGGTGATCGTCGAGCCGATCCTGGGTGCCGGCGGAAACATCCAGGGCAATCGGACGTTCCTCGAAACACTCAGGCAGAAGACCAGGGACGTCGGCGCTCTGCTGATTTTCGACGAGGTAAAGACCGCTCGCCTGGGGCCTTCCGGTGTGCAGGGCATGATCGACGTGAAACCCGACCTGACCACACTGGGCAAGTTCATCGGTGGGGGGTTGCCAACGGGCGCCTTCGGCGGCAGCGCTGAGGTCATGGCGCAATTCAACCCAAAGATCGCGGGGGCCCTGGCCCATGCCGGTACTTTCAACAATAACGTCTGTTCCATGGCCGCCGGCTGCGCTGCCCTGAGCAAGGTATACACGCCGCAACTTGCAACGGAGTTCCTAGAATCGTCCGAGGCTTTTCGGCTCTCGCTGAACGAAATGTTCGCCACGAAAGAAGTGCCAATGTATGCAAACGGTCTCGGCTCTATGATCGCAATTCACTTCTCGAGAGAACCAACGAAGCGGCCGTCCGACATTACCGCTGGGTGCCAATCGCTGCGGCCGCTACTGCACATGGAGCTGCTTCTCGACGGCATGTTGGTCTGCAGACGTGGCGACCTGTTCTTGTCGCTGCCCATGGACGACGAGCAGTTATCGAAGGCACGCGGCACGCTGGAGCAATTTGCCGATCGTTACAAGCCGCTCATTGAGGACGTGTTGGCGGCGTAAAACCGATAGACGTTGTCTACTGGCTCCAGTGAATTTCACCGTGCAGCGGTGGACCGCCATCACAACGTTGCTCGAACCGTAAATCGACCGATGTCAGGGTAACCCCGTCGTAGGTCACATTATCGACGACAAACCAACCGCTCAGGGTATTGCAGCCTCGACCTTGACCGGACCAGCTGAGCCCGCCTTTTACGGGGTTGTGGAACGGGTAGCGCTGGAGGTCTCCGTAGTAGCCAACCTCCAGGAAGTTCAAAGAGTTCATGCCCTGGAACCGTCCACTCCAGCCGTCCACGCCAACGGTTAACGCCGCGCCTGGTGCATCGATGGTGATGTTATCGGCATCGGTGTACAGATAGTTTTGACCTCCGCCGATGTAATCGCCGATATCACTCTCGAGATAGACGTAATTACCCGTCGCCGGGGTAATGCCACCTGCCGGCGCCCATAGCCCGGCAGGTGGTGGCACGACCGGTCCTGGCGCCTCGGTGGCATCATTGGCATCCCAGTGAATCTCGCCATGCAGCGGTGGCCCACCATCGCAGCGCTGTTCGAACCGCAGGTCAATGGCCGTGAGTGTGCTGCCATCGTAGGTCAGATTATCAATCACAAACCAGCCGGTTAGCGTATTGCAGCCACGGCCTTCACCCGACCAGCTCAGTCCCCCTTTCACCGGGTTATGGAACGGATAGCGCTGCAGGTCGCCGTAGTAACCCACCTCAAGACGGCTGATGGAATTCATGCCCTGGAAAGTGGCGCCCCAATCCTCATCGCCTCTGACAGAAACATCTACGCGAGCGCCCGTGGCCACAACACCAATGGTGGCATCAGCAGGCGTGTAGAGGTAATTCTGCCCGCCCCCGATGTAGTCACCGATATCACTTTCGAGATAGACGTAATTACCGGTCGTCGGCACGACGCCCGGCGTCGGTTCCCACAATCCGGCAGGCGGCGGCACGACGGGACCTGGTGCCATGGTAGCTTCGTTTACATCCCAGCGAATCTTGCCAAAGAGTGGCGGCCCGCCATCACAGCGTTGCTCGAAGCGCAGCTCAATGGCTTCGAGCGCGTTGCCATTGTAGGTCACGCTATCAATCGCAAACCAGCCGGTTAGCGTATTGCAGCCACGGCCTTCACCCGACCAGCTCAGTCCCCCTTTCACCGGGTTGTGGAACGGGTAGCGCTGCAGGTCACCGTAGTAACCAGCCTCGAGCCGCGATATCGAGTTCATGCCCTGGAAGTTTCCTGACCAGTTCTCGTCCCCTGTAATGTTGACGTCCAGAAGCGCCGCCGTTGTACCGACGTTGATGACGGCATCCGCTGGCGTATAGCTATACGTCCCGCCTTGACCGACCCAGTCCCCTGGCGTGCTCTCCAGGTATACGTAATTGCCAGACGCCGGTGTGGTTCCTGGCGCAGCGTCCCACAGCCCTGGCGGCGGCACATCAGGTCCCGGCGCGCTCGTAGTGTCGTTGGCATCCCAGTGAATTTCGCCGTTAAGCGCTGGCCCGCCGCCTTCGCAATGCTGTTCGAAGCGCAGGTCGATTGCCGCCAGCGTGTTGCCATCGTAGGTAACGCTGTCGACCACAAACCAGCCCGTCAGCGTGTTGCAGCCACGTCCCTCTCCGCTCCAACTCAGCCCCCCTTTCACCGGGTTCTGGAACGGGTAGCGCTGCAAATCCCCGTAGTAACCGACTTCAAGGCGCATTAGGGAGTCCATCGCTTTGAAGTCACCTGACCAGGAGTCGTCGCCATCGACCCAGACGCCGAGATAGGAGCCGCTCTCGTTGATCGTGATTACACTATCCGCTGGCGTGTACAGGTAATTGCCACCTTGGCCAATGTAGTCGCCAATTTCGCTCTCGAGGTAGACGTAGTTGCCAGTATCCGGCGTCACTCCAGCAGCCGGCTCCCACAGCCCCGCCGGGGGCGGCAAAACCGGTCCTGGTGGACTGGTGCTATCGTTAATGTCCCAGTGAATCTCGCCGTTAAGTGCCGGCCCGCCGCCTTCGCAATGTTGTTCGAAGCGCAAATCAATAGCCGTCAGCGTGTTGCCATCGTAGGTAACGCTGTCGACCACGAACCAGCCCGTCAGCGTGTTGCAACCGCGACCTTCACCGCTCCAGCTCAGCCCGCCCTTGGCCGGGTTCTGGAACGGGTAGCGTCCCAGGTCTCCGTAATAACCGACTTCGAGGAAGTTAATGCTGCTCATTACCTGGAAGTCACCAAACCAATTCTCGTTGCCGTTAATTGAGACTGCGAGGCGACCGCCTGCATCACTAACCGTTATCAGGGAGTCGGCCTGGGAGTACAGGTGGTTCTGGCCTTGCCCGATATAGTCGCCGGCCTGGCTCTCGAGATAGATGTAATTGCCGGTGCCGGGCGTGGTGCCGGCCGCCGGCTCCCACAGTCCAGCAGGTGGCGCTGTCGGGCCCGGCGGGCTGGTCGCATCGTTCGCGTTCCAGATGATGTCGCCGCGAAGCGCAGCAGCGCCGCCCTCACAATACTGTTCGAAGGACAGGTCTATAAGGGTCAGACTTGCTCCGTCGTAGACGACTTCATTGATCGTGATCGAACCCGTCAGCGTATTACAGCCGCGACCTTCACCGCTCCAGCTCAATCCGCCGACAGCAGGGTCATGAAACGGGTAGCGTGTCAGATTGCTGTATACGCCAACCTCAAGCTGAGTGAACGTGTTCGGCAACTCGAACTCGCCGCCCCAGCCCTCGTCACCGTTTATGGAAATCGTTAATAAGGCTCCGTTGGCTGCGACGTTAATCTCGCTGTCCGCCTGCGTGTACGAGTAGCTCCGGCCCTGCCCTATGTAATCGCCGGCATCACTACTCAGGTCGATGGATGTCGCTGGTGGTGGAGGCGGAGGCGGTGGATTGCTTCCTGACGGTTGGCCCGATCCACTGGACCCGCCACCGCATGCGGCGAGAAAAAACAAACACAGAAGTGCAAACGAATTTCTGATTCCGCGAGCAAACATATGACACGCCCCATTTCTTCTTCGAGAGATCAACTTGATTTTAGAGCAAAAATCTGGCGACACACAGCGAGGAAACATAATACCAGCGCTTCCCGGCGGTATCGGAAAGGGCGACGGCGAAACACGTGTGTCTGCCATCGGCCAGCGCAGCAGATGCTCTGGGTCCGTTTCCCGTTATACTGGTTTCACTCTCCACAACACCTATGACAATTGCGGCGTCGCCCGATCCCACATGCTACTGATACTAAGAAAAATGAAGCAAAACTATTTCAACAACGCCGACTTCAAGCGGTACTCGTTGTATGCCCTGGGCGAGATGGCGCTGGTCATCGTCGGCATCCTTATTGCCCTGCAAATCGACAACTGGAATACCGAAAGAGTCGAACAGAAAACTCTGGACAGTTACCTCAATACCATTGCGAGGGATATCGGCCAGGATCTCAAGGCAATACAACCTGTCCGCCTGGCTCGAGAGGCGGCGTATGAAGTCAGTCTGCGGTCGAATAATTTTAGCAGGCGCGGAGATTCCTATACTGCGTCTGAAATGGCCCTTGCCAGCCGGGCGCTTGAGGATGCGTTACGTGCACACACTTTCGACGCCAACACGAGTGGCTATGAGGCGCTGAAGAGCTCAGGCAACCTCGATCAAATGCGCGGCAGCGACATTGAGACCTTGCTTTACGATTACTACGACACGGTCCAGCGGATTTCCCATAGCGAACGGCGTTATAACGAATACAACCGCTTGTTGTGGCTTCAAATTCTCTCTGCTTGGCCCGGTGACATGCTGCGCTGGGAAATAGCGAGCCCGCAGGCATTAACCGGGGAACGGCTGCGGTCAATTCAACCGGCTTTCAGGCAACTACTTGAAGACATCACGACTCAGGAGCTGTACACAAGCTCTACGCTGGTTGGGCCCTTGCTGCTTGATTACGAGACGCTCGATACGCTGGGCAGAGCATTCAGACGAATGATCGAGAAGGGCATCGTGAATTTCGACGAAACGACGCTCGCGCTTCTCGATAGTATTTATGACCCGGGCAGCGGCAACGGCTACCCAAACATCATTGTCGATGGCCAGGTTTCCTGGCAAAGCTACTATTTGCTCAATTCGGACGCCAATGATCCTCGAGTCAGCTCCTCGGCATCCGACTCAAATGGCGCAAGTCCTTTTTACACAGAGTCTTTCCAGCGAATCGGTGACAGCCTGCATATCGATTACCTGGGCGGCGTCGAATGGGCCGGTATCTGGTTCGGCATTGGTGTTTCGTCAATGGACTATTGGAGTCTCGACTATTCGATGTTCGATAAGCTCCTGCTGGAGATTCGAGGTGATGTGGGCGGCGAAACAGTCCATCTGAACCTTGAGGACAAGGACGACCCTTTGGACGGGACGTCGACAAAAGTCTCTCTACAACTGACCGACGAGTGGCAGACATTCGAAATTGACCTCGCTGAATTTGCAACGGCTGATACGAAAATTCTGAGCGTTCCTCTCGGCTTCGTGTTTTACGAAGAACCGGTGTCCTTTTCGGTGAGAACAGCGAAATATGTGAAGACTGACTGAGCACCAAAGTCAGATACAGCCACGCTGGCCTTGGCAGTTGAAGGTCGCCGAACTCGGTAGTGAACACAAAGCATCCGATGTCACTAACGACCTGACGATCAGCGTGGGCGCGGCAATCATGTGGCCGAACGCTCCGAATCAACTGGACCCGCGGGCGGGCGCGGCGGACGACGCGCTGTATGAATCAAAATCACAGGGCCGCAATCGTGCAACTGTTTATCACGTGGAACGTCAGCTCGGCGCTACACTGCCTGTTGCGTGACTATTCGAGTTCGACCAACAGGTCCTTGGCGTCGAACTGATCCCCGATCCTCGCAAGCACCCGCTTGATGGTTGCATCTCGCTCCGCCGTGATCGACGTTTCCATCTTCATGGCCTCCATCGTCAACAGCGTGTCGCCCCGCTGCACCTCCTGACCGACATCAACAGCGATCGTTGAGATGACGCCAGGCATTGGCGCACCGACGTGATTGGGGTTAGTGCTGTCCGCCTGCTCGTTCTCATGATGCGCCGATTCCGAGCTGCGATCCTGAATCAATACGGAACTCGGCTGGCCGTTAATTTCGAAAAAGATCCGGCGGTAACCGCGATCATCCGCATCACTCTTCGTCAGGTAGCGAATCACGACCTTTCGACCGTCCTCCATCGTCGCAACAAGTTCCTCCTCCGGCTGCATCCCGTAGAAGTAGACGTGCGTGGGCAATACACCCACGTCGCCGAATTCCTCGCGGTGACGGCGAAACTCATCGAAGACTTTTGGGTACATCAGGTAGGAGGCGAGATCGAAGTCTGTAATCGGATGCTCGCTGTCTTTGTTCAGTTTGCGCCGCTCATCATCGAGGTCAATGGGGTCGAGTAAAGACCCCGGCCGAACCGTAATCGGCTCCCGTGATCTCAGCACTTTCTTCTGCAGCGCTTTCGGAAATCCACCCGGGGGCTGGCCGAGGTCGCCAGCGAACAGTGAGACCACGGATTCGGGAAATGCGATGTCGGTATCTGGATCGAGCACGTCTTTGATGCTGGTGTCTGAGGTGACCATCATGAGCGCCATATCACCGACAACCTTGGATGACGGCGTCACCTTTACGATATCGCCGAATGCCATGTTGACGTCCGCATACACGCGCGCGACCTCGGGCCACCGACCGGCAAGCCCGAGCGACGACGCCTGCTCCTTGAGATTAGTGAACTGCCCGCCCGGCATTTCGTGGAGATACACCTCCGACGCGCCGGAGCGGATATCGGGCTCAAACGCCGCATACTGTTCGCGAACCTGCTCCCAGTAGTCGCTGATCAGCCGCACACTCGGCAGATCGATGCCGGGATCGCGCTCTGTGTTTTGCAGCGCTGCGACGATAGATCCGAGGCATGGCTGCGAGGTCAGGCCGCTCATGGAATCCATCGCGGCGTCGAATGCATCAACGCCCTCTTCGACCGCCGCCAGCACAGTCGCCGCTGCGGCACCACTCGTATCGTGCGTATGGAAATGGATAGGCAGCCCGACCTCCTGCTTGAGCTCACGGATTAGCACGCGCGCGGCAGCAGGCTTGAGCAGTCCGGCCATATCCTTGATGCCGAGCACATGCGCACCCGCCGATTCCAGCTCTTTCGCGAGATCGATGTAGTAGCGCAGATCGTATTTTGGCCGCATCGGATCGAGTATGTCGCCCGTATAGCAAATAGCCGCTTCTGCGATCTTGCCTGTCTCGCGTACGGCATCGATTGCCACACGCATGTTCTCGACCCAGTTGAGACAATCAAAGATACGAAAGACATCAACGCCAGCTTCGGCCGACTGCCGTACGAAAAAACGAACGACATTGTCAGGATAGTTGGTGTACCCGACACCGTTCGAAGCACGCAGCAACATTTGCTGCATGAGGTTGGGCATGGTGGCAGACAGGTCGGCGAGTCTCTGCCAGGGATCTTCATTCAGGAATCGCATCGCGACATCGAACGTGGCGCCGCCCCAGGACTCTACCGAGAACAGCTTAGGCAGCAGCTGCGCATAATGCGGCGCGATACGCAGCATGTCTGTCGACCGCATGCGCGTCGCCATCAGCGACTGATGCGCGTCGCGGAAAGTCGTGTCCGTTATTAGCGGGACCTTGCTGCTCTTCATGAATTCGGCGACAGCTTCCGGGCCCTCGCGATCGAGAATTTGCCGCACGCCGTCGACCGGGGTCTGCAAATCGATGACCGGGGCTTTCGGCTTCTTCAGCGCCGGCGGCATCTTGCGTCCTGAAACCTGGGCATTGCCGTTCACGATGACGTCGCCTATGTAATGCAGCAGCTGTGCACCGTGGCCCCTGTTCGGCGGCAGCTCCAGCAACTCGGGAGATTCGTCGACAAAACGAGTGTTGTAATCCCCCTTGATGAAACGACCATCGGATATGAGTGCGCGAAGAAACGCGAGGTTCGTTTCAACCCCACGGACCCGGAATTCACTGAGTCCACGCAGCATACGATCCGTCGCTTCCGCCGCCGATACGCCGGACGCGGTTATTTTCACGAGCAGGCTGTCGTAATGTCGGCCAATGACGGCACCCGAATAGGCGGTACCCGCATCGAGTCGAATTCCCGGACCGGCCGGACTGCGGTAAGCGACGATGTGCCCGTAGTCGGGAATGAAACTGTTGCGCGGATCCTCCGTCGTTACGCGACACTGGATGGCCGAGCCACGCATACTGATGTCGTCCTGAGCAGGGATGCCGGATGAATCAACGTCGCCGATTTTTGCACCGGCGGCAATACGAATCTGCGATTTGACCAGATCGAGGCCCGTGATCTGCTCGGTGACCGTGTGTTCGACCTGGATACGGGGGTTCACCTCGATGAAGTAGAACTGTCCGGTATCCACGTCCTGCAGAAACTCGACTGTACCGGCGTTGCAATACTGTACCGACTGCGCCAGACGCACCGCCGCCGATGTGATCTCGGCGCGCTGCTCGCCTGACAAGTAAGGCGCTGGCGCCCGTTCGACGATCTTCTGGTGGCGCCGCTGAACCGTGCAGTCGCGCTCAAACAGATGCACCACCTGGCCATGCGAGTCGCCCATAATCTGCACTTCAACATGCCGGGCATTTCGCACGAGCTTCTCGAGATAGACTTCGTCATTACCGAACGCGGCCTGTGCCTCCCGGCGCGCGGCGGCAACACGGTCGAGCAGGCCCGATTCGTCCTCGATAACGCGCATGCCACGGCCGCCGCCACCCCAGCTCGCCTTGAGCATGAGCGGATAACCGATTGTTGCGGCTAGCCTCGTTATTTCGGCACCATCGTGGGGCAACGGCTCCGTTGCTGGCATAACCGGCACATCGGCTTCGATCGCCAGCGCCCGCGCTTCGACCTTGTTGCCCAGTCGCCGCATGATGTCGGGTGACGGCCCGATAAAAGTGATGCCTGACCCGGCGCACAGGCGCGCAAAGTCAGGGTTCTCTGAAAGAAATCCGTAGCCCGGGTGGATCGCATCCGCACCGGATTTCTTCGCAATCCGGATGATATCGTCCATATCGAGGTAAGCCTCGATCGGCCCCTTGCCCTCGCCGATACGGTAGGACTCTCGCGTATTGAAACGGTGCAGGGTGAGGCGATCCTCAGCTGAGTAGATGCCAACGGACGGAATGTGCAACTCACGCGCCGCGCGGAACACGCGGATCGCAATCTCGCTGCGGTTGGCGACCAGAATTTTCTTAAACATGATTTTCAAGCGATTGCTCGCAGCTCCCAAAGACAGTACCGCGGCACTGGCCGCGAAGCTTCGCAAACTTTGAGAGTGCCATACTGAGCGCCGTCGGCAACAGTTACGATTGAGACAATCGCGGCAATCGTTGCGTGCGACAAAAGGACGGCACCGGGCAGGTTGCGCTCCTGCGGCAGCGCCTCGTCAGGGAAGCGCCGGTTCTATGAGCCCGGTCCGCCGAGGCGAACGATGGCATAGCCGACATAAACACATAGCAAGACAGCTGCTTCCGGCCCGCGAACACCTCGTCGCGAAACATAGAGGAACAGCAGCACTAGCAGTGTCGTGATCAACAACACCGGCAGATCGACATACAGGATCGCCGCCGGAATAATGAGCGGCGAGATGACCGCGGCTATGCCGGGCACCAGCAACGTGTCCAGAACATTGCTGCCAATGAGGTTGCCCACAGACAGGCCGCCGCGTTTTCGCAAGAGCGCAACAAAAGAAACCGATAATTCCGGCAGGCTACTGCCCATACCGATAACAATCGCGGATACAGCAATATTGCTTAAGCCCACTTCCTTCGCAAACGCGGCTGCGTAAACCACGGTCAGTTCGGCGGCAACAAGCAAGAGCACCAGCCCTCCGGCCAGTAGAAGCCATGCCCGCCATGCGTCCATGTGCGCAACCCCTCCGTCATCGGCGTCAATCTCCACCCGGCGCAGCACCAACACCGCCAGGTATCCGGCGTAATAGACGATAAGCAGGAAGCCCTCTGTCCGGGATATAACGCCGTCCGCGGAACATAGATATAAAGCGACGATGCTTCCGACCAGGAAAAATGTATTGCGCGGGAGGAACATTCGCTTCATCGGCGGATAGCCAATGAAACCGGCGATGCCAAATACCAGCGCGAACTGCGCGATCGTGCTGCCCACGGCACTACCGATGACGATGCCGGACAAGTCTTCGCCGGCGAGGCTTCGGAAGGACGCATCGAAGGCCACGAACAACTCCGGCAAATCTGTGCCAATCGCCAGTACGAGCATGCCGAACAGTGCATCCGTGAGGCGATAGCGGTCAGCGAGCGACATCGCACCCTTGATCAGCAACTCGGATCCAAACCAGAGTCCGGCGACACCGCAAATCAGTAACAGGAAATCAAGCATTCTGCTTCGTAGTTCTTCTATTTACTGGCGACGATCATGTTAGCGCAAAACAACCTGTCCGCCGACTACGAGATCCTCATTATTGCTGGCTCGTTGTAATCCGCCCCCGCCTACGAAGAATTGTCGAGCCGCTATACCGCTGCCACCACCAGGAGCGGCCCTTTCGACACGACCACACCACCCGGTTTCTCCCGTGTAATCGCAAACGCCTCTGGTCCGCTCACTTCGAGTTTTGCATTAATCGGGATGATGACCATGGTTTCACCGGCCGGGATATCAAACACGCCACCATCGACCGGGTTGGCGTCGCGATCAGAGTCGACTACCCAGAGTTGGTACTGCGTGCTCGCCGGGTCGTTGACCGGCATGTTGCTGAGCAGCATATAGCCCTGCTGCAGATCGTCGTTCCACACAACGTTTCCAGTGACGTTCGCGTAGGCCGGATCGTCGGGCTTGCCCCAGTCGATGACGGTCGTATTCGACCGAGCAATCAGCTCATCGCGTTGCGATTCAAGCGTCGCTTCGCTGCCGAAATCAACGTTATTGGTAACAAACATCGCGACGGCGAGCATGGCGGCAGTCGCCCAGCCCCAGTTGAAGCTGCTGTCCTCCCTTGGTAAAGGCTTGGGTTTGAAGGCAACAACTCGTTGTCCGTTGAAGAACCGGTCGGCATCTTGCTTGAGCTTGTCCTGCAGATGCTCAGGTGCGTCTTCTTGTTGAGCAGCACCCCTCAAAGCACAGGCATTAGCGGCGGCGGCCGCCGCGAGATCGAGTTCGGTCGTATCCTCGAAATCATGTTCTTTGAGAAGCAATTTGAGCGCTCGCGCTTGCGCATCGCTCAAACCTTCTGTGGCGCGCAGCACCAACAACTCAATAATCTGTGGGTTGATATCGTTCATGATGACGCCTTGCCCGCAAGGCCTCGTTCACCGAGTGCCTCGCGAATGGTGTGTAATCCCCGTGATAAGTGGCTCTTGACGGTCCCTAGCGGGATACCGGTTTGCTCGGCGATCGCGCTGTGTGACATGCCGAGCCAGGAGGACATATTGATGACTTCCTGTTGTTCAGGCTGAAGCGTTTCCAGGACAGCAAGTACCCGTTGCGTTTCCGCAGACGCTTCCAGGACGGCCTGTCCCTCTTCGCATAGCGCGTGCTCGACCTCCCCCAGAGGCTGGGAATCCGGTTCTTTATTGAGTTTGCGACGCTTGTCGATGAGGCGCCGCCGCGCCACCATTGAAACAAATGTAGCCTCCCCGGCCACTTTGCTATCGAAGCGATGCGCCTTTTCCCAGAGCTCCATGAAAACTTCCTGTACGACTTCTTCAGCATCCGCATGATTGCTGAGAAAGCGACGCGACAATGACCAGACAAGGCCGCTGTACGTATCGATGCACTCGGCGACCGCGCTGCGGTCGCCTTGTGCAATTCTTTCCAGCGTAGATGCTGTCATTGGGAACCTGTTCGATTAACACGTAAGCAGGCTACGGAATTCCGTAGCCTGCTCGCACACGTCGACATTTGGGTCACTATCTTAACGTGTCATTGCTGTGTTGACTTCCATGAGGCCGTTGCCATGCAGGGAGCCATTCACGTCATCCAGGGCGTAACGCAGCTTCCAGGCACTATCACGCATGCTCGATGCGTTAGCGGCTTCCATCAAGCCGACTTCCAGGCGAGCGCGCTCTTCTGCCGTGAGGCCGCCTTCGCGCATCAGTTTCTCCGAAACAGCTTGGTACACAGCTACGGTCATCTCGGCGTTGCCATGATTGAATGCCGGGACGCCGCGATCGATCGCACTCTGAATCTCGCGCGCCGAGTCGCCACGTGACATCTGTGCCGGCGGCAGGATCACCCGGTCAATCACGTGAACCACACCGTTGGAGGCATCAATGTCGGTTGCAACGATGCGGGCATTCTCGATGTTGAAGCCTTTCTCAGTCTGGCTGATAACAGCGTCGATGCCAGCCAGCGTTTCGAGGCGGGCGCCATCAGCGAGGGCACCGGATCCAATCTTCCCCGCAATCACATGGTACTTGAGGATCGTTGCAAGCTGATCCTTGTTCTCGGGCTTCAACAGCGATTCGATGGTGCCGGCCGGAAGCGCGCCAAACGCGTCGTCAGTCGGGGCAAATACGGTTAATGGACCATCGCCCTTCAACGCGCCGGCAAGGCCTGCCGCTTTGGCCGCAGCGATCAGCGTCTCGAAGGTGCCCGCGTTAGCGGCCGTATCAACGATATCCATCTTTTTGCCATGGCCGGCAAAAGCCGGTGCGGCCAGTGTCATGGCAGCAAGCGCTACCCATAGTGTCTTCATTGCTTTCATTAGTAGATTCCCATTTACAGTTTTGAGGACCGCATTCGAGCGGGCTTGTAACTGTATTCGCGGGCGAGGGGGAATCGGATGCGTCGATTGTGTTTCGGGATGTAACAGCTTGGTGAATTACGGCTCGAGGCAAGGTTGCACGCCAAGAATCTCGATTCAACCCGTTTTTCTCAATTCCTCATTGAATACTTTCGCGCAGTTTAACTTTCTCTTGCTCGGGTATATCCAGTTCTTCGAGAATTCCTTTCGCGGCTGCTTTATCTATGCGGGACAGTCCGAGGACCGCCATCCGCGCGGAGTTTGTACGAGACTCAGGGTCTTCAATCCCATTGATGAGGTCCAGTTCGCGGCTGTCTATCTCGCCAAAGCTTCCAGCCAATCTAAAGACCGCGCCATCTCGCCCACTGCCAGCCGGTAACGAGGACAGCCAACTCAGCGCCGCATCCGGATCGCTTCGATGCCATTGAGCTGCCATAGTCCCAACAGTCCGGGCACGCTTTTCTGGGTCCGTGATGCTTGGCAACAGGCTGATAGCTCCATCAGGATCCTCGGACAAAGCTGATACCGCAATGCGTGACAATGTCTGGTCACGCTGCTTGTCGTCCTGCAGCTGCAAGGCGAGCTGTGTCGCGGCCTGGCTATCGTGGCGCGCCAGGCCGCCGATGAAGCTCGATTCGATATTCTCGAATCCCTCCTGACTTTTGAGTTCGTCGATAAGCGCTCGAGCACGTGCAACATCGCCGACTGACGCCAACTTGCTCACAAGTTCCTTGGCAGAGTCAACACGCTGTTGGTCGTCGAGCAAAGCCAATAACCGATAGGCCGCATCGGGTTGTGTCTGTGCCAGCAACCCGGTGGCGTTCGCGGCGATACGCGATGCCTCGGACCTGTCCAGTGTTTTCAGCCATGCGATTGCTGCGTCAGGATTCGTCATGAGCCAGGTTCGTGCTATCTGTTTTTGAAAACCTGACCGGTCAGTGTCGTCCGGTAAAGAATCCAGCAGTTCCATAGCAACGGCAGGGTCAGATCGGGCAACCGTATTAAAGATGGACGAAATCGACGAGGTACGCTGCCGACCTTTTAACGTTGCAGCCTGCTCCAGCGCAAACGCTGGGTCCGACTCTGCGATTTTGGCAAGTATGGCGTTCTCGACCTGCTCTTTTCGCACGCCGTCAAGCGATCGCACCCAATCGAGCGCCGCAACGGGATCTGAGTTCGCAAGCTCGCTCGCTATCACGTACGCCGCCATCAGCTTCGCTTGGGGCGCCTCTATTTGCCCGTAAAAGTTCATGGCGGCGGTCATGTCTGTCGACGCCAGTTCCTGCAGCGCGCTGTGAAAGTCACTATTGAGACCGATATCGTTCTCTGCCAGCGCCTGTTGCAACGTTGAGATAGGGTCGATGCGCGCGAATCTGTCCTCGACGAGATCCGTGTACAGCTCCTGATCCGACGCAGACCCGAATGACTCGGCGTAGGACAACGCCATGTTCCGGTCATCTGTATCCAGCGCATACGCGAGCCAGTTTATGTATTCGCGCCTCCGCAGGTCGCTCGGTTCGTTGCTGATGAATTCGATCACTCGCCTGGGCGAGTCGTCCAATAAGGTTCGAAGAAAGCGCAACCGTGTCGTGCGATTGGGCTCAATACCAAGCTCTTGTTGAATGCGGTCGGTCGTTTCATTGTCCATATAGCCGTAGGCGGCGTATAGCCTTTGAGCCGCGGCATCCTGATAGCTGCTACGGGTTTGCGTCTTGACCGCGAAGATTGCCTCGTCAAGGTCGTTGCGCGCCCAGGTGCGCCAAATTACGCCCTCGAAACTATCGTCCTTTTCGTATGGATCCACGCGGGCGAGCGCCAAGGCCGTTTTCGGGTCGGCCTCGGCCAGGCGCCTGAAGAGAATGCTCAGCATGCTCTCACGGACCGTGCGATCCGAAATACGATCAGCGTCAAAGATCAGCTGCTGCAGCCTGTCTGCATCTGATCGTCCCGCCAGCACGTATAGCGCTTCGCGCCGAGAGAACTCCGTCGGTAGGGCAAGGACGCCTTCGATACTGCTTACATCGACGAAGTGGGTATCGCGCGCGGCTTCTAGTTCCGCCATTGAAAGTGTCGGGATGCTCTCGGATACGATCGATTGACCGTTGGCAGATTCTGATTCAGTTGGGATCTTCTGCAGCAATAATACAAGCACCGCACCGCATAGCGCGCCTGCTGTTATTAGACCGAGCGATTTCAACATCGAACTTACCCATTAATAATTGCGTAATACCGAAACGCTTCCTGCTCACAGCATATTGCCGTATTGCGACTGGCAATTCATCGATTCTGGTTTAATCTGGGGTCGAACCAGGGGTTGCAGAAGACTTCGCTTCGACCCCTGTTCCTGTATCTAGACCCGCTCGACGTACGTCGTTGTGTGGTAACGAGAGAACTCGAGTCGTTCGGACCAGTAGTCGCGTGGAAAGCCGCATTTAACTTTCAGTTGAGCAAGGAATCGGCGCGGCTCCGGCAACATTTCCCAGACTTTGGGCAGGAACGTCGCGCGACGTCCGCCTTCAACAATGACCAGCCCATCAGTGCCAGGCTCCAGGCAGCTCAGCAAGTCAGCCTCGTCGGCAACCCGTATTTTTTCCAGTGGTGACAATACGGATACCTCCACTCGAAGTCTTTGCAGCTCGACCTGGTCAACAGGATTGAAACGAGAATCCCGAAATGCCGCCTGAAATGCCGTACGGGCGACATCCGTCGCGAGCGGATAGGTTGCCTCGAGTGTGCCGCAGCAACCGCGAAGGCGCCCTTCAAGACGCAGCGTAGTAAAGGTCGCCGCCGGTCGCGTCATCGCCTGGTGTAGCTCGTCACAATCGACCGGCAACGGTTCGCCATGATCCAGGCCGTACTCGATCGAACTGCGTGCAAGACGCAAAAGCTCGATGCCCGGCACGTCGTGTCGATCAGGCGAGTGCATAGGCTCCGTATCCCACAACTCGTTGCCTGTCGCCCGCCGTGTCCCCGGAGTTCCTGAGGTCCAGCGTGCACACATCCAGGCCTCTCGCCCTTGCGGCGAGCATCAGACCGTTCAGTGCGTAGGCGCCGCAAGCATCCTCGCCGTGCAACGAGGCGTCACAAGCCTCGATGCGCCTGGTCGTGTTGCCATCCAGCTCGCTGGCGTCGGCGTACTCATGAAAGTGCGAAAGATCAGAGCTGATGACGATCAATGTCTCGTCCCCACCCCACAGCGCCTCGAGCACGGTCGCTACGTCCTGCGGGGGACAAACACCCACGACGATGGGGACCAGGCGGAAGTCGTCGAGTACCGTCTGCAGAAACGGCAGGTGTACCTCAAGGCTGTGCTCTGCGGCATGCGCTTCATCGGAGATTTGTGTCCTCGGCAGATCCAGCACTTTCTCGACGCCCTCCGAATCGATTGGGACGTTGCCGAGCGGCGTCCTGAATGCGTCGACCGACGGCACCGCCATGCCCTGCAAGTAAACGCGATGCGCCGGACCCAGTAAGACAACCCGGCGGATCTGCTCCTGGCGACCATCGAGCAGGCGATAAGCATGCGCCGCGGTGATACCTGAATACTGGTAACCGGCGTGCGGCGCAATAAGCGCCTTGGCCGCCGCGTCGTTGACCGGTGCCGCGGCAAGCAGCTCCGACACCGTGCGTTCGAGCGTCGCCGCCTCCGCCGGGTAGAACATGCCGGCAACTGCCGCTGGACGGGTTGTCATCACCTTGCCAATGCCTCCGGATTCATGCTTGTCTATTGGGGATTCAACGCCATATATCAAGCATGCCTGAAACAGTGATCAGCACAAAGTACTGGCACCGCGAGGCGGACGGGCGCCTGCAATGCGACGTTTGCCCGCGCCACTGTCGCCTGCACGAAGGCCAGCGCGGCCTGTGCTATGTGCGCCAACACCTGGATGACGAGATACGGCTGGTCACCTACGGTCGATCGTCAGGATTCTGTGTCGATCCGATCGAGAAAAAGCCACTGAATCATTTCTATCCCGGCAGCAGCGTATTGTCCTTTGGCACCGCAGGCTGCAATCTCGCGTGCAAGTTCTGCCAAAACTGGGATATGAGCAAATCCCGCGAAATGGACACGCTGGCCGACAGTGCCAGCCCCCAGCGCCTTGCCGATGTGGCCTCCCAGCTCGGCTGTCGCAGCATCGCCTATACCTACAACGACCCGGTGATTTTTCTCGAATACGCGGTCGATGTTGCAGCCGCCTGTCGCGAGAAAGGCATCAAGTCCGTCGCCGTCACCGCCGGTTACATCGACCCGGAGCCCAGGGTCGAGTTCTTCCGCGCGATGGATGCCGCCAATGTTGATCTTAAAGCCTTCACCGATCGCTTCTATTACAAGCTGTGCGGCGGTCATCTCGCGCCGGTGCTCGAGACGCTGGAATACATTTATCACGAGACTGACACCTGGCTCGAAACAACGACGCTGCTGATCCCGGGCCAGAATGATTCCGACGCCGAACTCGGCAAGATGACGAAATGGGTAGTGGAGCACCTCGGCCCCGATGTACCGATGCACTTTTCGGCATTTCATCCGGACTGGAAGATGCGGGATATCCCGAGGACGCCGGCTTCGACGTTGCAACGCGCGCGTCGCATCGCCATGGATAACGGCGTGCACTTTGCCTATACCGGCAACGTCCATGACAGCACCGGCGGCAGCACCTGGTGCCAGGGCTGCAAAGAACTCGTCATCGAACGGGACTGGTACGAACTTGGCGTATGGCGCCTCGACGCCAACGGCGCCTGTCGTAATTGTGGGACACAGGTGCCAGGACATTTCGACGCAGAACCAGGCCGCTTTGGCTCGAATCGTATACCGGTCCGCCTGTCGAACCATTAGGCAGGCCGGCCTGACTGGCCCTTCCGTAGGGTCAGCAGCGCTAGTTATCAGCAAGCAAGAACTGACTCCAAAGACGCAGGCGTCAAGTACAGCAGCCTATGTCAAAAAGCGTGACTCTCCTGATCTGAGACGCACTTCGTAGACCCGACCTGCAGGCTCAAGGGAAAATCATGACGATTGCAGCTTGTGCGACTTTGTCGCGTATTCGCAGGGAGAACTGGACATGGACGGCGTCGAGTCTTATATCGCAGCTACACTGGCCATACTGGGCTTCGTCGGCACGATGACTATTCTTCGCAACCGCGGCAACGCAGCCGTTTCCAGTCGCCGCATGTACCGCATGATGCTGAGCTGCGGCATTGACAAAACGATAGCCAGGAACCCGGACCAACTACTAAACGTCGATATGCAGGATGCGCGCAGGCGCTGCCGGCGATGCCCAGCGCCGGACACGTGCGATCGCTGGCTTAATGGAGAGAGTGTGCCGGGAAACGATTTCTGCCCGAATGCGGCTCGCTTCATGGCTGCCGCGGACGACGGCCATTGCCAGGTAAGGTACGAACAGTCACGACGTCCGGGGCGACGACTCGATTGAGCTCAGACCCCTTCAGTCATTTCCCATATCTTCGTCGAGCGGGCGCCTGAGCGACTGAAAAGAATCAGGGGCCGCTTTAGCTCATCGCATACTTTCGCGAATGCCTCTGCGTCTTCCTGCGTGATCGACTTGGGGTCTACCGGGAAATGTACAAAAGCCACCCCGAATTCTTCCGCTACCTTTGCAAGGTCTGCCGATAGCGGCTGCCCCATCGACTCGTCGTCGTTCCGATTGTTGACGATGCTACGGACGCCCTGCTTGGCCGCGAGCCGCACGTCGTGTTCGAACAATTGCCCGGAAGCGTAGACCTCGGGCGCAAGCTCCAGCACCCGCATCTGTAGGTAATCCTGCCTCAATCGCTCAACCCCATGTTGCACAGAAGATTGATTTTACATGCGCCGGCACCCTTATCTCGAAACCGGCAACGTGCTCTGTTTCATTTTTCCCCAGGTCCGGCGCTACGTCGCGAGCAAGGCGGCCGTTTGCCGGCCCGGCCTCGTCAGGCCCAGGCGGGAAGCCGGGACTTGCCGCAGCCGTAACTAATTGGTTTCCAGCAACTCATCCAACAGCGCAACCAACTCGTCGCGAGTGTAGGTATAGGGCTGGCCTTCATTCAGTTGCAGTAACCGCTGCAATGCCACACGTATGGTCATCGACGCCTGTTCCGCATTTGGCGTAACCATGTAACGTCTTTTCGGTGCCTCACTGGACATCAGGTGCAACACTGCCTGCGCCACTTCGACAGGATCCTTCATCGCTTCATTGCTCGCTGCAAATTCTTCCAGGTTTTTCCGGGTTTCTTCGTCGATCGTGGAGCCACCCTCGGCAGGAGTGGCCAGCGCCTTCGCAACGTACTTGTCACGAATTCGTGACTTGTAGGCACCCGGCTCGACGATGGCGACATGCACGCCGGAATCCGCTAACTCCGCCGCAAGAGAATCTGTATATCCCTCGACTGCGAATTTGCTTGCCGAATATCCACCGTCACTTGCACCGGCAATAAAGCCGCTTATCGAACCGACGATCGACGTCCGGCCGTTGCTTTCCAGCAACATCGGCAGGAATGCCTGGTTAACACGGAACGGGCCGAATACGTTGACGTCGAAGGTAAATCGGATATCAGCTTCCGACCCTGACTTTAGCGACGCGAAACGCCCGACGCCGGCGTTATTGACAACGCCCCAGAGGCCTCGACCCTGTTGTTTCACGAATTCGACTGCCGCCTCAATGTCCTCGTCAACCGTAACATCGAGCCGCACTGAGCTTACGTTCTCCAGCGCGTCGAGCCTTTCCAGATCCGCTGCTTTCCGGGCGCCAGCGTAAACGTAGAATCCATTGCTCGAGAGCGTCTCCGCGATTCTCAAACCGATTCCGGAGCTCGCCCCGGTAACCAGGACGGCCTTCAACTCCGAAGCCTCCTCCGCACGCACGCCCTGGCTCGTTCCTACCAGGATGAGGGCAATCAACGTCAAGAGAATGGTTCTTTTTGTCATTCTGTTCTCCATGTTCAGTGTGCGGCGAGAATCGGCGCGGTAATTTTAGGAACTATAAGAAGCCGCTTTGGCCCGCAAACCGCCGGTTCCGATTCGATAGATACTAGCATTTGATTATCTGCTTGTGGCGGACAGCAGAACTTGGCCAGTTCGGCTCGGCGACCAATCACGAAAGCTTTGTCCACAGACCGACGTCCGATCAACCTTCCGTCGCACGCGATCTCCGCCTGCGCATCATTGATGCGAACCAGGTAACGGTTCTGGAGAGTTCTTTTAATCAGAAGAACTGACGGGACCACTCCGTGAGCGTAACGCGTACACGATGACAGTATTGAGTTCTCGTCTCGAGGCAGGCATGTTGCACCCATGACCCAGCACGAATACATCTTTATCGCTATCTCCATCGTCCTTGGCCTGGCGATGGCGCGCCTGCTACACACTGCCGCCCTGCTCGTTCGCGCCCACAATCGCGTTGTCTTTCACTGGGCGACGGCACTATGGGGAAGCTGTGTATTCATCTATATCCTGCAGCTATGGTGGGTCGGCTGGGAGCTGCGGCTCGTCTCCGACTGGAACATTATTGATTTCTTTGCGCTGGTGATTGGCGCGATATTCGTTTATGGCGCCGCCGAGCTCGCGTTACCCACTGAGGATTACGATATTTCGGACGACACCGAACTGGACTTCCTCGCGCACAGTCGCTCGCTCGGTCGGGTCTCAGTAATGTCCATGCTTGGTTACTTTGCGATCGGGCCGTACGTAAACCTGACGATGTTCGGCAACCCACCACTGCCATCGTATGGGTTTCCAATATTCGGCGGCGTCCTGATGCTGCTAATGATAGTAAAGCCACAGTGGTTCAGGTCGCTGTCTGTGTCGTTCACCGCATACACGGCCCTGATTCTCTACCTGACTGCCTGATTTACGCATAGCAATGGTAATCAGCGGTCGATGCCGACTTGTTTAACTGAGAAACCTCGTTTCGACCCCAGTTTCTGTGGCCGGTGTTGAACCCTGTCTGTTGACCCCTGTCCGACTTACTTCATAATTCAACAAAACAGCCTCGGAAGCCGAACATGCGCCTTTTGAAATCGCTGACCCTGGTGGTCGCACCCCTCTTCGCGTTGGCAGCCTGCCAGCAATCCCAGGAACCGACGACCAGCGAGGCTGCGTCACTGCCAGACTCGCTGACGTTGATCGAAAGCGTCGAGGCCAGTTCCGATGACGGCATCGTCATTCCTTACAAGAAGTACGAGCTCGACAATGGGCTGACAATCATCCTGCACCAGGATCAATCCGATCCACTCGTGCACGTCGATGTGACGTACCACGTCGGCTCCGCCCGCGAAGAGGTCGGCAAGTCGGGGTTCGCGCATTTCTTCGAACACATGATGTTCCAGGGCTCGGAGAACGTCGCCGACGAACAGCACTTCAAGATCGTTTCCGAATCAGGCGGTACGCTTAACGGGACGACAAATACCGATCGCACGAATTACTTTCAGACAGTGCCGGCCAACCAGCTGGAGAAGATGCTCTGGCTGGAAGCGGACCGCATGGGCTTTTTCCTCGATGCGGTAACGCAAGAAAAGTTCGAAGTGCAGCGTGAAACAGTCAAGAACGAGCGCGGCCAGCGCGTCGATAACCGTCCTTATGGCCAGCTCAATGAGCGTGTTAACGAAGCCCTGTACCCGGAGGGACATCCGTACTCCTGGCAAACGATCGGTTATATCGAAGACCTGAACCGTGTGGACGTTAACGACCTCAAAGCGTTCTTCCTGCGCTGGTATGGACCGAACAACGCAACTTTGACGATCGGGGGCAAACTCGACGAGGCGCAAACTCTGGCATGGATCGACAAGTACTTTGGGTCTATTCCGCGCGGCCCGGAAGTCGAAAACCCGGTGAAACCGACCGTAACACTCGATGCCGACCGTTACCTGTCGATGGAAGACAACGTCGCATTGCCGCTGCTGTACATGGCGTATCCGACCGTGCATCTCTACCACGAAGATGAGGCGCCGCTCGATGTACTGATGTTCATCCTTGGCCAGGGCGAAACCTCGCTGCTCTACAAGAACATGGTGAAGAACGGACTGGCTGTGCAGGCTTCATCCAACCATGGCTGTGGCGAGTTATCGTGTACGTTCACGATCCTTGCTCTGCCCAATCCGGCTTCCGGCAAGACGTTGGCGGACCTTGAGAAAATAGCCAGAGACTCACTGCAAGAGTTTGAATCGCGCGGTGTCGTTGATGACGACCTTGAGCGCGTCAAAATGAGCATTGTCTCGGGCATGATTTACAGCCTCGAGAGCGTCGCGGGCAAGGTCAGTCGGCTCGCGTCACACGAGACGTTTACGGGAAATCCGAATTTTACAAACGACGACATCGCGCGTTATGAGAATGTCACCAAAGAAGACGTTATGCGCGTCTACCGCCAGTACATCAAAGACAAGCCCGCTGTCATCATGAGTATCGTGCCTCCCGGTCAGGGGTCGATGGTCGCAAAAGAAGACAACTGGTCCCGGCACGAAAGACAGATACCTGAATACGAGTCGATCAGTGAAAGCGAGCTTGCTTTGCGGCCGGCGAGCGACGACTTCGATCGCAGCGTAATGCCGCCATCGGGTGAAAACCCGAGCGTCATTTTGCCTGAGACCTGGCGCGCCAAGCTGGACAATGGGATCGAAGTACTTGGCGCCATGAACTCGGAAACACCGACGGCGGCAATTCGACTTCGCCTCGAGGCCGGTCAGCGCAATGAGCCGGTGGAAAAGCTGGGCCTCGCCGCACTGACGGCCGCCATGCTGAACGAATCAACGACCGAGCGCAGTAACGAAGAGCTGAGCAACGAGTTGCAGAAACTCGGCGGCTCCGTGCGGTTCGTGGCGAGCAATAACGAAACCCTGTTGACGGTACGCAGCCTTAGCGAAAACCTCGATGCAACGCTGTCGATCGCGGCGGAGAGACTGCTGCAACCTGCTTTCAGCGAGGAGGATTTCGCACGGCTCAGAGCACAGACCCTGCAGTCGATACGACAAAGCAAGACGCAGCCTGCGGCTACGGCGGATGTTGTCTACCAGTTGATCCTGTTCGGCAAGGACAACAGCTTTGCGCACCTGAACATCGGTACCGAGGAGACGGTAAGCGCCCTGACGCTGGACGACGTCAAAGCCTTTTACGCCGATCAT
>Ga0316201_10000371_pt1 | contig 24976 bp, 21 predicted proteins | sample CS6wburrow_MG_FD_204516 | JGI IMG/M metagenome (GOLD analysis project Ga0316201, IMG submission 204516) | Coastal sediment microbial communities from Delaware Bay, Delaware, United States - CS-6 worm burrow | ecosystem: Environmental > Aquatic > Marine > Coastal > Sediment | place: USA... | reverse complement strand
GCCGGCACGCCGAGTTCGCGTGCGATGATCGCTGCATGGCAGGTGCGCCCGCCACGATTGGTCACGATCGCTGATGCACGCTTCATGATCGGCTCCCAGTCCGGATCGGTCATGTCAGTCACCAGCACGTCACCCTCGCCGACCTTGTCCATGTCATCGAGGCTTCTGATGACACGGGCGTTGCCCGCGCCGATGCGTGCACCGATCGAACGGCCGTCGACCAGCACACCGGATTTGGCCTTCATCTCGTAGCGCTCGATCACATTGCCGCTGCGGCTCTGCACTGTCTCGGGGCGCGCCTGCACGACGTACAGCTGGCCATCCGAGCCATCCAGGGCCCACTCGATATCCATCGGGCGACCATAATGCTGCTCGATCCGGATCGCCTGGCGGGCAAGCTCTTCCACCTGATCGTCGCTGATGCAGAACCTGCGGCGCTCGGCCTCGTCGACGGAAACGGTCGTGACGGGCTCGTCGCCTTCGCTGGCGTAGATCATCTTTATCGCCTTGCTGCCGACGTTGCGGCGCAGGATTGCAGGCCGGCCAGCGGCTACGGTGGGTTTGTGGACGTAAAACTCGTCCGGATTGACGGCCCCCTGAACAACCATCTCACCGAGGCCGTAGCTGGCGGTTATGAACACCGCATCACGAAAACCGCTCTCGGTATCGAGGGTGAACATCACACCACTGGCACCGATGTCGGACCGAATCATCTTCTGGATACCAGCGGACAAAGCGACCTGGGAATGATCAAAGCCCTGGTGAACACGATAAGAAATTGCACGATCGTTGAACAATGAGGCAAATACCTCGTGAATCCGATGCCTGATGTCCGCCAGGCCTGAGACATTCAGCACCGTCTCCTGCTGGCCGGCAAACGAAGCGTCGGGCAGGTCTTCCGCAGTGGCCGAGGAGCGGACGGCCCAGGTCACCTCCGAGCCGTATTCTTTTTCGAGGGTCGAATAGGCCTCCTCGATGGCCGAGTCCAGCGTCGGTGGGAAGGGTGTATCGAGCACCCACTGGCGAATCTGCCTGCCGGTCTCCACCAGCTTGCTCACATCATCGACGTCGAGCTCATCCAGGGTCCGGTTGATACGATCGGCCAGACCGTCGTGCGCAAGAAACTCGCGATACGCATGCGCTGTGGTGGCAAAACCGCCAGGGACCTTCACGCTGCCGTCCGCAGTCAGATTACGCAGCATTTCACCGAGAGACGCGTTTTTGCCACCGACACGGTCGACGTCGTTCATCTCGACTTCATGCAGCCACAGGATGTATTCGCTCATTGTCTTTCTCTACCTTGCCTGCCTAAAGGCCCTTTTTAATCAAAGACGCCAATTCTTCGATTGAATGCGTCGTGGAATCGAGAACAGTCATGCCGTAACGATGAAACATATCCGCCGCCATTTGAACTTCCTTGTAGCAGCGACGTAGTGAGGCGTAATCACTGTTCGGGCGGCGCAGTTCGCGGATCGCAGCCAGTCGCTCCGGGTCGATGGTCAGCGCGAATACTTTGTGCTTATGGGCCAAAAGTTCTTCCGGCAGATCGCCCTGCTCAAAATCCTCTTCAGTGATGGGATAATTGGCGGCACGCATGCAGAAATGCAGCGCCAGATAAAGACAGGTCGGCGTCTTTCCCGAGCGCGACACGCCAACCAGGATTATGTCAGCCTGATCGAACTTGTTCAGACGCATACCATCATCATTGTTCAGCGCATAGTTGATGGTATCGATGCGCGCTTCGTAGTTTTCGGGGTTGTTCAAACCATGGCTGATACCGGACTTGCGTGTGGGGACGAGACCTACCACCTCAGTCAGATCCGGCATGAATCGATCGAACAGTTCGAAATAGTGACACTCCGAGTGCTTCAGCAGTGCATTGATCTCTTCGTCCACCATGGTCGCGAAAACGATCGGTTTCTTGCCCTCGGCCTCGGCGCGATGAACGAACTCGTTGGCCAATGCCTGCGCCTTGTCACGGGAATTGATGAACGGCGTGTACTTGATACTGAAACGCGCATTCTCGAATTGCGACAGCAGGCTGTGTCCATAAGCCTCTGCCGTAATCCCGGTACTCTCGGAAACGAAATAAACCGAAAAGTTGAGATCCTCAGTCATACAGATATTCCAGCCAGTGACCGTTGCTCACCAGTGCGGCCTTGGCTTCCTGCCAACGCCCGGGAAGTCGCAGATGACGCGACATCGCCTCATCCATGGCCTCGGCGACGCCCCGATAACCCGCCAGATAGACATACACGCCCCCCTGCCCCATCAACCGCCACAGGGCATCCATGTGGGCGCTCGCGCTGTCGGTGCGGTCGAGTGCCGTAGCCGAGTAACGCGTCTTCAGTGCCTCAAAGGCACGCTGGGTAGCGCTGTCAAAATATTGATCCTGGTCATCACCGGGCTCATTCATATAAAGGTTCTCAAGCCCCGTCACAGGACCTTCCAGCATCAATACCTTGCCCATCCAGTCGAGTTGGCGATCTTGCACTTTGTGCGCCAGCCAGCGGAACGGAACCATGCCGCAGCCGACCCCGATCAGGATCATGTTGCTACGCGAACCCATCGGCGGATAGAACGGGTAGGTGAAAGGCCCACAGACCGACACAGTGTCGCCAAGGGCCAGACCACTGAGGTGATGCGAGATACTGCTTGTGCCGGCCGCACCGTGATCTCGAGCGTAAACGGTGATGTCGATGGAATCTTCGAACGGTACCTTACCCACAGCTTCAACGGTGTAACGTCGCAATGCATGCTCCGCATCATTTCTCGCGAAACCAGGCGCCATGAAGCCGATGTCTGCACCGGCCGCGAAGTTTCGTCCCTGCGGCATCAGATTGAGCATCAACTTTATCACCGGCCGGCTGCCAGGCTGATCCACGATCACGGACCGGTGGACCACCCGCGCGACTATCGGATCATCGGCCGCTGCATCAGGTCTGCTCATCGATTTCACCCCTCAGTGTTGTTGTAACTACCGCGCCGGATTTCCGTACCGAGGCCAAGCCATCCTCTATGGCAGAAGCGCTGTCGCGCTACAGACAATGCCGTCCTCATCTGCATACAGATACTCGCCGGGTACAAAGGTCACGCCGCCAAACCGGACCACGACATCACGCTCGCCAACTCCGTTCTTGACGCTTTTCAGGGGATGGGTCCCCAACGCCTTCACACCCAGGTCCATACCCGCGATATCGGCTGAATCGCGGATTAGTCCATACATCAACACACCGGACCAGCCCCTTGCTTCCGCTTTGGCCGCAAGCAGATCACCCAGCATGGCACAACGCCTGGACCCACCCGCATCCACGACCAGAACCCTCCCCTCACCGGCTTCGCCAACCGCCTCCCTGACCAGGGAGTTGTCCTCGAAACATTTGATGGTCGAAATCTGCCCGAAAAAGCGTGCCTGTCCTCCGAAACTCAAGAACCCGGGTTCACAAATTTGCAGTGAATCGGAATACTCGTCGCACAAATCCGCTGTCTTGAAACTCATGATGACCGTTCATTCCTCACCGTAGATATAACGAAAACGCTTGCTGATCGAATAGGGGAAGACATCTCTCTGCCGCCCGTTCCGAATGTCCTGCTGCACACCCTTCCAGTAATCGGCATCAAGGAGGTCGCGGTGATGCTGCATGAACGGCTTGCGCAGTTCCGGGTCAATCAGCAGAAAACTCGCAAACTCCTCGGGAAAAACGTCGTTTTGCGCCACCGAGTACCAGGGTTCCGCCGCCATTTCATCCTCCGGCGTACGCGGTGCGGGGATGCGCCGAAAGTTCATTTCGGTCATGAATTCAATCTCGTCATAATCATAGAAGATGACGCGGCCATGACTCGTGAGACCGAAGTTCTTGTACAGCAGATCGCCCGGAAAGATGTTCGCGGCGGCCATTTCCTTGACCGCGTTGCCAAATTCGATAACGGCATGCTCTTTCTGTTCTTTTGACGCCGTATGAAAGAACAGATTGAGTGGATCAAGGCGGCGCTCAATATACAGATGCCTGACGATGACCTTGTCACCCTCAATCTCAAGGCTCTTGCCGCACTTCTCCCTGAGCTCTGCCATCAGGCGATCACTGATTCTGGCCACCGGAAAAGCGGCATAGGAATACTCCAGCGTATCCGCCATTCGCCCCACCCTGTCGTGCATTTTGACGATCTGGTACTTGCGCTTGACGGTTTTCCTGTCGACCTCTTTCGGTGGTTTGAAATAGTCGTTGATGACCTTGAAGACGTAAGGATAGGACGGCATGGTGAATACTGTCATCACCATGCCCTTGACCCCGGGCGCCATATCGAGCTGATCGGTTGAGTGCGACAGGTGGTGCAGGAAGTCGCGATAAAACTCGGTTTTGCCCTGCTTCTGCAGCCCGATCGAGGTATACAAATCGGCTTTCGTCTTGGTTCGCAACATGCGTTTCAGAAAATGCACCACCGCGGCGGGCGTCTCTGTCTCAACCATGAAGTAGGCTCGCGCAAAGCTGAACAGGTTGGCGATGTCGTCTATATCCATCAGCAGGGTATCGGCGTACACCTGTCCCTTGCCATTGTTCAGGATCGGGATGACGAAGGGATAGACCTCGGCGCCGTTGATGGCGCGACCGACCACATAGGCCGCCTTGTTGCGATAAAAAGGTGCTCTTAGCACCTGTAGATGGAAATGCTTGCGCAGTTCCACGTCGGTCAATCGCCGCTTCTTGACGTGCGCAACCAAGTGCCGGACGTCGCGGTTGATGTCCTCGAACCCCAGGTCGCAACCACAGGCGCTGAGGATGGCACGGACACATTGGGTCAGACCCTGCCGGGTGGGGTAATAGCTGTCGTACACCGGGTCGTTGTCGTCGAGAAATTCCGTCGACAGGCCCGGCCTTACAAAGATGTTGTCGTTATTGTAGTAACGGCGATGGAACAGCCAGGTAAAAACCGAATTGTAGAAGGTCTCGGCCAATTCCGGCTGCTTGTGTTCGTAGAGCAGGCCAATATATCGGAGCTTCACCTCGCGCCAGAGTTCTTCGTCCACCTCACTGTCGAGCTGGAATTCTTCCTGGAGTCGCGCCGTCGCCTCGGCAACCCGCTGCGTATACAGATTGATCCGATCGCTGGCTGCCTGGCGCTGACCCTGCCAGTCACACTCGTCGAAACGCCGGCTCGCGGCCGCTGTTATTTCGAGAAAGATCCGATAGTGACGGTTAAAGCCATCGAGAATAGTCTCAGCAATGCGACGGGCATTGAATTCAATCATGCTTGTGCGGTCAATCGTGCCGGCCGTTTGCGTGGCCAATGCTGGACGCACCGGGGGACGCATGTCGCCCTCGACAGGCACCATGGTAGCACCGACTGGATCAGGCATGGGCTGCGACACGGCAATAGATCCGACAGACAGTCTGCAGAATTCGGGGCCGACCCGACCCGATGGCGTGAATCACCATTCCGGTCGGGTCGGCCGCGTTGACGACTTAGCCGAATTGCTCTTCTTCGGTGGAACCTGTCAGCGCGGTAACGGAAGAGGCTCCGCCCTGGATGACCGTGGTGACATCGTCGAAGTAACCCGCACCGACTTCCTGCTGATGCGAGACAAAGGTGTAGCCCTTTTCACGCGCAGCGAATTCCGGCTCCTGAACCATCTCGGTGTAGTGCTTCATGCCTTCACCGCGTGCATAGGCGTGAGCAAACTGGAAGGTGTTGTACCAGTTGACGTGGATACCGGCCAGCGTGATGAACTGGTACTTGTAACCCAGACCAGACAACTCTTCCTGGAACGAAGCGATCTGCGACTCAGAAAGATTCTTTCTCCAGTTGAACGACGGTGAGCAGTTGTAGGAAAGCAGCTGACCGGGGTTCTCGGCCAGAACGGCCTGGGCGAACTCACGTGCAAAGCCGATGTCCGGAGTACCGGTCTCACACCAGACCAGGTCTGCATAAGGTGCATAAGCGATACCACGGCTGATGGCCTGCTCGAGACCATTATTCACGCGGTAGAAGCCCTCTGCCGTGCGCTCACCGGTCAGGAACGGCTTGTCGTTCGCGTCGAAATCGGAGGTCAACAGATTGGCTGCTTCTGCGTCGGTGCGGGCCAGAACGATGCTCGGCACACCCATGACGTCTGCCGCGAAACGCGCAGCGATCAGCTTCTGTACAGCTTCAGCGGTCGGAACCAGGACCTTGCCACCCATGTGGCCACACTTCTTTGCCGCAGCCAACTGGTCTTCAAAGTGAACGCCAGCGGCACCCGCGGAGATCATGTTCTTCATCAGTTCGAAGGCGTTGAGCACACCACCGAAACCGGCCTCGGCATCCGCAACGACCGGCAGGAAGTAGTCGACGTATTCCTCGTCACCCGGATTCACACCACGACCCCACTGGATCTCGTCGGCACGCTTGAAAGTATTGTTGATGCGACGAACCATGGTCGGAACCGAGTCGTAGGCGTACAGCGACTGGTCGGGATACATGGTCTCGGAGGTGTTGCCGTCGGCAGCCACCTGCCAGCCGGACAGGTACACGGCTTCCAGACCGGCCTTGGCCTGCTGCATGGCCTGACCGGCGGTGATGGCACCAAAGGCGTTCACATAGCCCTTCTTGGCTGTGCCGTTGATCTTCTCCCAGAGTTTCTCGGCACCGCGACGGGCCAATGTGTACTCAGGCTGGATGGAGCCACGCAGACGCACAACATCTTCCGCGCTGTAACCGCGCTTGACGTTTGCCCAACGTGGATTCTCGGCCCAGTCTTTCTCCAGTGCCTTGATCTGTTCTTCTCGGGTCATGATCTAACTCCAGTCTTTGCCATCTGTTTTATTGAGAATCGCGCCAAGCAGAATAGGGACCCCGCACCGGCGTTATGAAGCCTTCTTTGCTGCATTGCAGCAATGCCGGTAAAACTACCCTCCGCGCGGTATTCAATCAATAATAAAAACCCATGCCTTATGGGCTTATTGATTCTCCATATGGCTTGTTTTTCCTTCGGAATTACAGAATGTTACGGCGCTTTCGTACGTTTTGTGCGGCGCATCATGGAGAATAAATGCACAGCATTGATAAACCCTATCCTCTGGACTGCGCCACGTACGCGGCGCAAGCCCGAAAGCGCTCGCTAAAGCGCGTTTTTTGAGACGACGAAGGGCAGATAGTTGGGCCGCCAGACCCGCGAACGTACGAAATCACTGAGCGTGCCCAGATCATCCCCGTCGAGATCCGTCCGGCTCGAGGAACCGTCATTCAGGGCGGTCGACAAGACGCGTGTGGCAACCACCATACTGACTTGCTGCAGATCGTTGATCGGCGGGAAGATCTTGCCCAGTCCGTGATAATGCTTGTCCGTGTAATCGGCCAGCGCGAAGGCGGACTCGATGATCATCTCGTCACTGATTCGGTCGCAACGACCGAGAACGGCTGCAAAACCAATGCCGGGAAACACAAAGGCGTTGTTTCCCTGCCCGACCGGAATCTGCCGCCCCTCATACTGAACGTCGGGAAAGGGGCTGCCGGTCGCCATAATGACCTGCCCATCTGTCCATTTCACCAAATCGTCGGGAACCGCCTCACAGTTGGAGGTCGGGTTGGACAGGGGGAATATAATGGGACGTTCTGCATTTTTCGCCATCTGCCGGACGATCGGCTCGTTGAATAGACCACTGACGCCCGACAAGCCGAGCAGGATGGTGGGCCTGGCCTGGGTCATGACTTCCAGCAGGGACGGCACCTCGCCGTCGATCGACCAACTCGCATAGGTTTCCGCAAACTGGCTGACCGGCAACTGGTAAGGCAGCGAGTGGACGTTCTCCACGACCAGACCACCGGCATCCATAACAAACATCTGTCGGCGTGCCTGCTCGCGGCTCAGGCCCTCGTGCACGAGGCCATCCTGGATTGCTTTGGCAACACCGACCCCTCCCGCACCGGCACCGACCACTGCAATCCTCTGATCAACCAATTTCTCGCCCTTGAGCTTGCAGGCTGCGATCCGACCGGCAAGGGTCACGGCGCCGGTACCCTGGATATCGTCATTGAACGAAGGCAGATTGTCTTTGTAGCGTTCAAGCACCTTGAACGCCACGTCCTTGGAAAAATCTTCCCACTGGATGATGCTCTTCGGCCAGCGACGCTCGACCGCCTCCACGAACCGGTCGAGTAGGTCGAAGTAGGCATCGCCCGTCAGACGTTTCTGATGCACGCCAAGGTAGTCGGGATCGATAAGCAGTTCCTTGCGATCGGTTCCGACGTCGATATTGACCGGCATGGTATGGAAAGGGCTCACGCCGGCGCCTGCAGTATACAGGGCCAGCTTGCCGATGCAGATCGCCAGGCCGCCATGCCCCTGGTCACCGATTCCAAGAATAGCGGATGAGTCGGTTGCCACAACCATGCGCACATCGTGCAGCGGATAGTCTTCGAGGATCTGGTCGATGTGATCGATGTTGCGCGGTGACACTGTTATGCCGCGTGGCGCCGTGTAGAGATCACTGTATTGCTGCACCGCCTTACCAACCGTCGGTGTATATACGATCGGCATCATCTCCTCGAGATGCTGTTGCAGCAGGGCGTAAAAACGAACCTCGGACCGTTCCTGTGCGTCGCGCAGAAACTGGTACTTGGCAATATCATTTGGTTGACGCGTGAAACTACGATAGAGCTTGGCTACCTGCTGTTCCAGGCTGGTGACATGCGGTGGAAGCGCGCCCTCCAGCCCCAGCTCGCGCCGCTCTTTTTCGGTGAACGCCGTTCCCTTGTTGGTGGCCGACATACGCAGCAGAGCAACACCGCGCAGGCAAACCTCGAGATACCCGTTGCCGTCGCTGTCACGCATGTAACTGAAATAGGGGCTGATTCTGGCCATGATTTCTCCGGGGTCGGACGATCTGATTAAAGGGATGCCTTCAGCTCCATGCGACGTGCGTGCAACACCGGTTCGGTGTAGCCGTTGGGCTGCACACGTCCCTTGAGTACCAGATCAAGCGCTGCCTGGAAGGCAATACCATCAAAATCCGGCGCCATTGCCCGGTAGTCGGGATCGGCGGCGTTCTGCTTGTCGACGACCTGGGCCATACGCCTGAAGGTTGCCATCACCTGCGCCTCGTCACAGATCCCGTGATGCAGCCAGTTGGCCATGTGCTGACTGGAGATACGCAAAGTGGCGCGATCTTCCATCAGGCCGACATCGTGGATGTCAGGCACCTTTGAGCAGCCGACACCAGCGTCGATCCAGCGTACCACGTAGCCAAGAATACCCTGTGCGTTGTTTTCGAGTTCGCGTTGGATCTGATCTGCGCTCAGCGACGAAGGATCGCTCAACATCGGTGGCGTGAGAATATCGTCGAGACTGGCGCGTGGTCGCGACTTCAATTCTTCCTGACGCTGTGCGACGTCAATGTCGTGATAGTGCATCGCATGCAAGGTCGCTGCAGTCGGTGACGGTACCCAGGCGCAGTTTGCCCCGGCTTGCGGATGTCCGACCTTCGTCTGGATCATATTGGCCATCTGATCCGGAATCGGCCACATTCCCTTACCGATTTGGGCGCGACCGGAGAGTCCGCAAGCCAGACCAATGTCGACGTTCCAGTCTTCGTAGGCAGAAATCCACTTCTGGTTCTTGATCTCCGCCTTCGGCAGAACCGGACCGAGTTCCATACTGGTATGGATTTCGTCGCCAGTGCGATCCAGGAAGCCGGTGTTGATGAAGATCAGACGTTCACTCGCCGCGCGGATGCACTCCTTGAGGTTGACCGTTGTGCGCCGTTCCTCATCCATAATCCCGACCTTGAGCGTGTTGCGCGGGAAACCGAGCACATCCTCAACCCGGTCGAACAGGTTGTTGGTAAAGGCCACCTCTTCAGGTCCATGCATTTTCGGCTTGACGATGTACATACTGCCAGTACGCGAGTTTTTGTAGCGTCCGTTACCGCGTAGATCGTGCATTGCAATGAGACCGGTCACCATGGCATCCAGCATCCCTTCCGGCACCTCATTGCCGGACCTGTCCAATACGGCCTCGTTGGTCATCAGGTGACCGACGTTGCGCACCAGCATCAGACTCCGTCCCTGCAGGGTCAGCGTGCCACCCCGTGATGAGGTGTATTCGCGATCCGGGTTCAGCGCGCGCTCAAGCGGTTTACCCTGTTTGTAAAAGGTTTCGGTGAGATCACCGCGCATCAGACCCAGCCAGTTGAAATAAACCTGCACCTTGTCCTCGGCATCCACTGCGGCCACCGAATCTTCACAGTCCATGATGGTGGTGATGGCCGATTCCATCTGCACATCACATATCCCCGCCGAATGGAACTCGGCATTCGGACTGTCGCGATCGATCAGAATATCGATGTGCAGACCATTATTGCGCAACAGGATGCTGCTCAGTCGTCCATCTTCTTCCCGGTAAGCGACGAACTCTGCCGGATCGACCAGCCCGGTCTTCACACCATTGCGCAGCGTCGCTGCAAGCCCCTTGTGATCATTGAAGCTCGCCAGCGAGTAAGCGGTGACGTCGGCATGCGAGCCGTCGGTGAGCGGCACCGCGTCGTCGAGGAATTCAGCGACGTGGGCAACCACAACAGCAGCGCGCTTCTTGTTGAACGTAAGCCCCTTTTCCAGACCCTCGTCTTCCGGGATCACGTCCGTGCCGTAAAAGGCGTCATAGAGACTGCCCCAACGTGCATTCGCCGCGTTCAGGGCGTAGCGTGCATTGTTGACCGGCACCACCAGTTGAGGACCTGCAATGTTTGCGATCTCATCATCGACGTTCTCTGTACTGATCTCGAACGGCTCGCCTTCAGGCACCAGATAGTCGATCTCACCCAGAAACGCGCGATATTCCGCCATATCGATGGTCTTGCCCCGATGCCCCTGACACCAGCTGTCCATCTTTGCCTGCATGCTGTCACGTTTCTCAAGCAATGCCCGGTTGACCGGTGCAAGGTCGGCAACGATCTTGCCGAATCCGCTCCAGAAAACGTCCGGTTCGACACCTGTGCCGGGAAGGGCCTTCTCGGCAATGAATTCGTACAAGGTCTTGGCAACCTGCAAATCGCCAACGGATACGCGCTCTGTCATGACAAAACTTCCCTAAATTATGACTGGCCAATATGCGTAGCCTAAGAGTCCTGAGCACCAAATTCTTATAGGTAATCCGCCGGTCTCATCATTAGCGGGCACAATTATGGTGCCGTGGGTATTCGGAGATTCCGATGCAGATGCCCGAATACACCGAATCGGTCAGCGGCCCAAGCCTGGCCGGGCACAAAAAAACCGGTCTGCCGCGATCGCGGCAGACCGGTTTTTTGGAACAACTCAGAACGCAATCAGCGCTCGTTCAACCACTCACCGATTGCCGGTGGAATCATCTTCTGCGCCTTGCCGCTGACATAGATACCGATATGTCCACCTGGGAAGGACAGCTCGGTGTAGTCCTTGCTGCCGACATACTTCTCCATCGCTCTGGAGGCATCCGGCGGCACCAGGTGGTCCTGCTCGGCGAACACGTTCAGCACCGGCATTTTGACATTGCCCAGATTGACCGTGTAATCGCCTATCTGAACCTCACCCTTCATCAGCTTGTTTTGCTGGAAGAAGTCTTTGGCAAACTGACGAAAGGTCTCACCGGCCTGATCAGGGCTATCGAAGATCCACTTCTCCATACGCATGAAGTTTTTCAACGCCTTGGGATTGTCCATCAGGTCAACCACACCCAGATACTTCTGCGCCATCAGTTGATAAGGCTTCAGGTTGAGAAAGGTCCAGTTAAGCATTTCACCGGGAATGTTGCCCTGAGTATCGACCAGCAGGTCGATATCGATGTTCTGCACCCAGTGACTCAACATGTTGTCCGGAGTCTGGAAATCTACCGGCGTCACCATAGTTACCAGATTACGGACCTTTTCCGGATGCATGGAGCTGTAACACAGGCTGAATGCACCGCCCTGGCAGATACCCAGCAGGTTGATCTTTTCGACACCATGGCGCGCAGCGATGACATCGATACAGCGATCGAGATAACCATTCAGGTAGTCATCGATGGTGAGATATCGATCAGCCGCATCGGGGTAACCCCAATCAACCAGATAGACGTCCTGGCCGGCATCCAGCAGACCGCGGATGGTCGAACGGTTCTCCTGCAAGTCGGTCATATAAGGACGGTTGACCAAAGCATACACTATCAGCAAAGGAGTCTTGTTGGTCGCAGGTTTATCGCTCTTGTAGCGGTAAAGCACCATCTTGTCTTCTTGGTAGACCGGCTCTTTCGGAGTGACGCCACTTGGGATATCACCCACGTCCATCAGATGGCCAACACCCTGGGCCAGTTTTTCGTTGAAACCACGAGCCTCACTGAGAATCTCGTCGGGACGCATGTTAAACGGAATCATTGTTCTAATACCCTTTTGATCTTGGTTCGCAGTTAGCTACGCAGTTTCTTGGCCTGCCCAATCCAGTCATCACGCAGAATGCGGCCCTGCGTCTTGAGCGCTTCATCGAGTTCCTCTGCGAACTTGGCGTTGATGGCTGCAAGATTCGAGAAATTCTTGATGCCCTGTTCGTATAGCTTTTCCGCCATCTTCGGACCGATGCCTTTAATCGCGGTCAGGTCATCCACAACATCATCCATCGGCAGGCTGTCCTGTGTCGGTGACTTGCGCTTTATCGTTCCGGCGACTGGTTTGGCCTTGGCCAGTTTCTCGACCTGCGCCCGCAGCTCGGCAATCTCGCGCCGCAGGTGCCGGTTTTCACGCCGATTTTCCTGCTGGCGATGCTGCATGGTGTTGATCTCCGAACGGGTCGGAATGTTCATCAGAACATAGTGCTGCTCGGCCAACTCGTTCATATCCTGGCGGACCCGCATCAGAGCATTGACCAGATCGCCATAAACTACCTGGTACTCATCACTGGTGGCGAAATCGGCGTAGGCCTCTTCGCTCGCATCCACCCACATGTCGTAAAGGCCACGCAGGGAGTCGATCTTCTCACCCTTTTCGTGCATGTCCTGGAGACGTTTTTGCACCGACTCCAGTGAGGCCAAAGCTGTTTTGGCAAAGGCGAGTTTGTAGGCCCGCAGTGCATCGTGATAGGTGAGCAGATGGCGGGCAAGGCCCTGCAAGTGCTCCTGCTGTTCGCGGTTGTAACCCAGGCCGGGCATTGATAACGCACGGCAAAACTGCTCCTGAGCGGCACCCATGCCGGGCATCTCTATCCCACCCGGCAGGTGTCCTTCAGCGACCTCCCGGAGGACGTCCTGCGACATGTTGAGCCACGGCGCCACAGAGTCGGCGAACTGTGCCCAACTGCTTAGCGTGGTACCACTGACGCCCGGCAAATCGGGAGTCACGAAATCGACGTTGGCTTGAATCTGGGCGATCCACTGCTGCAACGCCGCCTGCATCGAGGACATCCACATGCTCATGGCTGCCTCAGGCTGTTCCTGCCCGGCGGCACCAAACAGTCCTTCCGACATCGACATGAAACTCTTGCCCATGTCGAAGAAACGTTGAGCTACAGTACCGATGTCACCCTGGGCTTCTGGGCGCATGGAGGACCACCATTGCTCCAGCATGCCGGAGAACGGGTTCTCGCCTGCGCCGAACCGAGCAAACGGATTTCCTGCGAATGGATTCTGCCCGAAGGGATTCTGCGCAAACGGATTTTGTGCAAACGGATTTTGTGCAAACGGATTTTGTGCAAACGGATTTTGTGCAAATATGCTTTGTCCGAAGGGGTGCGCTGCGAAGGAGTTGAATCCCGCAAACGGATTGCCGTTGGATGACTGGCCGTTGCCGCCACCGAATGCCCCCATGCCGGCATTTTTGGCGTATTCGCTCCAAGTTTCCCAATATTTTCGCTGGGTGTCTGCCCATTCGTCGATCAAGGATTCGTTCCAGTTACTCGAATTTGTGCTCATAATTGGTGGTCCAGATAGTTTATGGCAGTTGCTTTATAGTGGCCCATCAACCGGCATTTGCCGGATTTGTGCAATGCACCAAAACACGCTAACATGCATTGTTGTGCAGTGCAACAAAGTTCAGCCGGCGCCACCGGACGCGACAGAAAAGTCCGGGGTGAAGCTGGAATTCTAGTATCTTTATCGTTCCTTGCCTGAGCCAGGGCGAAACATCCAAACCGGAGGATTGTATGAATAAAGAAGATGTCGTAATCGTTGCCGCGGCGCGCACCGCCGTGGGTAGTTTTGGCGGCAGCCTGGCAGGCATACCTGCACACAAGCTCGGCGCTACCGTGGTAAAGAACCTTCTCGAGCGCACGGGCCTGAAGCCCGAGCAGATCGATGAGGTCATCATGGGTCAGATCCTGACCGCAGATACCGGACAAAATCCCGCCCGCCAGGCCGCGATCGAAGGCGGACTGCCGTACGAAACCCGCGCCATGACCATCAACAAGCTGTGCGGCAGCGGTCTGAAGTCCGTTCATCTGGCCTACCAGGGCATCGTATGCGGCGATGCGGACATCGTTATCGCAGGCGGGCAGGAAAACATGAGCGCCGCGCCGCACGTCCTGCCGTCATCGCGTACCGGCAAGATGATGGGAGACTGGGCGCTGAAGGACACCATGCTGCGTGACGGCCTTGTGTGCGCGTTCAATGACTATCACATGGGGATGACCGCAGAGAACATCGCCGACAAATACTGCCTCACCCGGGAGGAGCAGGATGCCTTCGCGGCCGAGTCACAGAACCGTGCCGAGAAGGCTCAGAACGCAGGCAATTTCGACGACGAAATCGTCCCGATCGAGATCCCTCAGCGCCGCGGCGATCCGGTTGTGTTCGCCAAGGACGAATTCCCGCGCGCCGGCGTCACTGCCGAGAAACTGGGTGGCCTGCGTCCTGCGTTCAAGAAAGACGGTACGGTAACGGCCGGAAACGCTTCGGGTATTAATGATGGTGCTGCCGGTGTGGTGGTGATGTCCGCTGCGAAAGCGGAAGAACTCGGGCTCAAGCCGATCGCCCGTATCGTTGCTTTCTCCAGCGCGGGCGTTGACCCGGCAATCATGGGTACCGGCCCAATCCCAGCCACCAAGCAGTGTCTTGAAAGGGCCGGCTGGTCGGTCGACGATCTGGATATGGTCGAGGCCAACGAGGCATTCGCCGCCCAGGCGTTGTCGGTCAACAAGGACGTCGGCTGGAACACCGCCAAAGTCAACGTATCGGGCGGAGCCATTGCGCTGGGTCACCCGGTCGGTGCATCCGGCGCACGCGTTCTCGTCACTCTGCTGCACGGCATGCAGCGTGAAAACGCCAAAAAGGGCCTTGCCACATTGTGTATCGGTGGTGGTCAGGGCGTGGCCATGGCGGTGGAAGCGCTGTAGCTCGAAGCCCGGATGGGACCGGAGACGGTGTTCAGCCGTGCCGGTAACATCAGGCTGGGGCGCGGGATCATCGTGAATGGTGACCGGCAATTGTGTTGAAAAACCGGTATGGCGGGGTGACGCCCGCCATACTTCCCCGTCGCGGGGTTTGCCCCGATAGCCCGTGTATGATGACGTGACAATTGAGTCGTAGGCACTAGGGGTGCCCAATCATGCCAACTGAACGCCTGATAAAGAAATATCCAAACCGTCGTCTCTACGACACCAGCGAGAGTCGCTACATCACGCTCGATGAAGTGCGCGAAATGGTGCTCGGGGAAATCCCTTTCAAGGTCGTTGACCGCCAGAGCGACGAAGACATCACACGCAACATCCTGTTGCAGATCATCATGGAACAGGAGTCTGGCGGAGCCCCCCTGTTTTCGGCTGAGGTTCTGTCCCGCTTTATCAGAAACTACGGTGAAGCTGCTCAGAGCGGGTTTTCAGAATATCTCGACACCAGTCTGCGTTTCTTCACCGAACAGCAAGACACCATCAAGGAGCGGATGGGCAACGCCCTGCAGGGGACGCCCATGGACTATTGGGTGAAGTTGGGCGAACAGAACATGCAGATCTGGCAGGACATGTTCAACGCGGAAAAAGAGGACAAGAAGAAAGACTGACCCAGGCTGTGCGGGACTGCAGCAATCTGACACAGGACCGGCTTTCAGCCACTCACCTCAACCCCGCCAACCGGGTGTCTGGAGGGCACAGGCGCCGGCGGCCTGACGCTTCCGATCAACCATGCAGACAGCCTCATCTGATCCGGTTGCGTCCATACAGAGCCGCCACCCGATAGGCCTCGGCCATGGTCGGATAATTAAATGTGGTATTGGCGAAATAGTTGATCGTGTTCGCATCGCCCGGTTGCGACATGATGGCCTGACCGATGTGCACGATCTCTGACGCCTGCTCGCCGAAACAATGGATGCCAAGCAGGGCCAGCGTCTCACGGTGAAAAAGCAGCTTGAGCATCCCGACACTGCGACCGCCAATCTGAGCGCGCGCCAGATTCTTGAAGTCGGCCCGACCCACCTCGTAAGGAATATTCTGCTCGGTTAGCTCCTTTTCGGTGCGTCCAACAGAACTGATCTCGGGGCTGGTGTAGATTCCGGTCGGGACATCGACCAGCAACTCCCAATCGCAACTGCCGTCAGCTATATGCTGCCCAGCGAACCGTCCCTGGTCGTAACTGGCGCTCGCAAGTGCGGGCGGACCTATCACATCGCCCACTGCGGAGATATTCCCAACACTGGTTCGAAAGGTGTCATCGACCTCGATCTGGCCGCGCTGATTGAGCGAGACACCTACATCTTCAAGGCCCATGTCATCGGTGTTGCCCGTGCGGCCGTTTGCCCAGAACAACACGTCCGAACGCACCTCCTTGCCGGATTTGCAGCGCAGGACAACGCCTGTGCCAGCACTCTCCACCGTCTCGATCGTCTCATTGTGAAGGATCACCACACCCTGCTCGCGAAGGTGGTAGCTCAGGGCATCGGTAATCTCATCGTCGAGGAAAGACAAAAGGCGGTCGCGGGTATTGATCAGATTCACCTTCACATCGAGATTGGCGAATATCGACGCGTACTCACAACCGATCACACCGGCACCGTAGATCGTGACCCGGCGCGGCGTATCGGGCATCTGCAAAACGGTATCGCTGTCGAGAATCCGCGGATCGGAAAAATCCAGCTGCGGCGGCCGGTAGGGACGTGAGCCTGTAGCAACCACAAAATGTTTTGCACTCACCTGGAGGGCGTTGCCGGCATGGCGCACGATTTCGACGCTGTCGCAATCGAGAAATCGCGCCCGACCGTGGATCACGTCAATCCGATTACGACTATAAAAACGGTGCCGCATGCTTACTTGTTTTGCGATCACTTCATCCGATGTCTTCAGCAACTGGGGCCAGGAAACGTCCATCAAGCCAACCGTATGCTCGAACAGGGGGTGATGCCGATAGTCGGCCAGGACCTGTATGGCGTGACGCAGGGCCTTGCTGGGAATCGTGCCTTTATGCGTGCAATTCCCACCGACCTGATTCTGCATCTCCACCACCGCGACACGCTTACCCTGCTTGGACAGTTTCATGGCAGCGCCCTCGCCACCTGGTCCGGTGCCAATTACGACAACGTCATATTCCTGCATTGATTCAACTCCTGATGCTGTAGTCATCACTATGCCGCAGTTGTGCGATGCTGGTCATGTTTTAACGTGATGCTGAAGCAGTTCTTAGCGCAACGGTTTTCGGACAATTCGACACATTGCGGCCAGGTAAGAAATTTCGTCTACAGTTAAAAAACGCTTCTTCGTAAGCACATTCGCCAGCAATGGAGCATCCCATGAACCCGAAAGACTGGTTGCATAGACTCGTCTTACCCCAATGGACCCACGACCAGTCACCCGACCAGAGTCATCCACACAAACGGCGCTTCACGGCCGGCTACCGGCGCAAACAGAACATCGTCAGGAATGTCTGGATTGCGAGCGGCCTGGTCATGATTTTGCAGGCCACACCGGCCTTTATCCTCGCTATTGCCCTGGGCACGACATTCCTTTCTTTTTTGATACTCGACGAAACTTCCTGACGAAACCATCGCGGTCCTACAGTACTGTCCCATCCGACCGCCCTGTTGACGCGCCGGCACGGCGCCTGTCATGCCGGCGCTATTCCTGCCACAATCTCGGCAAGCGCTTTCGCATTACCACGGCTGCTACAGACTGAAACCTTGCCCTATTTCGAAGACAATCCCCTGCAAAAGCTGGCCTTGCACGCCGGCGAACCGGAGGCGGTACTTGACCTGCGGGGCCTGACTGCGGATCAGGCGATGCACGCAGTGGAAGAGTTGCTGCACGCCACTGTGTCTGCAAAAACCTATCTTATCCGCTTTGATCCGGCTGCCGGTGATGGCCGTGAGACCTTGTTCCAGCCGCTTGGCCATCGACTCTTGCAGGCGCGCCGCGAGGGCCGCCTCAGCCAGTGTCTGCCCGGTACCGACGGGGCCGGGTACTTCATAAGCCTCGCGGACTGACCGTAACCGGGTACGGTACTAGAGGCAGCTGCAGGTTGCGGCCGATCTTGCCCTGCAGACGCGTAACACGCACCTCCCGCTCGGCGGCATCGCAATCCCACGCGAATTTCATCGCCGTTTGGTAGTCATGTTTGCGATGCTCGTAGTATTTGCTGAGTTCCAATGCAGCAAGTGCGCTGCCATGTGCATGCAGGCGCGCCCACACGGCTACGGCCAGCGACCACTGACGCTGCTGGCGATACAGTGCCGCAAGCTGAAGGCTACCCTGATCATCAAGCAGGCTGCCCGCGGATTCCCAAACCCTGCGCGCAAGTTGATCCTGACCGGCATCCCGCCATGCCTTGCCGATGGCGGCATGATCGAGCCCCGGCTGCCTGCAACCGGCGTAATCGCGCAGCAGGCGCTGATGCAAAAGGGCCAGCGATGCAACATCCTGATAGTTGTGTTCCAACACCCGAAGCAACGGCTTTGTGGCGCCCTCGCGTAACCAGGCCTGCCAGGCGGCGGGCGCCTCGGCACCCGGCATGTCGCCAACGCGATGCAAGCCAAGCAGACGCTTTTCCGCCGTCTGCAATCTGCAATCGGGCCAATGAGACCGGTAGGCGCGGCGCACGCCGTACATCAGATCAAGATGCGGCAGCGTAGCAGGATCAGCGTCGATTCGATGCATTCTGAGGCGCCCGATGAGCAGCGGCAGATCGAAACACTTGCCGTTGTAGCTGACCAGCACTGCGTTCGGCCCCAACCCCTCGAACACTTCGCGCAGCATGCTGACCTCAGCAGCAAAGCTGCCTAGCAGATACTGACGCACCTCGAGCAATTGGCCACAGCCATAGCGTGCCAAACCGACCATGAATGCCAGGTTGCCGACACCGCTCGAGAGCCCGGTGGTTTCGGTATCGATGTATATCCACTCGGGTGCGGCCAGATCGCACACCTCGGGTAGCCGCGACAGATCCTCCCGTCGAAATCCGGACACCGGCAAGCGATATTCGCGGCTGCGGATCAGCAGGCCGTCGGCAGAACATTCGGCCCCCAGGTCTCCCGCGAGGGTGGCCGACCGTTGAGGCCGTTCCGCTGTGCTGAGCTGACCGCGCCGCAGGCACTCAATCCCGCGTTGGAGGGGAGCGGGCCCGGAGGCCGTCGCGCACCCACGCAAACGGTCGAGCCTGGATGCCAGGGTCATGCCTGTGGCCATGCCATGACCGGGCTGGCGGCAAACAGCGCGAGTACGGTCAGCGCCAGTTCACGTGGTGAGTAACCACGATCTTCATCGCTGGCCAACACGGGCCCAACGCAGGAGGGGCAGCCATAGCGACAATCACACCGCCCGACCAAGTCCAGGGCGCCGCTGACGATCACGGCCTGACGTTGGTATAGCGGCTCGGACAGACCGATCCCACCCGGGTGGTTGTCGTACAGAAACACGGCTGGCCGAAACGCCCCTTGGTGATCGGGTGCCAGTTCTTCACCGGAGACATCGCGCATCTGCCCGCGCCCACTCGCACCCTGGGTCGCGAACCAGCGGCCGTCGCCATCGCCGACCGCACGCCCCAGATCCGATGTCTCGCTCATCATCTGCAGCGCGGCGACGTGGTGCATGGCATAGGCAGCACCGAGAAAACCGTCCAGCGCCATTTGACGCGAGGGCAACACCTGTTCCAGTTCACCGGGGCCAATCTCCCACCAGACGGCCGTGGTGTGCATCTCCTGATCAGGCAGATTGATATTGCCGTAGCCGATGTTCTCGTGGCTGTAGTAGCGGATCTTCTTGTAACCGGAAAAACGCCGCACCAGATGCACTTCACCATGCGCGACCCTGGCTTGCGCCATCCGCTGCTCAGCAAAACTTTCGAGGATCTTCAGGCGCGTGTACACGACAGCATCGGTGTAGTAATCGGCGCGGGTCGGTCGCACGTAGGCCTTTCGCCCATCCCAGTCCAGCGATTCGACCTGATAAGGCGCAGCCTGCAGCATGTAAATGGCACCGGGGTAGAGCGTCTCGGGTGCAGAGCTGAAATCGACCTCGGCGATGATCTCGCGACCATCGTTGTCCTGATCTATCACTACGAAGTTGCCTTCAGCGACCGCGCGCAACGACACCGCGTTGGCCGGATACGCATCGGTCATCCAGTGCCAGCTGTCTCCTTCCCGATGCAGCACACCCTCTTCCACCAGGTACTGTAGAAACTGCTCCAGGGGCACATTGCCACCAAAAGACTCGGCGGTCTGAAACGGCAGTTCGAAGGCCGCGCAGCGGACATGATCCAGCAGCACCAGCAACTGATCTGGATCGATACGCGCGTGTTCGGGTGAGGCGCCCAGAAAGAAATCCGGGTTACGTACAATGTACTGATCAAGCGGCTCACTGCCCGCCACCAGTACACCAAGCGAGCTACGGCTACGGCGCCCGGCCCGGCCCAGACGTTGCCAGGTTGCGGCCACGCTGCCCGGATAGCCATTGAGTATGCATACGTCCAGACTGCCGATGTCAACGCCGAGTTCCAGCGCCGAGGTACTGATGACGCAATCGATACCGCCATCGCGCAGACGCTTTTCAGTCTCTCTGCGCTGGGTCGGCAAATAGCCGCCGCGATACGCAAACACACGTGCCGGCCGGCGTGGATCCTTGTCGAAAACATCTTTCAGGTATTTGGTCAGCACCTCGACCATCAGGCGTGAACGCGCGAATACGATACTCTTCAGCCCGCCACGGACTGCATGGCGCGCAATGCGGTTGGTCTGAGAGCGCGCCGATGCGCGAATGCCAAGATCGGGATTGATGACCGGCGGATTCCACAACAGCAATCGACGCTCGCCCTGTGGCGCGCCACTGCGCTTTACGGTCGCGACCTCTTCCCCAAGCAGCGCAGCTGCGAGCTGTTCCGGATTGGCGATCGTCGCCGAACAGAATACAAACTGCGGCGCCGCACCGTAAAAAGCCAGGATCCGTTTCAGGCGTCGGATCAGATTCGCGACATGCGCGCCGAAGACGCCCCGGTAGCTGTGCATCTCATCCAGCACCACATAGCGCAGGCCCTCGAAAAACTGCGCCCACTTGGTGTGATGAGGCAGGATCGCCTGGTGCAGCATGTCCGGGTTGCTGACCACGATATCGGCGCGGGTGCGCACCGCCTTGCGCGCATCGCCAGGCGTATCGCCGTCGAAGGTATGGGCGCGCACCCCAAGTTCACCGGCTCGGTTCAGCTCGAGCAACTCGGCCACCTGATCCTGCGCCAGCGCCTTGGTTGGAAACAGATATAAGGCCTTGCCCTGCCCGGCACACACCGTCTGCAAAACAGGCAGGTTGTAGCACAGCGTCTTGCCTGAGGCGGTCGGCGTTACCACGACATAGTGCCGTCCATCCTGAGCCAGCCGCCAGGCCTCCGCCTGGTGTACGTACAGCCGCTCAACCCCTCGCGCCAGCAACGCCCTGCGCAGGCGATCGTCCAACCCGCTCGGTAACTCCTCTGTCTGCGCCGCCTGTGCCGGCAGGGTCAGCTCAGCACAGATGCGCTCGCCATACCTGGCCTTCAGACGCTGCGACAGGCGCGCGACAGGATCCAACTCACCGGTGATTGCAGGCAATGGAAGCGCCGCCATGGCAAAGTTCTCTTGATGTTCTATAATCAGGCTCAGTATAGAACAGATTAAGAACTTTTCGACAACACAGGGAGAACGGCATGGTCCCCCCGACCCTCACACGGCGTCAGCAGGAAATCCATGAGTATCTGCGCGAGCATCTGGACGACTTCCCACATCCCCCGACCCTGGATGAGCTGTGCGACGCGTTGGGACTGAGGTCGCGTGGGTCGCTGCACAAACAGATTCAGGCACTGATCGAGGCCGGCCTCATCGAGCCGATGAACAACCTCCGGCGCGGCATACGCCTGGTGGCGGAAGAGCCGACCGCAACTACCGACACCGATGCACTGCCTCTATACGGTTACATCGCTGCGGGCAGACCGATCGAGGCGATCCGCAATCCGGAACATATCGATGTACCCAGTCAGCTGCGTACCTCCAATCCTTGCTACGTGCTCGAGGTCCGCGGTGACTCGATGATCGAGGAAGGCATCCTGGATGGTGACTGGGTGGTGATCGAGCATCGCGAGCAGGCACGCAATGGCGAGATCGTGGTCGCGTTGGTGGATGGCGAAGAGGCCACATTGAAGCGTCTGGAGCAACGAGCCGATGAGGTGGTACTGCACCCCGCCAACAGTGAGCTTTCAGCGATGCACTTCAGCCCCGGGCAGGTACAGATTCAGGGCGTCCTGGTCGGTCAGATGAGGCGCTACCACTAACCCATCGTGGGTCGAAGTCCAGTCCCGACTGGATCAGCGGAAACAAAAAAATCCGGCGCAGTGGCCGGATCTTTTTCAGAGGCCGTAAAGGCCGGTACAGAGATCTACTTCTTCTTGCCCTTCTTACCTTTTTTGCCTTTCTTTTTGTCTTTCTTCTTTTTGTCTTTTTTCTTTTTCTTCTTTTTGCCCTTGTCCTCAGCAACTTCCACGGTCGCCTCTGGCGCATCGGAAGTCTCTGATGGTTGGGTTGCAACTGCTCCTTCGGCAGCCACGGTGCCCGAAACCGTTTCCTCAGCCAGAACCTCGGTGTCTTTTTGGTCGTTCATTTCGATTTATAGTCTTTAAGTCGTTGTTGGAGGCCGAGTTTTTATCAAACCCCCCACGGTCTGGCAAGCGATATCGTCGCCGTGGACTTTGAAAGGGTGCCCTCAGCCAGGTGGTTGCAGGCGAAACGCGAACCTGAAAGTGGCCGCACGCGCGTGTCTGCAGAGCCGAACGCCGCCAGAACCTCGACGCATTTGGTCAAAGCCGGCCGATCGCACATACTGCGCCGCAGATATTTTTCCCACGCGTTCAATTTGGACTCTGCATTGAAACAATCGGCGTTATTTTCCACTTTCGTCACGTTTGGCATCCGGGGAACCTCCCGAGAGAGACCGCACGCGACACGGCATGCACTGCAATCAAACTCAACACATGGGCGCAAGTGGCTGCTTGCCGCTCTACTCTGGCTCATGTTGGCGGGTTGTACGTCCCGCTCTTTTCAACAGGCCAACGTGGTCATCGACGACGCACATGGCGGCGCCCATACCCTTTCAATAAGTCCGGATGCACGGCTGGTCGCCTCTGGCAGCTGGGCGGGACGGATCGGCGTCTGGGGTCTTCCCGATGGTGACCGACGACGGACCTGGCAGGCTCACGACGGCAACATCAATGGCCTGACGTTCATCTCCGGCAACCGTCTGCTGAGCGCTGGTCACGACCGGTACCTTGTCGAATGGTCAGCCAGCGGACAGAAGCTCAGGGAAGTTGAGACCGCCTCGCCTATTACCGCGATGGCCGTCGATGTCTCGCTGCAATTGGTTCTGACCGGGCATGCAGACGGGGGGGTGCAACTGCGTCGGCTGTCGGAACTGTCAGAGACGAATACGCTGGGCCACCACGAAGGCGAGATCCGTGCACTGGCGATCGCACCCGATGGTGGCCTTTTTGCGTCCAGCGCCACGGACGGCAAGGTCAGAATCTGGCAGCCGGACGGCGGCTTCACAGAACTGAGTGAACCAGGCTCGGATGCACGCACCCTGGTGTTCTCGCCGGACGGACAACAGCTGTACGGCGGGGGCTGGTTCGACCTCTATCGCTGGGATCTGCAAACAGGGCGGATCGTGACCCTGGACACCGAGCACAACGGGATCATCAACAGCATACTGTTCCATCCCGACGGCGATTATCTGGCCAGCATAAGCCGTCAGACAGACAGCTCGGTCTTGTTTCTCGATCCGGATACCGGCGAGACCATCGAGCGCTTCCAACCGCACAAGCTATGTGGTGGCGTGGTGGTCATCTCCCCCGATGCAAAGATCATGGCGACGACCTCGGATGATGCCAGCGTGATGATCTGGCGTCTGCAGAATGGGCCAGCGTCGCGCACAGATGCGGGCAGGCATTGAAGCCCAGAATGATTGAAACGCGCTGTGGCGAACCATTGCTGCCACTACCGCGCCGTTCGGGCTCAATGAACCTGACGCCGATAGCTGCCGTCTTTGTAACCGCTGAACAGTTTCGATAACGAAGGGTGCGATACTGGTGCCTTGTCAGGCGCCACCTCGAGGTGACGCTCGGCGACATAGGTCTCATGCTCACCACCGTCAACCAATACCCGGTACCAAGGCTGATCCTTTGGAGGTCGCGAGCGGGCAACATGTTCGTACCAGGTCTCAGAGCCCTGAAAAGTCGCATCCACATCGACGATCACACCGCGATAGTCGAAGCGGCTGTGATGGACGATCTGTCCGACAAAGAATTTCGATTTCGGCGTCATAGAGCGGTTCTCCACACCCGGTTGATCACGCTTCGGCGACCAGGACTGCGCGCCTTGGCGCAGGATACCCCTCGATCGTTAAGCTGTTATCGGCTTGGTCGAGAAAATCTGCAAGGGATTCGAACCGCATCCATTCGGTGGAGCGCTGTTCAGCCAGACTGGTCGGCGTTACGTCAACCGTTCTGATCGCCTTGAACCCGCATCGCTGCAGCCAGTTCTCCAGCATCGCAGGGGACGGAATGAACCAGACGTTGCGC
>Ga0316201_10000370_pt1 | contig 24994 bp, 21 predicted proteins | sample CS6wburrow_MG_FD_204516 | JGI IMG/M metagenome (GOLD analysis project Ga0316201, IMG submission 204516) | Coastal sediment microbial communities from Delaware Bay, Delaware, United States - CS-6 worm burrow | ecosystem: Environmental > Aquatic > Marine > Coastal > Sediment | place: USA... | reverse complement strand
GTCACAAAAGCTCTTCCAGAAGCGTTGTTTTCCAAATCCATGACTGTTGAGTTGTGGTCTGCGGTCCCAGACAAGCCAGAGACCTCGTGAGCGGTCGCTAAACCTTCAGCGTCTTCCTCTCCCCACCACATTGTCATTAGACCGTTCCAATAACTATGCCTAGCTGCATCCGCCGGACCATTCGTCCATCCTCCACCTAAGCTATCTAGATTTGTCTGAGCCCACTCTGTTGCTTCATCTCGTATAGCAAATGCAGTCCCTGCTCGCGACAGGTGTAGCGCCATCCACGTTGCTTCTCCGGGACCAGTCGGTTCTGCAACAGTCACGATTGCACGAGCAACCTCAGTATCGGCTATTTCTAATACTACTTCTCGTTCACCAAGCTCATCAAAAGTTATCGATATCGAATCACCCGTTCCCTCTTCCTCTCCAGACCATGATAATTGGGAAGCTGGTATAGAACTGGAATCAGCGATTCGAAAATCAATCTCGTCTCCGCGTATAACACCGATACGCGTCTCAATTGATGGATCGGGTTTCACATTTTTCCAATCAGACATTTCGCTGTTTTGAAACTCCAAGTCCACCTTGAGTAGCGTAATCTTAATCTCCACGCCTTCGTCGGTTGAGTTGCCGTCGGCGTCAACGTAGGCGAGGGTCAAGGTGGTGTCGCCAATTTCGTCGCTAGTTTCGAGGCCTTCGATCCAAATGCGGTTAGTGGTATTGAGGGCGAGAAGTTCCACGTCATCTAAGTCCCACTCGGTCATGCGGGTGTTCGCGCTGCCTGGGCCGGTCAGTTCGACACCGTCGGTCTCGGCGCTCCAGACACGGATCTTATCGTTGTTCTGGGTGAGTGCAACAGTGCCGGGGCCGAAGGCGGGGCCGGTCTTTAATTGAACAGGGCTACGGGTGCCGCTGCTGATGTTGACCGCAAGCTCTTCGCCTTGCTGCGTTTTGAGGCTGCGCTGGATGATCGTCGCGGTGACGGTGCCTTCGACGGAGCTGAGGCTGACATCATCATTAACTCCGGTGAGGCCATCGGGGTCGTCAACCAGCGCGATGGCATCGGGTGGGGCTCCGGAGGCGACATCAATGAGGAAACTGTAATCGTAGTCCCCTTCTCCATGAATGTGTTTGAGCTCGATCTCATAAATGATGCCAGAGGTGAAGGTGAACTCCCGGCTGGCGAGTACGCCGACCCCGGCGCGCAGTGTAGTCTCCAAGGATCGGCTACCGTCGTCGGCTACTTTGTAAAATTCCAGTGACCACTGCTCGGAATGGCTGCCGCTGTGATCGCCAACCGTAAAGACGAGGGGCACCACTTCGCCCATTGTCGCTTCAAACGAGCCAGCACTCGCCCATGCATCGTTGCCGTTGCTTGGATCGCTGCCTTGGTGTACTTCCTCTGCGTCGAGCAAGCCGTCGCCGTCGCTGTCTTCGGGCGGGCTGTTTGCGTTACCGACATTCAGGCCGAGGACTTTTTCCAGTCCATCGGGCACGAGGTCGCGGTCAACGTCTTCACCGTATTCTTTGGCGATAAAGCGGTTCATCCAGCCGCCGATCCAACCTTCGCCCAAGTCTTCGTCGTCATCGAGTCCTTGGGGGGGGGCTTGTCGTCAAACGCCCACGCTCATCGTCGAAGTAGATATCGTCCGTGTATATGGTCGTGCTCTGGTCGGGGATGAAGCCGTCGGTTGTCATCCAACCATTATACAGGTCTTCTTCCCATAGATCGTTGACGTCATTGCGGTCGTCGCTGATCCATCCTTGCTTGCTGTCTCCATAGTAGCGTTTTTTAGAAAAGCTGCTGCTAAAGTCGCAATAGAGCTGATCGCCCGCCGCCCAACCGCGTCCGTAATTGACGACGACTTCGTTACCCCAAAAGATACTGATGGAGTTTTCAGAGAACACCTTTGGCTTTCGATAGCCTGCGTAAACAGGGGACGAACTGGAGGTCAGATCCGGAATAAAGCCTACCCAATAATCCGGGCTGAAAGTGCTTTCGGGTTCAATCAGCCAACCGGGGCATGTAAAACGGAGGCGATGTTCCGGAACATCAAAAGCAAAGTCGTAAAAATACTCCGTCTCGGGATCGTAATAGGCCGTCGTGATGTACTTCACGCCACTGGGCAAACCTGTGCGGGGCAGCGGCTCGACGTAAAAGGTGAATTCGACCTCCGCGCTTTCGTATTGATTACCATCGACTTCGAGATAAGTCTTCGCACGGATGGTGTATTCGCCATTATTGATTTTAAGGATAGCCGCCGAGGCCGCCTTCGGATCGTAGGTGTCAGCATCGGCGTTCAAGTTGCGCGGACTAGTGAAGGTGCCGTCGAATCGAAGGTAAGGCGACAGATGTGGGGCTGCGACGAGATAGTGCGTGGTGCCGGCGGGTGCGGCACTATGTAGATAGAGGCTTAGTTCGCCGCCGTCCTCCACTGTGTAGTTAGAGCCCAATTGAGTGTAATCGCCGCGCACTTGGAATGTCGGCGGCGCAAGAGTGTTATTGATCTCGTTCGGATCATCGCCGCCAGTGTACTCTTCTAGGTTAGTCCAGCCGTCGCCATCATTGTCCGCGCCTGCGCTATAGGCTCCGTAAAAAGTCTCCCAATCGTCGGGCAGGCCATCGCTGTCTAGATCCGAATTTTGCGTGGGGTTCAGTCCGGCAAGAAACTCGTCAATATCTTTGATCCCGTCTCCGTCGAAATCTCCCTCATCGTCGCGTGTAAGATCACCGAAGTAATCCATCTCCCACCAATCTCCGAGCCCGTCGACATCGAAGTCCGGTTGTGTGGCCGGGTCAGTATCGGGAATGCTTACCCAGTAGCCCTGATCCCAAAGCAGGAACCAACGTACCTGATTGTTGCTGCTTTGATAAAAGGTACTTTTGAAGCCCGATGGCATGCCATCAAAGCTCAAGGTAAAGCCACCTGCTGTGGATGGATCTGCGGGCTTAAAGACGTACATCCATTTTAGCTGCTCGCCATAAATCCAAGCCCCCGTCATCGTGCCGTCGGTGATCAGGGCGACAGAGAGCCATCCGAATGTATTATGAAAAACATAACCCTGACTATCTGGGCTATAGTAGCCGAACCAGCTCGAATAATACCAACCACTTCCGACATAAACCCCGTTGAAAAAATCATGAACCGGATCTGTCGAAGCCATGCTGTTCATGGAAATTGAGGCGGTCTCAGTTTCAGCTACAGGTGAACTCAGCTGTTCGTCAGACTCCAGACTAATCCTCGAAGATTCCGTTGCTGATGTGTTGCCTCGATCATACCAACGGCTCCTTTGTCGCATGCCTGACTGTAGGGATGAAGCCGGCAACTGCTCCGCCGCATGTATTAAAAAAACATCCATTTGTTCGTAGAGCGCCGTCGGAACTTCGGCGTTTGCGGGCGGATCAACCATATACTCAAAGAATCTCCGCGAAAGCTTCTCCGGTGGGCGGTCTGGCTGTAAGGTAAAGATACGGGAGCCATCGCTGCGCTCATCAGCTACTATTCTGAATAGACTCTCTCCCTGTCCGGCCAGGAGAATTAAAGCCCTATAATCGTAAGAGTGGCCTGCTTGCCAAAATGCCCCGTAAGCTGGCATATGCCCCAGCCCTATATTCGTCCAAATAGTGAAGGTTTCCATTCTTTCGCGATCAAGCCAGTGTATTTTGGAAAGGTCAGGTGAACGAAGATCGATGGACAAAAAGATCGACTCGCCAAAGGAAATTGGTGCCAAGCTATGACGTTCCGCCGCAAATGGAATCTGTGCACTGACTAAAGAAGCAGAATGCAAAGCCAATGCGCACATTAGAATCAAGATTTTTAAGCAAACGCGGACTGCAGAAGAGGCGCGGAAACCGGAAAAGCGAGTTCGCATGCGGACGACGAAGAAATTCGATATCAAAGGCTTGGACTTGGTATGGTTCATTCAGTGAAGTGCGTCCATTCTAAGCTCCCTGCGCCAGCAAGCGAATACAAGGGTCAGGCCGAAAGAAAAATCATCATTTGTTTATATCTCATACACATATTCAATGCCAGATAAAACTGACTTAAAAATAACGTTTTCATATTTAGAACAACCAAGTTTCATACTGTTACGTAATTAGCTACTTCATCGGTATTACCGATGTCCAAGAAAGAACGCTTAGTAATACTGGCCCATACGGGCCGCTTCACGACAACCGACCTGTATCCTGATTTCGGATCAGCCGTAAGACAGGGCATAAATACTTGCAGCGCTACGAGCGCTGAGGATCGATTGGACTCGGATAGGCAAGCGCTGTCCGCCAAGACCGCTTCGTTGCCCTCGTCGATGAGCTTTTCTAGGACCTAAGAGTCATGCACATTGGCCGCTGTCGTAGCATAAACTGTTACCAAGTTGCTCTTCGCCTTCACCTTCGCGTGGTTTTGTAGCCATAGTCACTGCTGTTCAAGATAGCGGCTAAATGAGCGGTGATGAAGACTGAAACAGGTCGGTTTCAATATCGACGCATACGGAGTCTTTAAAATCGATAAGCTCGAAGGTTCAGGCGAGTGCACCCTCTTATCCTAGTCGCACTTTCGAATCAACCAACTCTCTACTCTTTTCGGGATAGTCCAAGGTGTAGTGCAGGCCGCGGCTTTCTTTGCGCTGCAAAGCGCAGTCCACCACGAGTCCGGCAACGAGAATCATGTTGCGAAGTTCGAGGAGGTTCTCATCGACTTTAAAGTTCCAGTAATAGTCGTTGATCTCTCGGTCCAGCGTCTGGATGCGGGTGCGCGCACGCTCCAGACGCTTGGTCGTACGGACGATGCCGACATAGTCCCACATGGTGCGCTTCACTTCATCCCAGTTGTGCAAGAGGACCACGCGCTCGTCGGAATCACGCACATCACCATCGACCCATTCGGGCAATTCAATCGGACCATTCGGTGGAAGTGCAGCAAGATAACTGGCCACCGCGGTCGCGCCACGATTGGCCATAACTACGGCTTCGAGCAGTGAGTTACTGGCGAGTCGGTTGGCACCGTGCAAGCCCGTGCAAGCAGCTTCACCGCAAGCATACAGCCCCGCGAGCGAAGTCTCACTACTCAGATTGGTTTTAACTCCGCCGCAAAGATAGTGTGCGGCCGGTACGACGGGAATCATGTCTTTCTCCAACGCGATGCCCTGCTTGGCGCAGTAGTCGTAAATATTTGGAAAGTGCTCGTGCAACTTTTTCGGTGGAATGCTGCGCGTATCGAGCCAGACGTGACGGGCGCCGGATTGCTTCATCTCCGAGTCGATCGCCCGAGCTACGATATCGCGCGGGGCGAGATCTTTACGCGGATCGTAACGCTCCATGAAGGCCTCGCCTTTTAGATTTCGAAGAATCGCACCTTCTCCACGGACCGCTTCGCTGATAAGAAAACGATCCGAGCCTTTGGTGTAAAATGCGGTGGGATGAAACTGGATAAACTCCATATTGCGCACTTCAACGCCGGCGCGATAGGCCATCGCGATACCGTCTCCCGTGGCAATAAAGGGATTCGTTGTGTATTGATAGACTTGGCCGATCCCGCCTGTAGCAAGCAACACGGCGTTGGCGGTAAACGTCTCCACCACCTCTCTTTGGGTATCCAGTGCGTAAAGGCCGAGCACGCGATCTTCACTACCCGGAATGGAACGTCCGAGTTTACCCAGCTTCGATGCCGTAATCAGTTCGATGGCGAAATGATGCTCGTAGGTATCAATATTAAGCGATGTCGCGACAGCATGAATCAATGCCTCTTCAATCGCTTTGCCGGTAACATCCTTAACATGGAGAATGCGACGCTGTGAATGCCCTCCCTCCTTACCGAGGGAAACACTCCCATCGTCCAACTGCGTGAAAGCCACGCCGCGCCGCGCTAATTCTTCGATACTGGCCGCACCATCCTTGAGGATCTCGCGCACGGCGTCTTCATTGCAAAGTCCATCGCCCGCATCAAGGGTATCGGCCACGTGCATCTCAACATCGTCGGTCTGCGAAGTGACAGCAGCAATGCCGCCTTGGGCATAATTGGTATTCGATTCCGCAGAGTTTTTCTTCGTGATGATCGCCACCCGATGCCCCGCCTCTGCGACTTTGAGTGCGAAACTAATTCCAGCGATCCCGCTGCCGACAACGATTACATCGTAGGATTTGGACATAAATTAAAAGAGTAGCAGTTTTACCTCAGGAGAAGTCCCCTGCTGACACTAACTAAATTAAAATGTTATCGATAAGGCGAGTCTGATCAACCCAAGCGGCAACCACGATGATCTGCGTGCCTGGAATAATCTCACGGGCTGGTTCCATCGTATTGCGATCAACAATTTGCACGTAAATGACACGCACTCGGCGCGGAAGAGACAGAGTATGGGTGATCTCAGCGACAACACGGTCGACACTGCGAACCCCCTCTTCGACCATCTTTTTACCGATAAAAAGTCCGGATGAAATACTCAACGCTTCCTGACGCTGGAGATCGGTGAGATAGGCATTGCGCGAACTGATCGCGAGCCCATCCGATTCGCGCTTTGTCTCACCAATCACAACTTCGGCAGGGATATTCAAATCCGCCACCATTTTACGGATGACCGCGCATTGCTGGGCGTCTTTCTGCCCGAAGACCGCAATATCTGGACGCGTGATGTTAAAAAGCTTCAGGCAAACCGTCGTGACGCCGCGAAAGTGGTGCGGACGTGAAACACCACAAAGGCCCGTACTGATTCGCTCTTCGCTCACATAGGTGGAGTAGTCTTGCGGATACATTTCCTCGACCGAGGGGTTGAAAACGATATCAGCACCCCGCTCGCGGCATTTTTCAATGTCTTCTTCCAGCACCCGAGGATAACGGGTAAAATCCTCACTCGGTCCAAACTGGGTGGGGTTGACAAAAATCGAAACAATGACCTTATCGGCTTTCTCCTTGGCAATATCGATCAACGATAAGTGCCCCTCATGCAGACAGCCCATCGTCGGGACCAGCCCGATCAGTCGACCGCTGGAGCGCAAGCCGATGGCGTGAGATTGCATTTCGTTGACCGATTGAATTGTCTGCATAATCAAATTTCTCTGTAGACTACGTCTGCCAGATACTTTTTCACAATAATATTAATACATAACCACTCACAGAAACTCTTAGCCCTTAGCTATTAATCATCAGTCATTTCATCATGAGCGATCCTTACATCCAGGAACTCTTCGCCGAGCGCATCGGCGGCAATCAATACGGCAAATCCACGGCCATCTATAAATTTGAGAAGATCAAACGCGCTAAAAAGGCGGCGAAAGAAGCTAAGCCCGACGTCGATTTGATCGACATGGGTGTCGGCGAGCCCGACGAAATGGCCTTCCCGATCGTCATCGAGACGCTCCAGAAAGAAGCCGCCAAGCCCGAAAACCGTGGCTATGCCGACAACGGTGGTGACGATTTCAAAAAAGCGGCGGCCCAATACATGGCCGACGTTTTTAAGGTGACCGACATCGACTGGGACACCGAGGTCGTCCACTCCATCGGTTCCAAGACCGCGCTTTCGATGATTCCCGCCTGCTTCATCAATCCGGGCGATTATGTGCTCATGACCGTGCCCGGCTACCCGGTGCTCGGCACTCACGCCAAATATCTCGGCGGCGAGGTCTACAATATGCCACTGAAAGAGGAAAATAATTTCCTCCCCGAGCTCGATGCCGTTCCCGCAGACGTCGTTGCAAAGGCCAAGATCATGGTGCTCAACTACCCGAACAACCCGACCGGTGCATCCGCTACGCTTGAGTTTTTCGAAAAAGCCATCGCTTTTGCCAAAGCCAACAACCTGATCATCCTTCAGGACGCCGCCTACGCCTCGCTTATCTTTGAAGGCTCTCCGATCTCCATCTTCCAAGTACCCGGCGCGAAGGAAGTCGCCATCGAACTGCACTCCCTCTCCAAAAGCTACAACATGACTGGTTGGCGCATCGGTTTCGTCGTGGGCAATCCGCTCATCGTTCAGGCCTACGCCGACATGAAGGATAACTCCGACTCCGGCCAGTTTCTCGCCATCCAAAAGGCTGGCTCAGCGGCACTGGCCAATCCGCAGATCACCGAAGAAATCGCCGCGAAATACTCCCGCCGCATGGATCTACTGGTGGCCGCGCTAAATAACGCAGGCTTCAAAGCTAAAAAGCCAAAAGGCAGCTTCTTCCTTTATGTCGCCGCACCAAAGTCCGCCACGATCGACGGCAATACGACGGAGTTCGAATCTGGCGAAGCTTGCAGCCAATGGCTCATCACCGAAGAGCTGATCAGCACCGTGCCTTGGGATGATTGCGGAAACTTCGTCCGCTTCTCCGTGACCTTCGCCGCTAAGGGCGAAGCTGCAGAAAAGGAGATCGCCGCCGAAATCGGCCAGCGACTCGCGAAATACACTTTCGCGTTCTAGGGCGTTTTCTCAAAAGTTTTAAAGGTCGCCTTCGAGAGAAGGCGGCCTTTTTTTGTTATCGAGCACTCGCAACCACTACCATGCCTACCCTGTTTAAACTCCTCGAACGTAACCGCGAATGGGCCGACAAAACGGCAAAACTCGATCCGGATTTCTTTCAAAAGCTCTCCGAACAGCAAAGCCCTAAATATCTTTGGATCGGTTGCTCAGATAGTCGGGTTCCCGCCAATCAAATCACCGGCCTCATGCCTGGTGAAGTGTTTGTCCACCGCAATATTGCCAACATGGTCGTCCATACCGATCTCAACCTGTTATCCGTCCTACAGTATGCGATCGATATCCTTAAGGTTGAGCATGTCATCGTTTGCGGGCACTATGGTTGCGGCGGGATCAAGGCCGCACTCGAAAATAAATATCACGGCCTAATCGATAACTGGCTCCGCCACATACAAGACGTTCATATCCTTAACTGCGATGAACTCGAACCACTTGAGGACGAAGCCAAAGTGGATCGACTTTGTGAACTCAACGTCATCGCTCAGGCCGAAAATCTTCGCCGAACCTCCGTCATACAGGAAGCCTGGGATCGAGGACAACCGATTGAAATTCACAGCTGGGTCTACAGCTTGAAGGACGGCTGCCTACGCCCCTTGCGCGAAGTGATTACCAGCGCCAAATAATCGTCCATTGCGCGATACGCCCTCAAACTGACCAAAGGACACAATAAAAGCGCAGAAACCGGGAGAAACTACTCCCGTAAAGTGCCCGAAGCCTTTTCGTCGAGAAACGACTGATAGGCGAGAGCAACCCCTTTTTCGATCGGAATTTTCGGTGCCCAGCCAGTCTCTTTGATCTTGGAAATATCTGTCAACTTACGTGGCGTGCCATCGGGCTTACTCGTATCGAAGGTGAGTTCGCCTTCGTAACCAACCGCGTCTTTGACCAAGCGAGCCAGATCGCCGATTGAAATATCTGTGCCACATCCGAGATTGACCCATTCAGGTGGATTCTCGAGCTCTAGAAGATGCATGATACCGGCTGCGGCATCATCGGCATGCAGAAACTCGCGCAGCGGTGTGCCCGTCCCCCAAATCGCGACCTCGGGCGCATTGTTTTCTTTAGCCTCATGGAAGCGGCGAATCAATGCCGGCAGCACGTGGGAGTTCTGCGGATGATAGTTATCCCCCTGCCCATAAAGATTTGTCGGCATAGCGGAGTGATAACAGACACCGTATTGGCGGCGATAGAACTCACACATTTTAAGACCTGCGATTTTCGCGATGGCATAAGCCTCGTTCGTCGCTTCGAGCGCGCTCGTAAGCAAGGACTCTTCCTTGATCGGTTGCTCGGCAAATTTCGGATAAATGCATGTGCTTCCCAAAAACATCAGGCGTGGGACACCTGCTTGATAAGCCCCTTCAATTGCATTGGTAGCAATCATCAGATTCTTATACATGAACTCTGCCGGATACGTGCTGTTCGCGTGAATACCCCCCACCTTGGCAGCAGCTACAATGACTTCATCAGGGCGATGCTCGGCAAGATAAGCATGGGTTTGAGCCTGATCAATCAGATCAAGATCCCGGCTTGTTGGTTGCAGTATATCGGTGTAGCCGCGCTGTTTGGCTGCCCGCACAAGTGCGGAGCCGACCATTCCACGAGATCCGAGGATGAGAAGTTTTTTCATAGCGTCCGAAAGTTCCGGTTATTAGGACTCAATTGCCACCGCAACATCGAAACCATGTGACTTCAGGAGTGCATGGCGCTTTGCAATGTCGAGATCGTTGGCCACCATCTCGGCACACATTTCCTCGACGGTAATTTCAGGAACCCAGCCAAGCTTTTCCTTCGCCTTGGTCGGATCACCCAGCAGAGTTTCGACTTCTGCTGGACGGAAATAACGTGGGTCGACTTTAACAATCACATCGCCAACTGAAACCGACGGGGCCTTGCTTTTATCCACTGCTGTAACTGTTGCAATCTCCTCAACGCCTTCACCGGAAAACTCAAGTTCGATGCCAGCCTCGCGAGCCGACATCGTCACAAACTCACGCACCGAAATTTGCTTACCTGTCGCGATGACGAAATCTTCGGCTTCTTCTTGCTGTAGCATCATCCACTGCATACGCACATAATCCTTGGCATGACCCCAGTCGCGTAAGGCATCCATGTTACCAAGATAGAGGCACTGCTCGAGCCCCTGTGCGATATTTGCCAAGGCCCGGGTAATTTTACGGGTCACAAACGTCTCACCGCGGCGTGGCGACTCATGATTAAAGAGAATTCCGTTACAGGCATAAATTCCGTAGGATTCACGGTAGTTTACGGTAATCCAATAGGCATACATCTTAGCCGCGGCATAGGGCGAACGCGGGTAGAATGGAGTCGTTTCCTTCTGGGGGATCTCCTGAACCTCACCATATAGTTCAGAGGTGGAGGCTTGATAAAATTTAGTTTTTTTCTCCAAACCAAGAAAGCGGATCGCTTCCAACAAACGTAGCGTTCCGATGGCATCGACATCTGCGGTATACTCGGGAGATTCAAACGAAACCGCCACGTGTGACTGCGCGCCGAGGTTATATACTTCATCCGGCTGCACCTCGCTGATGATACGGGTCAGATTTGATGAGTCTGTCAAATCTCCATAGTGGAGGTGAAACCGAGCGTTTTCAATATGGGGATCTTCATAAATGTGATCAACCCTTTGCGTATTAAGTGATGATGCTCGGCGTTTGATACCGTGAACTTCATATCCTTTCTCTAGCAAGAATTCTGCGAGATAAGATCCATCCTGCCCGGTAACCCCGGTAATAAGTGCTTTTTTCATAATATTTTTGATTTTTACTTAAAAATTTTAAAGGCCTCGATGTTTCTACTGAAGATTTCAAGCTATCGCCCGAAGACAGACGATAGCCTGACTAAAACCATAATCAAGACCGACAGTAGACTCCCAGTCGAGGCGTTTCTTCGCAGATATATTTGCGAAAAAGAGATGCCTACCTCCTAAAAATCGATCTGCTCGTCCGGTCGACGAATCTGCGTGCGAAACCAGGTGCGCTGCTTTTTCACTAAATGGATTGTGTTTTGCACAATCGCAGGGACGAGTTCCCTCAACTCAATCTCGTGATCGAGAAAAGCCAAAGTCTCGCGGTAACCGATCGCCGAAGCGGCACTGGGGTTTTTGCGGAGGCCTAATTCGATCAAAGATTCGACTTCGTTAATCAGCCTGGCTTTCACCATCTGCTCAGCACGCAGGGCAATACGTTGTTTCAAATTCTCTGTGTCGCGCTCCAACAAAATCAATTTCTTTTCACAGTCACCATATGGCTCCGGGCGCGCAGCGAATTCAGCCTGCAAATCCAGCAACGATTGCCCAGAGGCAATGCAACGCTCCAAGGCACGCAAAACCCGGCGCGGATTCAACGGATCGAGATTGCCCAATCCTTCTGGGCTGCGTCGACGTAAGTCTGCAAGTAATCCCTCCAAACCTTTCTCTGCATACAACTCGGCCACTTCCTGCCGCACCGCATCAGACACGACGACAATATCTATCACCGGCGAAAAAAAGCTCTTTAAATAAAATCCGCTCCCCCCGGTCACGACGACAGACTTTCCCCGCGCAAAAATATCCGCCACCACAGCTTCCGCATCGCGAACATAAGCCACGATATCATAGGGCCGATCGACTGGGTGAACATCAATGAGATGATGGGGCACGCGAGCCAACTCCTCGGCCGAGGGCTTAGCCGTTCCAATATCCATGCCGCGATAAACCAACGATGCATCGCAGGACACAATCTCGGCATTATGCGCTTCAGCGTATGCGAGGGCATACTCAGTTTTTCCAACTGCAGTCGGACCAGTGATGATGTGTAAGATTTTTGCCATCGATGAAAGGTGCTTTCCCTAGCTTGTATATATAACGAAGCTAGAAACTTGGCATTCTTCACAGCCATAGCAACAAGGGATCAGCCTCTATGACGATTTGGAAGCGACAAGCATGCCGATGCGACGACCTACTCCTCGGCAAAGTCGCTAAACTTCCCCTTATAACGACGGGTGATTTTCTCCATCGCCTCCGCAGCCTCAGGCTCAACCTGAAAACCGATAAAGTGAATTCGCGGCTCGACCCCATACTCACGCACAAGCCCACGCAAAGTTCGCTCAACATCCTCCCAAGGCACATCGCCACCGCTCACCTTCTCGGTTTTACCTCGTTGGAAGTCGCCATCTGAAACAATGAAAATCACCTCTGGCTCCATCTGAAAGGCGACCGTTAAGGCCCCCTGAACCCCGTTCTCCGCAAACTTCAGCTGCGTCGCCTTCCGGTTCGAACGTACATTCGCCTCCACCCAGAGTTTCGCCGACTGTTTATTACGTGCCCCCGCCGCGATCATATAGTCGCGAAAAGTGCCGACCTGCTGGGCAAACGGAACCAGACCGAACAAGGTATTGGCATTAAGCCCGTCAATCAACTCAGCCAACTCCCGCACAAAGGCGTCTGTCGAAACGCCCGCCGCACTCGCCTTATTCCAAACCGTCGCGCTATTATCGAAGAGGATTAAAATACGCTGACCATGATCCTCGATTCCAAACAGCGAGGCCGACGAAGAGTCCGTCTTCAAACCCCGCAGCGCACCCAGTACCCCCGACTGCCCGAGTAGCGCATCCCCCTGCAAGGCCGTCGAATTTCGTTCGATCGGGTTAAACTCACTCTTCGGCATGTTGGGAAGTGAAGGTAGCGAATCGGGCAAAAAAGTAGCCGTACTGATCCGCTCCATCTGCATCGGAGAACTGGCCGCATTCTGAAACTCCGCCAGCGCGACCTTATGCTCCAGTTCTTTTTGCGGCAGGTAGATTTTCTTCCGCGCCACGAACTCCGGATCGGACTTAAACTCCGGCACCAAAACAACCACCGTCGTGGCCACAACGAGGATACCCAACTGCATAAACAACGCCAGCGCCAAAGGCCCGATCTTCGAGCGGCGCGGCAAATGGCCGGGAGAATCTATCTGAGAGTTTAAACTCATTGAGGAGGCAGATTGCCACGAACCCCGGAGATGGCAAAGCCGGATTTTTAAGTCCGGAGCGAAACCTAAAAAATTTGAAAAACATCGCTTGACTTCAAAACTTCCGTTTCTACTGTCTGCGTCTTCTAACTTTTAGGGGTAGTAGCTCAGTTGGTTAGAGCGCCTGCCTGTCACGCAGGAGGCCGCGAGTTCAAGTCTCGTCTATCCCGCCATTTAGCCGCGATTTTCATCCGAAGATCGCGGCTTTTTTGTCGACGTATCTTATTGTGGAGGACTTTCCGCAAAAGCGGCTGACCCGATCAGGGAGCAAGCGAAGAAATTTACCTATCAGCGATCGAAAATACAATCCCATGCCCGATCAACAGGGCTCGATTGACTCCACCCAAAACCCTAACAAGATCAACCTCATGGCAAGGTTGGTACAACCCGAGCATCTAGACTCTCTCGATCCGTCTGATCCGAGAGCGGTGACGAGTCGACGGGATTTAGCGTTGATCAATCAACTGATGGGAAATCCGCGATGGTTCGAACTCGCGCTCAAGCCCTACCTCGATGCGCGACTGCACACACTTGAACTCGGTGCGGGAGGCGGCGAACTCGCCCGCCATCTCCATCGATCAGTAGACTTCGCGACTTACACCGCGGTCGACTTGGCCCCGCGACCGACGGAATGGCCGGAAAATGCAATATGGCACCGAGGCGACATTCTGGATTATGAAAATCTCGGTACCACAGAACTACTGCTCGCTAATTTAATCCTTCATCATTTCACCGATCAACAGCTCGAAGATTTGGGCCAACGAATCCAGAGGTCCAACGTCCGCCATATTCTGGCCAACGAACCTTGCCGACGGTCCATCCATAAATGGCAATTGAGAGCGGGTTGTCTAATTGGCTTTAATGCAGTCACGCTCTACGATGGTTGCGTGAGCATCCAAGCGGGCTTCCAAGGCTCGGAACTGGCTAAAAAGCTCGGCTTGGACGACAAAGAATGGTTCGTAATAATCCGCACCACATTTATGGGAGCCTACCGGATGGAGGCACATCGCCGATGAAATCAATTACGATTGCAGGTGCCGGACTCGCGGGACTCACCCTAGGCAATGCCCTTCAAGGTGCGGGCGTACCCACCACTATCCATGAAGCTGGCACACTTCCAAGGCATCGTGTCTGTGGAGAATTTATCTGCGGACGCGGGGCTGACGCCCTTTCACGCTTGGGACTTGGCGATGCCCTGGAGGGAGCTCTGCAACATCACGACATTCACTGGTATCTAAGGAACAAACGTATCCTTAAATCAACCCTTCCTACCCCGGCCTTCGGGATCTCGCGCTACAAACTCGACCAGCGACTGGCCTGTAGCTTTAAAAAGCAAGGCGGACAATTACTTGAACGATCCCGTGTTCAAGAAAGCCAGACCCCCGAGGGCACGGCCTTCTGTTCGGGGCGCAAAGCTTCAAGTTCCGATTGGATCGGCCTGAAACTTCACTGTAAATATCTGAAAACCCACGCCAACCTCGAACTCCATCTCGGCGAGAACGCCTATCTGGGGATGTCGGCGATTGAAAATGGACGCGTCAATGTCTGCGCACTTTTTAAGAAACGCCCTCATCTGAAAGCCAATCGCGAAGACTGCATGCACGCCTACCTAGACGCCTGCGGACTCACCGCGGTCAGCCATCGCATACAGTCGGGTGGGATCGACCCCAAAAGTCATGCCGGCGTGGCGGGCATTCTCTTTTCCCAAGCTCCAAAGCATGAGGCGGACAAACTACGACTAGGCGATGCCTACAGCGTGATTCCGCCCTTCACAGGCAACGGCATGTCCATCGCCCTGGAGTCGGCCGAAATCGCCTTTCCGCAAATATTCGCCTACGCCCAAGACCAACAAACCTGGAATACGACCGTCACAAATATTCAAACTGCTTGCGAAACGCGCTTTTGCCGCCGGCTCAAATCCGCCCAACAACTCCACCCTTGGATAAGCCAACCCAGAAGACAACAAACACTCGCGATACTCAGCCGTTTACACCTACTCCCCTTTCGGCTCCTTTATGCCGCAACGCACTAAATAATGTTTCTCCAATCAATCAGCCACGCCGTCCCGCTACATGCTTTCACCCAAGCCGAATCATGGGAGATTCTTCAGCATTCCGGGGCCTTGAAACAACTTAATGAGCGATCGGCTACTCTACTCGAAAAGGTCTTATGCGGCGATTCTGGAATCGAGAAACGGCACTTCGCGACTGACGACCCCGACCAACTCTTCACTCTCGACGCGGAAACGCTAAATCGAAACTTCGAAATCGCGGCGCCTGAGATCGCCGCGCGCGCCCTTCTTCAAGCACTCGAGAAAGCCGAACTGAAGCCCGAAGACTTGGATGCACTTTTTATTTGCACTTGTACCGGTTACCTCTGCCCCGGACTGACAAGCTATGTGGCCGAACAACTCGACCTCGCACCACAAGCCTACCTCCAGGACATCGTAGGCCTTGGTTGCGGCGCTGCGATCCCGACATTACGCAGCGCCCAAGGCTTCCTTGCTGCCAATCCGAACGCCACCGTCGCCTGCATCGCTGTAGAAATTTGTTCGGCGGCATTCTATCTCGACAACGATCCAGGTGTGCTCATCAGCGCCTGCCTCTTTGGTGACGGCGCCTCCGCTTCGATCTGGTCAAACGACTCAAAGTTCACAGGTTATCGTATACAAAACTTCGATACGTTCCATTCACCCAAAGACCGTGAGCTCCTCCGCTTCACCAACAAAGGAGGCAAGCTCCGCAATAAGCTTCATCGATCCGTACCCGAAGTTGCTGCCCCTATCGTCCACAGTTTATTTGATCGAGCTCATGTGAAGAGCGACACACAAGTCGTCGCACATACCGGCGGCCGCGATGTGCTCGACACACTCGAAAAAGCACTCCCCTCGAAAACACTACAACCCAGCCGCGAAACTCTGCGACAATTTGGAAACGTCAGCAGCCCCTCCGTTCTTTTCACCCTAGAAGCGATCCTGCATCAGAAGGCGCCTCCGAAACACCTCTGGCTCACCTCCTTCGGCGCAGGCTTCGCTGCGCATTCGTGCGACCTCGTCAAAGCACACTAAAAAGGACTCGCTAAGCGGGATCTCCTCCCTGCAACAGCCTCGTACGCCGGTGCTGCTGAGGAAACTGTAGCGTGATCACCGTGCCGGTGTCTTTCTGCGATTCGAGGCTAATCTGACCACCGTGCTCGCGCATAATACGCTGTACGATCATCATACCCAAGCCATGCCCCTCTTTCTTGGTCGTATAGTAGGCCTGGAAAATACGAGATATCTCCTCCTCGGAAATGCCTGATCCTGTGTCGATAAACTGAAGATAAACAAAATCGTCATCATACCGGGCAAGAATGCGAAGTTGGCCTCCAGCCTGCATGGCCTCCATCGCATTTTTAATAAGATTGAAAAATACCTGCTTAATCTGCCCCCGATCCCCAAGGAGCACAGGCAAGGCCCCACTCACTTCAATCTTAACATCCAACTTCCTATCGTTAAGCTCAGCTTCCTGCACCCGAAGCACTTCATCCACCAACTCCACCAAATCGAGTTCATTCAGTTCTGGCTTCTGCGGGCGCACCGCCTCGAGAAAATGGGTAATAATGGCATCTAGCCGCTGCACCTCCCCCTGACAGACCTGCAAAGATTCAGAGAGGGCTTGCCCCTCTCCCTCCAGCGCGAGCTTCTTAAGCTTACGCTCAATCAGTTGAAGGTGGATCGTCAATGAGTTCAACGGATTCCCCAACTCATGCGCGACCCCAGCGGCGAGCCGAACGATCGACGAGGTCCGTTCGCTCTCAATCAGTTCCTCCATCGAAACTTTTTCCTCAGTCACATCGGAAATCACGATCACATAGCCGCCACTGTCGTCGAGCCCGATCTGCGCATCAATCGGCACCATGTAGAGCCGAACGATACGATGCTCGGGATAATTCAGCTCCACCTCACGCGAAAGCACAGGCGCGGCCTTCTTTTGACCGGAGACGGTTTCGCGATCAATCGATTGAGCCAAATCAGGCACCATTTTCCAAAGCCGCGTCACGCCAATATCATTGTTCTTTAAACCGATAATATTGCGGGCCGCATCGTTTGCATACTGCACGACACCATCGGAATCAATCACGAGAATCCCGTCCTCAATGGTATTGAAGACAGTCTCCTGCATCTTTCGCTCACGCGCCAACCGCTGAACCAGGATACCAAGATTGACCGAATCCAAGTCATCGATCGGTCCGAGAATTTTATCGAGACCAGAGTTTTTCATAACAAAGAAGTTAGCAGTAGGGAGCTAGAATTAAATACGAGCATGGCTCACGAATTACAGCACATCTGCTACGGGAGTGACATGACCGATTAGTTCCTCGGCGATGGCGGCTTTGGTGGCGGGACCGATTTTCAGTGAGCTCCCATCGGCGGCGATGAGAATCACTTCGTTGGTATCGGAGGCAAATCCCGCACCGGCGCTCCCGACCTTATTGGCGACGATCCAATCGAGATTTTTCTCCTCTAATTTCTTTTTAGCGTAGGTCACGACATTGTTCGTCTCGGCCGCAAAGCCGACCACGGTTTGATGCGCTTTGCGCTGAGTGAGCGTTTTGAGAATATCCACGGTGCGCTCAAATTCGATGGTCATCGAGGCCGCATCTTTTTTCTCCTTTTTGGTGTGCCGCTCTACTGGGCGAAAGTCGCTGACCGCGGCAGTCATGATCAGAATATCGCAGGCATCAAAAAGCGCATCCACTTGATGGTACATCTCTTCAGCTGTAACAACGGGGTAAAGAATGACGCCATCGGGCTCTTCGAGAGCAACAGGGCCAGCGACCAGATCGACGGTCCATCCGGCCTCAACGGCCGCCTCCGCTAGAGCGAAGCCCATCTTCCCAGTAGATGGGTTGCTTAAAAAGCGCACCGGATCGATAAATTCACGGGTAGGTCCCGCAGTGATAAGACAGCGAATAGAGCTTGCGTTCGACATAACTCGGAAAAGCCTAGGCGAACTTATGGCCAATCCGCAACCCAGCAGCACTCCAAATCCTGAAAATTCCTCCACACCTAAAAAACAGGAAGTGAAGAAGGAAAATACTTTCCTGAACCTGGGATTCAATATCCTCCTGCCAATCCTCATATTAAGTAAGGGAAAAAAGTGGTTCGGCGGCATGCTGGAGCCTTATTTCGAGAATGTCGCGATCCCGATTCTCGTCATCGCAATCGCTTTCCCGGTGGTTTATTTTATCTACGATTACTTTAAGCGCGCGAAGTATAATATCTTTTCCATCCTCGGCCTGATAAGTGTCCTAATGACTGGCGGAATTGGCATCCTCGAGATCCCGACTGAGTGGTTTGCAGTTAAGGAAGCATCGATCCCATTTCTTCTCGGCTTGGCAGTGATGATTTCGCTTAAGACGCCCTACCCACTCATTCGCACGCTACTCTACAATCCTGAGATTATCGACGTGGATAAGGTACACGCCCGACTTGAAGCCCACGGGAAGCAAGACGCCTTCGATCAATTGTTGGTTAAATGTACCTGGCTACTCGCAGGATCGTTCTTGCTCAGTGCGACCCTAAATTTTGTCCTTGCTCGCTGGATTGTAGTCAGCCCAAGCGGCACGGATGCCTTCAATGCGGAGGTCAGCAAAATGATGGCCTGGAGTTGGCCAGTCATCGCAGTGCCCAGCATGATCATCATGATGGTTGCGCTCTGGCTACTGCTCGGAGGGATCAAGAAAATGACCGGCCTCGAACTCGAAGAAGTGATGCACGGAGCCGCCGAAAAATAAAACGGACTCTCGAGTTTCTTTCCGACTACAGGGACAGCCCTAGTTTCCCACCTTTCGAGCCCACAAGCAGTCGCTAAAAAAAGCGGAGCAAACGCTCCGCTTTTCAGTAAACAACTACGGTTACACAAATTATCGATCGCCCATCTTCACGAAATCGCGAATCGTGGGACCAGTGTAAATCTGACGAGGGCGATGAATCCGGCTATGCGGATTTTCGGCGATTTCTTTCCAATTCGCGATCCAACCGGGCATGCGACCGATCGCAAACATCACGGTAAACATTTCAACAGGAATGCCGATCGCCTTGAGCAAAATTCCACTGTAGAAATCAACATTCGGATACAATTTACGCTTGATGAAGTATTCGTCTTCCAGCGCGGCTTTCTCCAAATGCTTAGCGATATCAAGGAGCGGATCGTCAATCCCGATACCGGAAAGTACATGCTCGGCACTCTTACCGAGAATCTTAGCGCGAGGGTCATAGTTTTTATAGACGCGGTGACCAAAGCCCATGAGCTTCGCCTTTCCTTCCTTCGCGGCCTTAATGAAACCAGAACCGTCGTCGCCCGCTTGATGAATTTCTTCGAGCATCTTGATAACAGCCATATTGGCACCACCATGCGAAGGGCCCCACAATGCACAAACTCCGGCAGAGACCGAGGCAAAGAGATTCGCTCCGCCGGACGCGACCATACGTACTGTAGAGGTCGAGCAGTTCTGCTCGTGGTCAGCATGAAGTAAGAGAAAGAGATCGAGCGCATCCGCCGCGCCATGGTCACTCTGATACGAATTGTAAGGCTCAGAGAACATCATGTGGAGGAAGTTCTCCGCATAACGGCGACTGTGATCAGGGAAGACGAAAGGTAAGCCCTGCTTCATCCGATAGGTCATCGCCGCGATCGTACGGACTTTCGAAATCAGCAGCGCGGCGGTTTCGTCGAAATGGGCAAGGTCTTGCTCGCGGTCGTTCGTCGACATCTCGGGATAGTAGGCACCCAGCGAGTTAAGCATCGAGGAAAGGATAGCCATGGGATGGGCATTCGTCGGAAAGCCGTCAAAATGATGGTGCATCCCGGTGTGAATGGACGCGCTGTCCGTAACATTCTTACGAAGCTTGGCGAGTTGCTCCTCCGTAGGAAGTTCACCATATATAATAAGATAAGCCGTCTCCAGAAAGAGAGAACGCTCGGCCAACTGCTCGATCGGATAACCACGGTGACGGAGAATGCCTTTCTCGCCATCAATGAAAGTTATGTCACTCAAGCAAGAGCCCGTATTACCATAACCTTCGTCAAAAGTGATACAGCCACTCTTCCCTCGTAAAGTTCTGGTATCCAGCGCCTTTTCGCCTTCGCTTCCCTCAATTATTGGGAATTCGAAATTTTCATTTCCGAGTCGTATCGTTCCGGTGGTTTCCATGATATTTGTGATTAAAGCTTGATATAAAAGGCTTTGCAAGCCGCAGAGGTTCAAATGTTAGGCTAGAGCGATCTCAAAAAGTTGCGATACAGTTGCAACCCTTTTGCCTGACTTTTTTCGGGGTGAAACTGCGTAGCGTAGCATTTTCCAGAACGAATACCGGAAACAAAGCTACCTCCGTAGTCGGTTTTAAAGAGAGTCAGTTCCTTATCTTCAGGATCAATATAGTAGCTATGGACAAAGTAAAACTGGTCTTCTCCGCTCTTCAGGCCATCGGTGATGGGATCGCCGGGTTCGAAGCTGACCGCATTCCAGCCCATGTGAGGAATCTTGAGCGATGGATCGAGTTGGAAGCGTTTCACCTTCCCCTTAAAAATGCCAAGCGCATCCGTATCGCCCTCTTCCGAGTGCTCAAAGAGTGCCTGCAAACCCAAGCAAATCCCGAAAAACGGTTTGTCTGCCGCAATCCAGTCGCGGATCGAGTCATCAAACCCAGTCTCCTTCAACAGGCGCATGGCATCCACGATCGCCCCCTGTCCGGGAAAAATCAACGCATCGGCCGAGGCAATTTGCTCGGGACGGTCCACCAGTCGCACATCCGCACCCACGTGTTCCCATGCGCGAACAACGCTACGTAAATTACCCATGCCGTAATCAATAACGGCGAGTCGTGGTTTAGAAATGGAGGCTTCGGTGCTCATGGAAACGCAAGAGGCTGTCCATCTCCGTACAGGATGCAAGCCGACAAGATTTTCGATTGCGAAAATCCTTCATCAAAGCAATGAATACCACTGATAGCCGATTCACGTAAACAAGCTTGCGAATGAACTGACGCCGCCTGAAAAGCAAATTCGTAACAGTTAATCTGCAGCAGTTCTCTACTGCGACAAGGTGCCCTTGGTCGTGGGCACAGCATCACCGAGACGCGGATCGATCGATGTCGCGACGTCGAGCGCACGGGCGAAGCATTTGAAAATAGCTTCGGCGATGTGGTGCGGTTCCTCGCCGTATTCGAGGTTGATGTGCAGATTACAACCGGCCTCGTTGGCGAAGGCTTGAAAAAACTCTTTGACCAATACGATGCTAAAATCGCGCACCATCGGAAATTGATAATCCACCTTGTAGACGAAGGCCTGACGGTTCGAAAGATCGAGCGCGACGCGAGCGAGCGACTCATCCATCGGCAAAAGGAAGAAACCGTAACGGCGAATGCCGCGCTTCTCCCCAATGGCTGACTTCACGAGTTGCCCGAGGACGATACCCGTGTCTTCCACCATGTGGTGATAATCAACATCAATATCGCCAGTCGCTTTCACCTTCAGATCAAAGAGGCCGTGCTTCGCAAAGAGCGTGAGCATGTGGTCGAAGAATGGAACCCCGGTATCGATTTCGGACGCGCCGGAACCGTCGACATTCAGTTCCATTTGGATCTGAGTCTCTTTTGTATTGCGAGTGAGTTTTGCTATGCGTGCTTCAGCCATGATTCGACGGCGGTTAAAAATGCCTTCATTTCAGCATCCGTTCCTATGCTGACGCGGATGAAAGCGCAAGTTAAAGGATGCCCCGGAAAATAACGTACCAAAACCTTCGCTTGCTTCAGATGTTCAAAGAGCGACTTGGCAACTGCCGCGCCACGCTCCCCTGCCGCGTTCGTCGGCTCGGTAAAGAGAAAATTGGAAGCGGAGGGATACGTAAACCAGCCGAACGCATCGAGCTCGCGGCACGTGGCTTCACGCGTGGCGATCACTTTTTGGCGCTGCGCCTCAAAATATTCAACATCCTCAAAGGCGGCCAGTGCGGCAGCCTGAGCGATGCGATCGAGATTGTAGGCATCGCGCACACGGTCGAGCATCCCAATGATCCCAGCGTCCGCGAGGGCGAAGCCGACACGCATGCCAGCGAGTCCGTAGGACTTCGAAAAAGTGCGCACAACCACCAAATTTTGATACTGCTTCAGCAGCGGCGCAGCGGTCTCGCCACCAAAATCGACGTAGGCTTCATCGACAACGAGCAAGCCATCAATACGCTCTAAAACGGCTGTAATTTCCTCCAATGAGAAAGCCACACCCGTCGGCGCATTCGGCGAAGTGAGAAAAAAGACCGCCGCCTTGGTCGCCGCGATCGCCTCAACGTCGAGCTTCATTTCACGGGTGAACGGCACATCGACCAAGCCCTTATCCGACATCCCGGCGACAACCGGATACAGCGAATAGCTGGGTACGGTCTGACCCGCTCCCGCCTCGGTCACGAAGCAACGGGTAATTAAGTCGAGAATATTATCCGAACCATTGCCGATAATCACGTTCGCCTCGGTCATCCCGAAACGCGCTCCAATCACAGCACGCAGTTTATGGCTCACCGGTTCGGGATATTTGCGCAGTTCCGCCACCTCGGCAGCTACTGCCGACTCGACCTTGGGTGATGGCGGATACGGGTTCTCATTCGTATTAAGCTTCACCCATCCCTCACCCTGCGGTTGTTCGCCCGGCACGTAAGCGTGCAAGTTTTGGACATGCGGCAGAGCACGAGTGGAGGCATCGAAAGATTTTTTCATATCAGACCCCTCGTTTGAAACCACGAATGGAGAGAAATGCACACATATAATTCGAGAAAAAAACTTAGGTTTCCAGACTCACGGCCCGCCTCGGCTGGCGCTTTGCTTTAAGTTGGCCGCAACCGGCGGCGACATCAATACCCCGACGCTGACGTACAGTGCTCGGCAAGCCGACGGCCTGAATGATTTTTTGAAACTCCACAACACGCTCTGCCGCAGGTGCCTGCCCTTCATAGCCTTCGGTCGGGTTCAACGGGATCAAATTCACATGCACGTCCATCCCACGCAGCAAGCCGGCCAAACGATGAGCATGATCGAGACTGTCGTTAACCCCACCAATCAGGGTCCAGGCAATAAAGACGCGAGCTCGTTTGATCGCAGAATATTCGCGGCAAGCCTCTAGCAGGTCCACGAGCGGCCATTTCTTATTTACCGGGATCAACGCACCACGTTCTTCATCGGTCGCCCCATGCAAGCTAACTGCGAGCGAGTAGCGTTTAGGGTGACGGGCCAGCTTCAAAATACCGGGAATGTGCCCCACCGTGCTGATCGCGACCCGTGCCGGCCCGATATTCAGACCCCGATTATCGGTAATAATATCGAGCGCCTCCATCACTGGGTCAAAATTATGCAGCGGCTCGCCCATCCCCATCATGACGATATTACGCAGACGCTCGCCTGTGGTTCGCCGCAACTCGCGCTCGACATGGTGTGCCTGGGCCACGATTTCACCCGTAGTCAAATTCCGCGAAAACCCCATCTGCCCCGTGGCACAAAAAACGCAGCCCATCGCACAACCGACCTGACTACTCAAGCATGCCGTATAACGACCGGGAAAGCCCATTTGCACAGACTCAACTTCTTTGCCGTCCGCTAACCGCAAAAGATATTTCCGAGTAAATCCGTCCGAACTCGCCGTCTCGTCGACCTGCTCCAGACCGCATAATCTGACCGCAGTCTCACTCCCCAGCCAACGCTGTACGGGTGGCAAAATTCCATCCGCTTCAGCTAAGCCCTCACCCACAAGTCTGCGCTGGACCGCACTGAAAAGCGCCCGCGCATGCACGGGATTGACTCCGGATGCGTCCAGTGTCGCTTCCAGTTCAGTAAAACTTAATCCCTCTAGCGATTTATTCATAACTCACTCACATCAACCGTAACTTGTAGTTGAAACATGACACCCGCACGATCATCGGCAATAAATTCCAAAGACTGCCCTACATACTTTTCGATCACAACTTCACTTTCGTTTCGAAGCTTCACAGCAGGTTCACTCAGATGCAACACCCTCGCGAGTTACCGTAAAGATCACGACACCATTTCACCGAGTGCGCGGGTTCCACATCCAGCCGAGACGAAGCGGTACGTATATCATGCCCCTCACGTGATCGCAGCAAAAGGGTATGATCCGTGAACACAGACAGCTTAAATCAAATCGACCAATGTTAAGTGCACCTAAAACAGAGTGCATACAGCTCTAAATTCAGGCTTCCTTACGCATCAATACTGATGTTTAATACATAAGCCGTTTCTGGCAAAAATATATCATACACAATACTCATATTATGAAACTCAAGAAACTCACATCGCTCGCAATTGCTCTTCTTATGCTTGGTGGCGCCTGCTTCCTATCAACCGGTTGCACTAAAAAGAGTGACACTGAAAAAGCTGCGGACGCAATGGAGGATGCCGCTAAAGATGCCGCCGATGCGATGAAAGACGCCACAAAATAAGGCACTTAAACAATCTACATTCTTCCCGGAAGGGCATC
>Ga0316201_10000369_pt1 | contig 24999 bp, 20 predicted proteins | sample CS6wburrow_MG_FD_204516 | JGI IMG/M metagenome (GOLD analysis project Ga0316201, IMG submission 204516) | Coastal sediment microbial communities from Delaware Bay, Delaware, United States - CS-6 worm burrow | ecosystem: Environmental > Aquatic > Marine > Coastal > Sediment | place: USA... | reverse complement strand
TGAATTCTTGTGAATTAATTCTATCTTCCCCCTCTGCTTTTCCAGTCAACGTAACTTTTCGAAAAACTTTTACAAGCTCTTTTTTAATCTTGGCTTCTTTATCAAGAAATTTACTGTTTGCTCTACTGGTAAGTGTATAAATGTACATGTGTTCAATTTGTCCACTTTTACTGATCAATAAATGAATAATAACTTGTCCTTTAATGCCACTTCTTGCTAATGAAGCATCAAATTCACTCTTTATAAATTCTTGTAATCCATAAAAAAGGCATGCCTGAGTATCTTCTATACAATTAAAATCTTTCACTGTTGGTAAGACCTCAAGAAGGATAGTTGGGACTATATAATTCTCATTAGCAACTTCATCAAAGTCATTGTAATTTTTATGATTTTTTTGGCCATACCCAGATAAAGAAGTACAAATAATGAATAAAAATAATAGAATGCAATGGTTGTGTTTAAAATATTATTCTTGAATAATCACCCCATCCTTCACGGTTAATTGTTTAATTAATTCACCTTCTTCATTATATTCATTTAGCTTACCATTCCCATTTTTAAGCGTACCTGGATCCAACGGATTCCCATTTTTATCATTGAACTCTAGAACTTCCATAAATTTGTCATTCTCCCACCTATAAACTCTTCCAATTTGTCCATTCGTATGGTAGTCTTTCCAGATTCCTTCTTTCTTTCCATTATTAAATTGAACTATCCTAAAATTGCTTCCATTTTCATAATACTCTTTCCACTCGCCATCTTGTAGTTGATTTATCAAAATTCCTTCTATACTTACATTTCCACTCGCATTGTACTGCTTAAAAGGACCATCTAGTTTCCCTTCTTTAAAAGTTTTAATGGCATACAACTGCCCACTATCTGTGTATTCTTTCCATTCTCCTTCTTGCATTTCATTCAAAATATTGCCTACTCTTCCAATTTGTCCATTTTCATAATACTCAGTAGTACGGCCGTTTAGTTTGTCATTTACATAATTCTGAGTTGCTCGCAAATTTCCACTCTCATAATATACACGCCACTCACCCTGTCTTCCTTTTTTTATTGGGCCTTCTTCCCCAATTTGACCACTTGGGTAGTAGAATTTTATATAATCGTTAGATAAGTCTATAATGTCATTTAATACACCGTCCTCATTATAATTTTTCCATTCTCCGACGGCATTTCCCTCTTTGAACAATCCAGTTTTTTCTAATTTACCATTGCTGTAATAAAATTGCCATATGCCGTCTCGCTCATTCTGTCTTATCATATCGTACGCGTAACTTCCTTTAGTTTTAAGATTACCATTTTTGTAATATTCTTTCCAGACACCTATCTTTTTTTGTGATTTATTTTTTGATGAAAACATCCCATCGTATTTTTCATATGCACCTGTTACTTTTAAATTACCATTATCATAATATTCTTTCCACTCTCCATAGGGTTTATCAAGATGGTATGTTGCCTCTAATTCAAGTGTGCCATTTTTATAATAGGATTTGTGTAATCCATCTCTGTAGAATTTTTTGTAGTTGCCAATATGTTTAAGCTGTCCAGATTCATAATAAAATCTCCATTCACCATTATCTGCATAACCATCCAATTTAGGATTTAATGAGGGTTTATGTTTCCAAGGATTTTTTCCTTTACCTATTGCTTTTAATTGTCCATTATCATAGTATTCTTTTGTCATTTCTTGAGAATAGGAAAGACTTGCGACGAATACTGCTACTATAATTAGAATTTTGTTTTTCATATAATTTTTGAAATTGATTGTTTATAAATAAAAGAAGTGCCCTCGCATCTTGCTTAACCGGCTGCTAAAAATACTGATTATTTAGTTAGCGAGTTCGAGTCTCGTCCAGACCAGGGCCGAGCGTTAAGAAAACATCCTGTGGATGTTTTTAGCGAAGGAGCCAGCTGGCGCACTGGAGAATGTTGTGTTGTCCGCCAAAGGCGGATGTGGTTCCAAGAAATTGGAAACCAATGAGAAGCTTATTAGCCTGTGGCTAATGGGCTTTTTTTGTTTTGGGAATTCGCCTTCGGCGCCGTGAGGAGTGAATCGTGAAGAGTGAGTCGTCCAAACAAAACCATTGAGAAACCCTGCCCGCCTCTGGTGGGTTTACCTTAAATGGTGAGGCTTTTTTGTTTACTGTCATGATAGATCTTTACTCTCCCGACCTACTTACACAAGAAGCGGATCTCCACCTTCTTTCGCCCCCATTGCCTGGCCGCATTTACATCGGTGCCAAAGTAGATATCGATCTTATTGCGCCATTTGGAATGCATCTTATCGTTCACCACATAAATACCCTCGAACCCTTCGATCTTAACTTTGGTGTTATGGGTAAGTCCTTTTTTTATTAAATCCCTTGAAACGGCAATAGACTTCGTCGTTGGTTGTAAGGTGTCTCCCCAGGCAGTGATGTTGGGACTCCCATCGGTTTGTGCTATGGTAGAATTATAGGCTGAGGCCGTAACTTCCATACTCACCCACTGCTCCTCTTCCTTACAGGAGAAGACAGTTATAATGAAAAAGAGAACTATAACATACCGAATGAAACTCATATCAAAATAAAATCTTCCTGACACAGGGAATAAAAATAGTGAATTATTTTGGGGACAGATAGCGTCGGGAGCGGATGGTGATTCGGCTTTTAAGACGTTGTGTTGACTTGTCCGCTCAAAGCGGAGGAGGCGGGGGCTTTTATTTATTTGGCCATGTTATGTGTAGTTCAACCCTGTTAAAGGTCTATTATCGAAAAGCTTAAAAGGCCAGTATTATTACACCTACCTTCAGTAACTAACTTTAACCATATTAATTATGAAAAATTTATTGATTGGGCTAGCCCTACTCGTATGTGCCAGTTCTTTTGCGCAGCGCAATGCGGAAAACGACTATTGGAATTCCTGGAGATATACCGTAAAACAAGGAATGAGTGCCGACTTTGAAGCGGCAGTTACTAAAAAGATGCAAATGTTTAATACTACTACGGAGACAGGGATTATAACATACAGGGTAGTTACAGGAAAGAACAGTGGAACCTACGAACGCGTAGAATCCATGAAGTACCCTAAAGATTACGATATGGATCGGTCTGCCGAAGGGCAATACTGGCAGAAAAATGTATCCAAATTTGTGGAATCATCCAGTGGACAGATGCGATGGGAACGTATCAACAATGCGACCTTGAACTGGGATCCTGAAAATCCGGGGACTCCTTCGAAATATTTAGAGCGAACCACTTTCGATGTGAAGCCCGGCGGAATCTTGCATTTTAGAAGGTATGTATATCGCATCACCAAAATGATGGAAAAAAGAGGAAACAAGAATGTACAATTGATGTTCAGATGTATAAGTGGCGGCAGTGATAATATGTTCGTCATGGTCCGAGGTTGGAATAAATATCAGGATCAGCCATGGACTGATCACGACACAACTTTTGAACAAGACTATAATAGTGAATTCGGATGGGGATCCTTTAAAGAAGACCAGCAGAATTTTGACAATTCCCTCGAAAGTTGGGGAGAAAGGACAGAGACCATGGAATTGGTACCTTCTTTGTCGACGGGTATGATGAATTAAAATACAGTCAATCGATAGATCAAAGCCTGTCTGTTTCGGATGGGCTTTTTTGTTTTAACAAGCCAATTCCTTTCACATCAAACTTCTGTAAACCTTATTATATGGGTTTTTAGCAAAATTAACATATAATTGGGGTAGCCAGGGATTAATTCAGTTACCTTTATCCTAATTAATAAGACAGCTTCGCTCAGTACAGAATTCTTTCTCCTCTTATCCTTGCTTTCTTTCAAACTAAAAAAGTATCAAATAACATCATCTTAGTGACTTTAAGGATAAACGCATAGGTATTACTTCCCTTTTTTATTAGACATTTCTTCTTTAAAACAGTTTTTCTTCTTCTTCCTTACAAACAATTGATATTCGATTCACTGTCGAATAGAAAATGTTCTCGTTACTCGGATTTAATTAAATCACAACATTATCAAAACACCAAAATTTACAGAACACAGGAACTCCCTCTTCGCAAAAACCTTGCGTAAAAGGGTAAATCAATATTTTACGGAAAACAATCTTAGCAAGAATGCCAACGGAAGCATGGTTGTTAAGACAATATTCATGTTGCTTCTATTCTTTACACCTCTCGCTTTGATCAATTCAGGATTGATCACGAGTGCGGTTTGGATCTTTGCTTTGTATGCAATAAGCGGACTTGGCATGGCGGGAATTGGCATGGGAATCATGCACGACGCTATTCACGGATCCTACTCCAAAAATAAACGCATCAACAAGATTATGGGTTACACTCTGAACCTTATTGGTGCGAACAGCAACGTATGGCGAATACAGCATAACGTATTACATCACACATTCACAAATATAAATGAGGCTGATGATGATATCAATGCGCCCTTCTTTCTTAGATTTTCGCCACACGCAAAACGAAACAGGCTACACCGATTTCAATTCATCTATGCTTGGTTCTTTTATTCGCTGTCAACTTTCTTCTGGGTAACTACTAAGGATTTTGTTCGATTAAACCGATACAGAAAACTGGGATTATTGCCAGTTAAGGAAAATTTCAGAAGAACTTTAGCAACGATCGCCGGGTGGAAGCTATTGTACTTCAGCTATGCGTTGGTACTGCCAATGATTATAGTTCCGGTTGCACCGTGGCTGATATTCCTGGCGTTTCTCTGTATGCATATGATTACCGGTCTCCTGATTAGTATGGTATTCCAGATGGCTCACATCATGCCGGACACTTCATTTCCGATTCCCAACAACCAGGGTGACATGGAAGGCGATTGGCATGCACATCAATTGGCGACGACCTGTAATTTTTCTCCAAGGAACAATTTGTTGTCCTGGCTCATTGGCGGATTAAATTACCAGGTAGAGCATCATCTGCTGCCCAATATTTGCCATGTACACTATAAGAAACTATCGACCATAGTAAAGTCAACAGCAGAAGAATTCAAATTACCCTATCACGTTAAGTCAACTTTCAGCTTGGCACTTCGGGATCATACTCGAATGCTTAGAGAGCTAGGCAAAGCATAATACAAACCATTTAAATATCAATAAAATGACAATAATTCAAACAATCAAAAATAGATTCAAGAACAATAATTTAAATACGATGAAAAAAGGAACAGTAAAATTTTTTAATAATGCCAAAGGATTTGGTTTTATTACACAGGAAGGTTCAAACGAGGACATCTTTGTACACATTAGTGGACTCATAGACGAAATTCGTGAAAACGACGAAGTGCAGTTCGAAACTGCTAAAGGTGAAAAAGGAATGAATGCAATTCGCGTCGAATTGGCGAATTAATAACCTAACCCAAAAAATATATAAAGCCTGTCCTGTTGGATGGGCTTTTGTTTTCTACGGTATTTTGAAGGGTTTAAGCAAAACTGCCTGAGATTGTCGAAGGTTATGTTGAATTGTCGAAAATGGTTTTTTCAGGATTATTCCATTTTGTGATAAAAATCATTCTGGTTTAAATTAACATAGCTTAATTTAACCGCCTGATAACCAGAATATATTTCGTTTTGTTCATCTGAAACTAAGGTTTTGAATTCGCAATGCGGTTTATAACAAGTGACAACTAACCTAAACTCACAAAATATTATGAAAAAAAATGACTCTCTTTTCGTAGTTTTAAGAACCGCCCTCGGTCTCTTTTTAATTCTTTATGCTCTAAACAGATTTTTTCATTTTCTGCCTTCCAGTTACGGTGCAATGCCCGAGGTGACAGAAAATTTCTTGGATGCTGTAGCGGCCTACTTACCGGCCTTATATATTTTCGAGATACTTATAGGGCTAATTCTTATCTTTAATAAGTGGACAGCATTTATACTTATTGTATTGGCTCCATTATCCGTTGCTTTTCTGATTTTCAGTATTTCAAATGGAGAATTTTCAAAAGCATGGCCAGCATTTGTAGTTGCAATCCTGAACGCAGTGCTGTTATTAAGAAGAAGGGAAGCCTATAAGCCACTTTTTAAATAGGTTGTCAGCATAAGGAAGTTGAAGTCTAGATGGGTAGCCTATGCTGCTTTTTCGGGACTTGTTCAACCGTATTGTCCATTTAAAATAGATTACTGGCTAGAATCGTATTGAATATTTACAGATGGTCTTTTTCCTTTGTAAATATTGATATAAATACGTGGTCATTCTATTAAAATATCCTGGGTCCTACCAAAAATCTTAGTAAAACGCTCCGGGATAGAGGCCGTTAATTTTTGTAGCTCGTTGGTGAAAGGATGCAGAAACTCCAGGGAATATGCATGTAGATACATGCCTTTGCCTTTTAAGGACAGAGTATCAGGGGCGTAATCTCTGTCGCCAAGAATTGAATTCCCCAAAGCAGCCATATGAATTCTAAGCTGGTGCCTTCGTCCTGTTTTAGGTGTGAGTTTTACAAGATTCAGGTATTTATACCTCGGAGAATCGAGGGTTGCTGTCTTTTCAAAGTCGGTGATGGCTTCTTTATCATCAACACGCGTTTCTATCCTGCCGAGTGATTTCATAGCACCAATAGTTACTGCGTAGTAGGTCTTTTCGATCTCTTTCTTCTCAAATAGTTTGTTAAGTCTTCGAACACTTTCGGCGGTTTTTCCTATAAGCAGTACACCGGTTGTTGCATAGTCGAGCCTATGCACGGGTTGAGGTTTAATCGAGTCGGTCTGCTCACTTTTTTTAAGGTTTTGGGATAGCGCGTTGGTAATAGTTCTAAAACTGTTGCCACTCACCAATATACCTGCTGGCTTATTGACGGCTGCTAAATAATCATCTTCAAAAAGTACTTTGAGCGTTAGGTCAAGTTGGTTCTTAGAAACACTGATTTCTTTCCGGATAAATAGGATGGTCTCGCCTCCCTTTATAATAGTTGCAGTACTTGCAACTGTTCCATTAACAAGAATCTGATCTTTTTTTAGCGCCTTTTTCAATGCGGATTTGGTGGGAATTACTTCAAACAACCCAACTCCATATTCCTGCAGACGCTGGGGTGTGGTTTTTAATGGCACAATGTGTGAACAAAACTTACCCATGATTGATAATCGGTTAGCATATCTAAAGTTACTTATTAGAACCTGATCGAAAGGTCACGGGGCACATTTTCCCATTAAGGCAACAATTTCTGGCAACTCGGAATATATTGCGGTACCAATGGAATGAGTTACTAAGTTTTGAGTTTATAAGTTTCCAAATCACCTTTCTTTGCTCCTAGGCTGATCTCGTTGGATTCCAGGATTTTTTGAAGCGCTGCATAAATGTAAGTACGCTTACTATCGATGTAGATAGTCCCATAAGCACCATTGAAAACAGTATAGTTACAACACCTTCGTTGTAATTAATTCCCCATCCGGACAGGATCCCGGCCGCGAATTCAGTATCGATCTGGTATAAATACAGGGCCATAAATGCTGTGAAAATGATGGTTCCTATCGCTCCACTCATAAAACCTGCCTGCCATAAGTCCTGGTATTTTGAGTTGGGGTTGTCTCTTAAATGAGTTTGAATGGCTCGATAGATCCCTCCACCGAATAAGACAGCATTAAAAATACTCAATGCCGGGTATTGGTGTAATCCGAATAATTTCATCAAAAGGAAATAGGCGATCAACGATATCGCAATAACAATTCCGTATTTGTAGTAAGTCTGTAACATAGCTTTTTTGTTTTTCCTTAAGATGCATAAAATTTTGATGATAATCAGGGTACTTAACAAAGATTAGCGTTATGTTATTAAAAATTAAGAGTTTATTAGAGAATGGAGATGATATAATCTTTACTTTTCAATGATTAAAATCGCCATTAGGCGGAATTCTAAAAATCTTTTCAAATGAATTATTTAATTATCGTTCTCAAATGTGTTGTGTCATTGAGTATACTGAATGTGTGGTTGGTACGTTTTAGAAAACCTACACCTTGGCGGGGAGGGAATGCGAAAAACTTGTTGGAGGAATTTCACACTTACGGACTATCCACAACGTTTGCCTATGCCGTTGGAACAATCAAAGTTGCGCTTGCACTACTTTTGTTGCTTTCTATATATTGGAATTCCGTAACTATTTATGCTGCCGGGGGTATTTTACTAACCATGGCTGGTGCTATTGTCATGCACCTTAAAGTTAGGGATCCGCTCCTGAAGTCATTACCTGCCATTATCTTTCTGATGATCTCGGCTTTTCTATTCTATTTCAGTTTATAGATCATAAAAGAGTTCAAAATCTTCTTGTCAATGACCGGTATCATAGGAATTCTCAGAAGGATTTTATAACTCTTGTTCTTCATAAAGTCAGGCTGGAAATGGAATAATTTTCCGGTTGGTTTCCTTATGAACCTTCCTTTTTTCGGAATCATTCAAAGTATGGAAGAAAAGGGAAGTGTTATAATGAATGAATTTATACTTTGGATAAGGTGAGAGAGCCATGTGTTGTCGCCAGTCAGGATGAAGGCGGTACTATTATCTCGGGAATGCCTCCATTAATACCTCTTGATGCCCTTCACATTCGCGACTTTCAGCTTAGTTTAAAAACATGAATTATGAAAAATCTGATATTAATAGCCAGTATCCTATCAGTATTGGTACTCTTAGGATGTAGCAAAGATGAATTTCATGATCCGGTAAGCGATGAAGTAGAGAACACCTATTATATTTTGGATCAGCAGGATGATGCCTACAATTGGACTGAGATTAGTTCCAGAATGGACAACAACACCTTTACAATTCCCGAGCCTACAATTGACAGATTGTTATTCAAAGGAGCTTATATGTCTGAAGAAGGTACTTCAACAAATCTCAGTTGGAACGCGATGTGCGATGAAACCGGAATGTGTGGTGGAGCCGAGGTCAAACAGGAAACGTCTACCTATGGGTATCACTTTGTCATGTGCCCGGCAGCCATGGTAGCAGAAGAGAACAATGCCGTTTTTGAGGGAACCATTATTGAGGTCATATACAAATGGGGTGAGGTGCCTAATTTCGACGTGAACTGGAGGTTTTGTTTCAACGTGATCGACAATGCGAACGGAACAGGTTTCGAACATGACAAAATTTCTAAAACCATGATGTTTGGATCACCAATGTCTCCATTGATGAGTAGCATATATCCACCTAACCACAGTATATGGACCAATAAGGGATATGTTGAAGTCATGCCCCCAGGATTTGTTGAAGTAAGTCACAATCCGGAGATTCCTGTAGATTTCTAATTGAAAAGGCCCACAATTTTGCAGGCTATTTATTAGCTATCGACATACTTAATAGGTTGTCAATGGATATTTTTTATCCCGGTGAAGTACTTGTTCATGGGTAAAATTGATCGAATTACGAATATAATTCCTGAAATAGACTGTTTCTAACTTAATTAGCCCTGCCGCCATCCGATTATTGGCGGTTAGGCATTTAAGTATCGCACCTTATTCTGGATTGTTGTAATATGTTCGCCAGGATTATTTGATAAGCTTTTTTAGGACGTTTACTGCTGCAAAATTTCTTATCGCTTGCCTAATTTGGTATCCTCGATTAAACTCCCTGAATGAGTATCCCTGGCTGTATTAATTCATAGAATATACTTAACTTACCTACCCTAAAACCAATCTATCCAACATTGAAAAGACTAATTTGGGTTTTACTTATTCTTTCTAATACCCTCTGTATTGCTCAGGAATTTCCTCCAATTGCCAACTATCCGCCCAACGTTTATGGAGCAGATAATCAGAATTGGATGATCTCACAATCCGATAATAATTATATCTATGTTGCCAATAATAAGGGGTTATTGGAATATAACGGAGCAAGATGGACGCTTTATCCTACGCCTAATGAAACTATCCTGAGATCGGTAAAAGTCATTGGTAAACGGATCTATACAGGTTGTTATATGGATTTCGGGTATTGGGAGTACGACAACAAAGGAGACCTAAATTATACTTCGATTGTGAATAAGCAGGGTCTCGAAATGATCGTTGATGAACAGATATGGAACATCATTCATCATAATGAATGGATATTGTTTCAATCTTTGAACAGAATTTACATTTATCACGATAGGGACCAAAGCATTTCTTTTATAGAGGTAGAAAATACCATCACCAAATTGTTTGAAATTGAGAACGATTTCTACTTTCAGGTTTCCGATAAGGGCCTCTATGCTATTGAGAATAAGAAGAGTAAACTGATCTCAGACCACCCTGTGCTCAAGGAAAATGTCCTGGTTAATTTGTTCATGAGAAACGATGAGGTGGTTTTCTTAACAGCCTCTAAGGGATTTTATACCATAGCCAATGGAATAGTACAACCCTGGTCGGTTCCCGCCGATTCTATGCTCGAGGGATTAAGTATGTACAGTAGCATCCGTATGTCTAACGGGGATATGATTTTAGGAACCATCGCAAACGGAATAGTTGTACTCACTAAAGATGGTGAATTTCGATACCAGATCGATCAGTCCGGCGGATTGAGTGATAACACGGCGCTGGCCTTGTTCGAAGATGTCCAGGAAAACATCTGGGTGGGCCTCGACAATGGTATAGATTGCATTAATACCAAAGCTCCATTCAAGAACTATTTCAATCGGAACGGGCGAATTGGAACCATTTACACTTCTATTATCCACAATAATAATCTCTATTTAGGCACTAATCAAGGTTTATTTTATAAAACCTATAACTCAAATGAATCCTTTTCCCTCGTCCAGGGAACCAAAGGACAGGTTTGGAATTTACGTGTACTAAAGGGTGAGCTTTTTTGCGGTCATAACTTTGGCACTTTTTTGATTTCCGAAGGAGAGGCTCAGCAAATATCAAATATTCAGGGGACCTGGGACATAAGAGAAATACCCGGTGAAGATAATTTGTTACTACAAGGAGGTTTTGTCGGGTTGTACGTGTTGGAACGGGACAATGGTTCGTGGCGGTTACGGAATAAAATTTCCGGTTTCGATATTTCGTCAAAGCACTTCGAGATCTCCGGCAGTGGTGAGATTCTGGTAAGTCATGAATACAAAGGTGTTTATCGACTCATTCCTAACCAGGACTTTACCGAGATTGAAACATTTACCGAAATTACATCGGTTCAAAAGGGATCGCACTCAAGTTTAGCCTCTTTTAACGGGGCTATTTATTATGCATATCGCAATGGTATATTCAAGTTTGATGAAACTTCAAAAGAGTTTATAAAGGATGAATCCCTTAGCGAAATCTTTGGTGATGACCAGTATATTACCGGGAAATTGATTGCTGATAAAACCGGAAAATTATGGGCATTTACCAAAGACGCTTTGATCTATATTTTTACCGAGAGACTCAACAATACCTTAAAGACCCATAGAATTTCGATTCCTGTTGCACAGCGCACAGCGCTAGATGGATACGAGAATATCACGCATTTGGATGAACAGAAATATCTTATTGGAACCTCTAGCGGTTATTTGCTGATGGATCTTGATACTCAACTACAACACTTCAATCGAACCACCATAAACCGCGTTATCTCAGGTTCCCGGTCTGGCGAAACCACATCCATAGATTTAACAAGAGAAGGGGAGTTTCCACCCTCTCAAAACTATTTCACTTTTGAATACAGTTCTCCGGATTATAACAAGCTTCATACAACACAGTATCAATACAAACTTGCCGGTATATATGAACAATGGAGTGATTGGAGTACAAGCTCCAGTATATCCTTCGACAACCTTCCATATGGAACGTATGAGTTTATGGTACGAGCCAAAGGTAATGGCCAATCCAGTAGTATGGCTTCTTATTCCTTTGTGATCAACAAACCATGGTATGCCTCCAACATTGCCATGGCAGTTTACATAATTGCATTCGTCCTTTTATTTACAGGCATAAATTCTTTCTACAAACGATATTACAGAAAGCAGCGCAAACGATTATTGGAAGAAAAGACACGTGAACTGAAACTTAAGGAACTGGCTACTCAAAAGGAGATTATCGAGCTAAAGAATCAAAGTCTTAACAAGGACATTGAATCACGCAACCGGGAATTGGCAGTTTCCACCATGAATCTCATTAAAAAGAACAGCATTCTCAATGATATCAAGACTGAACTTGAAAACATTACCGACCCAAGTAAGATCAGAAATGTTATCAAGGTAATCAATAGGAGTCTGAACAATGAAGACGATTGGAAATTTTTCGAAGAGGCCTTTAATCATGCGGATAAAGACTTCTTTAAAAAGGTGAAAGAACTCCACCCGGATCTTACTCCAAATGACCTGAGGTTCTGTGTATATCTAAGGCTGAATCTTTCATCCAAAGAAATATCCCCGCTGCTTAATATCTCACCCAGGAGTGTTGAAATCAAGCGTTACAGGTTACGTAAGAAGATCGATCTTCCTCGTAATGCAAACCTGAATGATTATTTTATCAGCTTGTAAGAAACCAGGATTAGAACTTCAGTTCTTCGTGCTTGTCCCAAAGACCCCAATAAGCTCCTACATCTCCTTCCGGTCCAACCTTCCAGGATTCGTCGAAAGATGAGAAATAGAACATATCTATATTGTCTTTAGCCGACCAAAGCTGTGAGTTGATGAAGTACTTCATCGCATTCTCAGCCGATGGAAAAGCACCTCTTAGATTGGTTCCCTGGCTTGGCCAGCCGGTTTCTGTGATAATCACAGGCTTTCCATTGGCGGCACGCACAGCTTGCCCGTACATTTGCTGCATATGATTTAACGAATGATCAATATCAGTGCCCTCCCAATAAGGGTAGCAATTGGATAATATAACATCACAGGCTTCCACAATCCTTGGGTGTTGTGTAAACTCATAATAGGCATCTACGTAGCCTACAGGCGTTCCAGGAATGGCTTCTTTAACACGTAGGATGTAGTTGAGCAACTGTTCCTCGTTCAGATCGTTGCGGTACAGAACTTCGTTCCCAACTGCCGCAATATCGACAACACCTTCACGGGCTAAGGCTATAAGAGCTTCTATCTCCTGTTCATTTTTATCCATTTCATCCCCTAACCAGGCGCCAACCATAGTTTTTAAGCCATGTTTGTGAGCGATCCTGGGCACGTATTCATTCCCTTCTATACAAGAGAAAGATCGCACCCATTTGGTAAAAGGCTTAATGATCTTAATCCTTCGTTCAACTTGTTCTTCGGAAATAATATCCCCTGGATTCTGGCCGTCTTCATACATGCTAAAACACAAACCATGCATTCCGTTTTCCAGGGTTTCCCGCCAAAGTTTCTTAAGTTCCTCCAACGAGTACTTGCTGAAATTAACACCTTCGTAGGAGGTGAAATCAGTATTCTTTAATAAGAAGTTATGCTCTCCTCTATATGACATTTTAATTATTTTTAATTTGTTCTAGATTATTCTTGAATTGGATTTTGCTTTCTGAGTTCAAGTTCAGCCCGAATTTCATTTGCCCTTTTCTCTGTGACATCATAATTCCTCATTACCCACATAGCTAATAAAGTTCCAGCCATTGGGAAAAAACAGAAAAAGGCATGCAAGCCATCCACAGCTCCTTGTTGATCTATTGTTGCAAGTTCGGGATTGAACCCAACTACAGCTATTATTACGCCACTCAATCCTCCGGCTATTGCAAATCCTATTTTCACCATCCACCAATAGATTGCGCCAAATATTCCTTCCCGGCGTAAGCCCGAATTTAATTCATCTATATCAATAACATCTGCCGTCATGGACATCATGATAGTAAATAAGCTGCCAATGCCAAATGAAAAAAGTGGAAGGGCAAAAATATACATCCAGGGTTTGCCTGGCACAAACAGGAACCACAACATAATATAACCTATTACCGAAATTCCTTGCGATAGTAAAAATGTATTCTTCTTTCCAATTTTTTTAGACATCCAGGTAACCGTTGGAATTACTATGAATGTGGTTCCTAAAGCACCCAAACACCCAAATAATGAAACCCATAGTCCACTTGCTCCGGCATCGCCATTAAATAGTTTATAAACAATGACAAAAAAAGTAAGTGCAGCAACCGTATTAAATGCATTAAATATCAGGAATGTGGCAATGCATAACTTTCTAAATTCTTTCAATTTAAAAGCCTCCACAAAGCTCTTGATAATCTTCTTAAAACTATTGCCAATTTTTGAAAAATTCAGAGGTTCATAATCTTTATCTAAGGTTGACTCACTTTTAATAAAGAGTGCAGGCACTATGGCACATAGTGCGCAAGGAATCGCAACCCATATTGCAAGTTCACGTGCTGCCACTTCAGCCGATGGAAACCAATCCGGATCGTACATAATAACCCAGAACCACGGCGCTATAACCCATGCCCATTGTCCTATCCATTGCGCTACCGCCATAATATTGGTGCGTTCGTGAAAGTCATCACTCATTTCATAACCCATGGCTACGTAGGGTACACTGAAAATAGTTAGCCCCAGATAGAAAAGTAAAGACCATAAAAAGAAATACCAAAAATTGTATTCAAGAGAGTTTTCCTTAAATAGTTGCCACATGAAAATATAGGCTATTCCCATGATCAAGCCCCCAATAAATACATATTGCCTGCGTCTTCCCCATTTAGATTTAGTATTATCAGAGATATAGCCCATTATAGGGTCCGTAATTGCATCAAATATTCTTGGCGCAAAAAATATTAAACCCCACATCCAGCCAGGGAATCCCAGATCCTGAACAAGAACTACCATAAATATACTGAGTATAGCAGGAAACATTTGATTGGCCAGCATGCCTAATCCAAATGCAATTTTTTGTCCTAATGCTACTTTATGGTGAGTTTTTGTCTTATTCATTCCAGAGCTGTTGTTTATATTTATATTTTGAATAATTGGATGGATCAGAAGACACCTCTGCAATTTTTTCGTAAATACACATTTATTCTGTCAACTTCCGTTGCTCCGGGAGGAATTTCTGTTTTTTCAAGTCCGGGATAAGATTCCTTATTCTTCCAATCCAAAATTGTATTACTAAAAAACATTGATGCGGCTGCATCGGTCTCGTAGACAATTAACTCATATTTTTCTTCTTTATCTCCGCCAAACCGTGTGACTACTTGCCATTCTCCATCTCTTTTATAAGATGTATTGGTGTGGTCAGATTGGGGATAATACTTATTATCCGAAGGCTTTAAAACAACCCAGATATCTTTCTCATGGCCTTCGGGATATACACCCATAGACAGTATTCTGCAATCCACAGAATCTGCTTCGATTGGTGAAATCACTTTCACTGAATTAACGGGTCCTTCCAATTCCATTTTATTTCCTGTTGAAATCTGTTCCATCTGACTACTGACAAATCCAACATCTGAAGTATAACTTCCGAAAATGACCATCAGCACTCCAAGGACTCCCATAGGTATACCAATTTTTGGGTTTATTAATGTTCTTTTAGAATCCTTTTTACTGAGACTGCTGAGAACTGCCACGCCAATGAGAACGATCCCTACTAATATGATTACTGCTTTTGCTGACATTTTTATCTATTTAGTTTGAAATAATTACAACTTGCCTCGCCTAGCTTCAAGTTCCTCCTTTATTTTTCTTGCTTTTTCTTCTGATAAGCTGTAATTCCACATGACTATAATTGCTAAAGCCGCTGTAATAGCCGGAATTACGATATCTGCAATTCTCAATTGTACCATTGTTTCTGCCGTTTGGGTAGCGGCATTTCCATCAAAACCTACCCATTTAAGAACGGCCCCACCAACGATCAAGGCCAAAGCCTGCCCAAGCTTTACCGTCCACCAATAAATGGCCCCAAAGGTGCCTTCCTTACGCGGCATTCCATTGTCTAATTCGTCTTTATCGCATATGTCGGCTGTCATACTCATCATCAGGGTAAACAAACAGCCCAATCCAAAAGCCATCATAGGAAGAGGTAAAAACATAAGATAAGGATTATCCGGATTGAAACCCCACCATTTCAATCCATAGCCGATTATGGATATGAAGGTAGAAATGATAAAAGCATTCTTTTTACCCCACTTATTTGCCATCCATGCCACAATTGGAATAACCATGAATGCAGTAATAACAGCAAGAATGGTGGAAAACCAGGCTGGCCAGGATCCTGCGGCTGCATAATCACCATTAAACAAATAAAACAAAATGATGAAAAAACTAAAAGATGCCACTATTTGGAATCCATTAAAAACCAAAAAGGTAGCACCACATAATCTTAAGAATGGTTTATGCTTGAATACCTGTATAATCCCTTTGAACAGACTCTTAAATATCCCTAGCATATTTTTCAACGAAATTTCTTCCCGATTCTCGATCTTACTGGAATCAATTCCTTTACAAAAAATAGCTGGTAAAACACCAAAGATAATTGCAATCACACCAACTATGATAGAGAGTTTTCGTACTCCTTCAGCCTGTGTTGCAAACAGATCTTCATCAGCTATCAGAACCCAGAACCAAGGCACAACCATCCATGCTATCTGGCCTACAATATTGGCCAAGCCCATAAGCCTTGTTCGCTCATTATAATCTGATGTCATTTCATAACCAAGTCCGATCAATGGTGTGGAAAAAGTAGTGTTGGCAAGAATAAACACTGCGGATAGGATAAGAAAATACCAAAAATTATAGTCTTGTGAATTGGTCTCATCCATCTGCCAAAGTAAAATAAACAAGAGACCGGTAAGGATGGCACCGATAAAAATATAAGGTCTCCGCCTTCCCCATCGAGTATTTGTATTGTCGGAAATATAACCCATTATCGGATCTGATATAGCATCAACTAATCGAGGTAAACCTCCAAGAAGACCAGCTAGAAAAGGATCCATGCCAAAGGCTGTAAGGAGAAAAAACATGAATATTGCCAAAGCCCCGGGCATTAAATTGTTCACAAGGTGACCCGATCCGAAAGCTGCCTTTTGTAGTAAGGGAACCTTGTCCTTCGCCGATGTTTTGTATTGTGACATAATTAGATTGTTTTTTAGTTAGTTGCTACTCATTTGACGGAGGAATAACGATCGATTGTATAGCCTGACCATCTATATGAAGGTTTACTGATTTCTCATTTAAAACAAGGGTATAATCTCTGGCTACAGGCTCCTCGTTAAAAATCACTACGGCAATGGAGTTATCGGGATTGATGGCTGCTGTAACCATGAATTTCTCTAAGTCCGGCTTGTCTACATCGATCACTTTGGCCCCCGGGCGCATGTATTTGCTGAAATGAGCCATAGTATAATAAAGCGGAGTGAAATACACTTCATCGTTGTCTGGATCCACGATGACCGGTGCAATACACCAGTTCTTGAACCAGTTGGGACCTCCTTGCTTATCGAGGACCATATTCCAGTCTACCCATCCGTCTACCCAGTTGTTCAAACAACCGATAATATCCCTGGCATATCGGTTTACAGGTGAATATTTCGGATGCAGGTGTTTGTCTTCTTCCGGCGCCCAATCATAGCCCCAGTCTGTGGCTTCTTTTTTCCAGTACCACGCATCGTCCTGCCATACGGGAACTTGTGCATCAATGCATCCCTCAGTTTCGATAAGGTACTTGTCCGGAGCCTTGTTATGCGCATATTGAAGGGCATCGGGAAATACTTCAAAGGTGCTCGCATACCAGTGAATTGCCGTTCCATCAAAGTATTTTGAGGACTTGTCATCCCTGAACATTTCATCAACCCATTCATTTAAGTGCTCTCTGTTCTGGTCGTATCCCAGGATTACGAGTTCTCCTTTTCCTTCCGCTTCAAGTCTCGGCCCCAGGTGAAATTCAACAAAATCTGTCATTTCCTTAGGGGTAAAATGCATGCTTTCCCAGTTGTTACCATTACCCAGCGGTTCATTTTCAACCGTAAAGCCCCATAAATCGATTCCTTCTTCTTTATAAGCATCTGCATATTTGGAGAAAAAGAGTGCCCAAGTATCATAATATTCGGGTAGAAGCTTGCCGCCTACCCAATCCTTGTTGTCTTTCATCCAGGGTGGGGCAGTCCATGGAGACGCAAAAATTTTAAACCCATCCTCGGAGAAGGCCATTGCGTCCTTGATCATGGGGATGAGGTCTTCGCGATCTTCATCTATGGTGAAATGTTCCAATTCCATGTCATCCTCCACCGAAGCATAAGAATAATTCGACAATGAAAAATCACATGAATTCATATGGGTTCTTGTGAGCGAGTAGTTTGCTCCGTCCTTACTGAAATAAGCTTTAAGTATGGTATCCCGTTGTTTCTTACTTAGTTTATTAAGAAGATAGGCGGAAGATTCGGTAAATGCACCTCCGAAACCGGTGATGGTTTGCAATTCTTTCTCCGGTCTAAGCCGAATCATCAAAGAATCTTCAGATTCTGGAAAATCTGAGATGTGTGTGAGCTTGTTCCCCTTTTGTGAAGTCTCATAAACCTCGACTTCAAGGGATTGTTCAGATTTCTTTTCAGATTTACAAGCCATTATTATCGAGAGCAGAATTAATAACCCATACTTTGCTAGTCCTTTCATAATTAGTGATTAACTGGAATTAGTGCCCGAGATGGAGGAGGAAGAACTTCACTTTGTAAAGCGTCTTCACTGCCGTCAAATGTCTTTGTAATTGGATTTCCACCTCGTGTTAAACCTTTAAATACACCGCGGTCTACCTTATCCCAAAGGGAGTATTTCGCCTTGCCGTCTACAGTGAACAACCCGAAATGATTTTCTGACCCCTGCCGGTTATGAGCATCTTTCCACGGTTCATCAAAAGCTTCAAAATAGAAACATGAAATATTATTTGCATTTGTCCATTCCCGCATATGCTTGTAAAACAGCGCCTGTTTATATTCGTCCGTAGCACGGGATCCATCGGGGCCATAGTGGCCATTAGAGATGGTCGCCCATCCTGTTTCGCCAATATGTATAGGTTTATTGATCCCAAGATTTTTCATGTGATTTGAAACGGCATTGTATTGGTTGATGACAAATCCCTTCGCCCTGGTCATCGCACTATCTATTTTCTGAAGTTTTGATAGTGAATCCTGCTCTTCAGGAACCAACCAGAAGTCCGGGTTGTAATGAGAGTTATGATAGGGGTAGGTATGCATGGAGATATAATCCACGGCACGCATTAATTTTTCAAGGTCTTCGGTATGATAAGAAACTTCACCACCGCCCCAGGAAGCAAAATCATCTGAACTTGTGATCCATAATTCCTTCGATAATTTACCTTGTTGCTTGAGATCCTGGAGATAGGTCACCCATTTCAGAATAACCTCCGGTTGAACGTAATAACTCGTTGCCCATCTCACCATCGCCTCATTACCCACAGCAAGAATTTTTACCACATCGGGAAACTCGTTGGCCAGGGCTACGGCACGATCGATTTCTGCAGCATTGTCCGGGCTTTCCACATTGTGATCCGGTTCCAGGTCTGTCCAGGCGTTCAGACAATCTATCCAGGCACCGAGCATAACATACATCTCAAATTCGGGATCCTCCATTCGTAACTCGCGGATCGCTTTCAATACGTTGGATGCATGTGGCAATTGAACATTGTAGGTTCGCAATACCTTTATATCCATAGCCTGAAGGATTCTTAGGTCTTCTTTGAGCTCCTTTACTGTTGGTTGACTGTCTCTCGATTTCATACGATAACCTCCATATGAAATCGCTAAATATTCAGGGTTGCCTAAAATGTCTTTGGCTGTTATTGATTTCTGCATTTTTTGTTCTTCTTTCTCAGGCGTTGAATTCCCACAAGATACTACAAGAATAATTAGCCCTGCTAAAACTAATATGTTCCTGATCGTTCTCATACTTTTTATTATTTAAATGTGTGCTTTTTCTAAGATAATTACAGCAATACTTTTTCGCCTGTAATTTTCATTACAAATTTTTATTTTAAATAACTTAATGGTATTTGGGCCTTGATTCTATCAACCTCTGCTGTTCGCATGAATAATTTCAAGCTGATCTCGGTGTCGAGGCTTAATGCGTCAAATTTCTTAATGCTTCCATCCTTAAATGTTACCTCCACACCTTCGTTGTCGGCAATCTGATAAATAACAGGCACTTGACAATAGGTAAAACACATGGCATTCTTTGGAATTTCGATTTCCTGTTTTTGATATGCAACGTCCACATAACGGAATAACTCCGGTTCCGAAAGGAATTCCATTTTGCGTAATAAACAAGGATTGAATAGTAGCCTGCCGTTCCTCACAAAAACTCCTAATTCACCAAAACGGCTAAGGATGTCTTCTTTAACCTGTCCGGTCATACCGGGTTGCTGAGCTCCTTTTCCGGAAGGTGTATGTGAGTAGGGATCTGTAGGAAATGCACCATAAAGTTGAGGTGGTTTGTGAACTCCTATCCCTTCATTTATTTCATAATAGTGTTCTAAGAGTTTTCCAACAACTGAATCACTGGCTCCCTTTTCTATAGCTTTTAAACAACATTCCTGTACCGCCAAAAGCAGCTTGGAGACCATATGCCAGTAAATGGATCCCAGGCCTTCGTAACCAAAGAATGTTCCGGATCTTCCTGTAAATGCTTTGTGATTGAACACCTTTTCAAACAAATCCAGCAAAAGTTGTCGCTCATTGGCCACAAGTTTTCCGTAAGTTGACTCATCAAGGGTGTCTAGTGCCTCATCCAAGCGGTTGGCATTGTTGAAATTACCGTTAAAATGGTATTTGCCAGTAATATCCCTGTTTATTATTTGTCCGTTTCCATCCTCCAGCAATTGCGTAAGCAACTGAGATTTTTTAACAGAAGATTCCGGGATGATGTTTTTCTGAAGGAACCTGGGGAGTTCTTTATTGGGATAGAGCAAATAACTGTATTGATCATCCCGAAAAAGAGCACTTTTCTTAAGTCCGTCGAGCAGCGCAAGACATTCATCGGCACTCAAATGACCCGAACTTAAAGCCGCAACCTGGCCTTCCAGCATCTCTTCGAGATAGCTGATCGATATCCCATCGCCCTTTACCGTCATCAGGTTGTAGGCATGATACATATTGTCTTCCCGCTTGTTGGCGTCAATGGTATGATCAAGATAACGAAGGGTTACTGCAATAAAGTCCGCTATGTCTTGAAGCTTGATATCTTTCTTGTTACCGGTGAAGGCATGGTTATAAACCTTAATTCTATAGTCGCTGGCTGCGGCTCCCAGGCCGTCAAGTACAGACTTTCTCTCCGCATCGCTAATACTACCGGACAACAAGGATACATTAGATGTAAGAGTATCCGTAACACTATTGAAGAATACCAATAATTCTTCGGATATCTCAGTTTCCGCCAGGGAGGAAGCATCGACGATTTTACCAAAAAACTTTAGAAACCTTCTGAGGTAACACAGGGTTACCATAGAGACACCATTTCCAACTAACGCATTATTGGCATCATTCCATTCCGGCCGCTGCGTGTTCATCCAGATGCCTGCTTCCGGAATAAAATTGGAAACCTTTGCAAGCACAGTTGCCAGAATTTTCTCGATAAAATTAACCTTGTGAATAAAGAAATTTTTGTCTCTCAATAATGCTCCGTCAGCACCTAATTCGTCGCGTTTTGTGTGAATTTTACTATCGAGTTCATAATCGAATTCTATGGTATCTTTCGGATTTTCAAGCAGTTTGTCGTAACTCTTGATCTTATAGGGAACATTGGCATAGACGAAGAGATCAATGCTGAAATAACTTACCAGTTTTCCCGGGTCATGGGCTTCAAGAATTTCAAGTAATTTCAGCAAATATATGATCTGGTGATCGCCCCAATATCCGATATATGACCATGGATCATGTTCTTCGATCACCTCCCAGTCGAAACCACCCTTGGTAACTCTATAGGGATTGTACCCATCAAAGGTTGTGGCATTCAAGAACTTATGGATCATGCTCTCGAGAAACTGTGGAAAGGATAAGGATAAGGCCTCCCAATTTTGGAATATATCTCTCCAGTTTCCTTCATAGTCCAGGATCTTGGATCCGTCAACCTCGCTACGTGTATTGATGGAAAATTTGTTCCATGGCCTACTTGGATCCCCATGCCTTCGACTGAATTTAAGAGGCATGTATTCCAGGCTCAATCTCCTGAAATTCTTGTCATCACTCTCATATGCCAGGGATTTCAGAAATGATAGTGAAAACGTATCGGGCAGTCCCTTCAGGACCACCTGCGCGTTTTTGGACACTTTTTTGTTGGCGTTTGCCAGGTATTTTACAAAATCCCATTTCTCGATCTGATAGTTCTTGTCGAATATTCCCCCTCTCATTATATTGAACAGGGTATTCGAAAAATGGCGTAGATTTCTAAGTTTATTGGTGCTTAACTGGATCGCATCGGAAGAACCTGCTAGTTGCAATAAGCGTGTGGTACCTAGCTCAATGTCGTCCAGAACTTCCTGCATAAGCCCTTTTTCAGATTTTATTTTTTCTGAAATCTCTACGATGTCACTGATGTTCTGATTTACATTGGCCATTATCATCCATTGGGATTCCGCTCCTGGATCCAACGTGAGGTTCGATTGCACAAAGTAGGCACCTTTCTCTGCCTTGATGTCTTCTTCTTGCTGAATGCTATCTCCTCTTCTGAAATTGTCTAACTGAAGGGAAGAAAGAAGGTAGGTAGGATTTTCAAGACCCAGGGACCATACAACATTACATTTAAGAGCCTCGCTGGGTTCAGCCTTGTCCACAATGATGGAGCTCAACGCATAGATGCCAACGCCTGAATCAGCTATCAGTTCACTTCGTTTGTAAGCATCGACCAGGTTGCTGGTTCCATTTTGGGTTGCTTCACCAACACCAAAAGGAACGATATTCTGAAGGCCATCGAGCACTTCAACCTCGACCGTTGCATCCATAGTATTGATCAAGGTGGATTTCCTCATGAATCCATACATATTACTGGAATTCCACTGGTATTGGTAGGTAAGGCCTAATTCCTTATTGTGTTCTTCAAAGATTATTTTGTTCCCATACGAATTCTTGTAAAGATTTCGTGTTATTGTATATGCCCCCTTATAGCGATCGGAGAAGGGTTCCCATAAATACAATTTACCCTTTATGCGAATGCGCATTATCGTTTTACTTCCGGTAATCTCGACTGATTCAGTGATCTTGTCGTCGGTGTAATAGGGGAAAAGAGCATAATCTGAATTTTTTCTTCCTGCTGATAGTGCTCCGTTACTGGAAATGAACATCCAGTGATTGGAATCACTTACGAGACTCATAAAGAAAGGTCTCATTAAATGGCAGTTGGAAATCTTGTAATAAGTTTCATTATCGATAGTCGTGAGTTCACCCTTGATCTCGCTCTTATTATTGGAAGCCGGAGTATTTCCGATGTAGATTGGTTCTTTAGTCATTCTTTCTTTATAATTACCTCTTTTGTTTATGGCCTCAAGGCCGCATCTCTCGATCTTACATGGCTTGTAAAGAGGTTGAATAGCCTCCAATCACCATTTAATATACTTGATTGAGGAGCGCATTTGATTATTGTTGTTCTGATTTGAACAGACCTATTTTCAAAAAAAGGCCGAATATTTATAGTCGGCCTTTCAATTACAATGCAGTTAATTTAGTCTACGATTTCATATACTTTCACATAATCTACAACCATTTGTTGTGGAAAAGGTGTGTCATCTACAGGGAATCCTACAAAGCTTCCTCCCACAGCAACATTCAGCAACATGAAGAAGGGATTATCATTAAATGGCCATTCTTCGACCCCTTGAGGGAGGTCGTCAATCGTGATCTGGTTAAAGCGGATGTCGTTTATAAAGAAATCAATATAATCCGGATGCCATTCGATAGCAAACACGTAGAAATCTTTGTCAAATCGTTCACCTTCAAGCACATACTCTCCACTAATGGCACCACCACCGGAATATCCCGGTCCATGGATACTTCCTATGGTTGTAGAGGGTTCCTGACCTCGCAATTCCGTGATGTCTATTTCACCCACAAATGGCCAAGGAACGGTATTAGGATTATTATCAGGTTCGGTTTCGATATTGGCGCCTAGCATCCAAAAAGCTGGCCAGATACCTCGTCCACCAGGCATTTTAATACGCGCCTCCCAACGACCGTATTTTTGCTCAAACTTATCCTTGGTGGTTATTCTTGCAGATGTAAATGGAAAACCTCCAAAGCTTTCCCTTCGGGCCGTAATGACCATATTTCCCTGGCCGTCCAAAGAAACGTTCTCTGGTCTGTCCGTATAATACTGTAACTCCTGGTTACCCCAGCCATCCTCGCCATTTCCGATATCAAAATTCCAGTTGTCCGTATTGATGGATGCTCCTTCAGCTCCGTCAAAGTTATCCTCGAATACGAGTCTTAAATCAGAATCTTTGAATCCTATCTCATCATCTTTTTCACAACTCCAGAGAACTGTGAGCAAAACCCCGCTTAGCAAGGCCATAGCAATTCCTAATTTCAGTTTCATTTTTTAATTTTTTAATTATTTCAATTCTAGTTTTGAACAAGCGATACATTGTCAATTACAACAACTCCTGTCTCTGCGCCCATATCGAATAATACGCGGCTATTTGCAAGTCCGAAACTGGCCGTAAACGTAAATTCGAATGTTTGTGTTGTATCGGTGAGATTAACCACCTCTGTGTCTGCTGTAAATGGTGCTTCATTAAGACCAATACCGGCGATGATCGTGCGATTTGCGGTACCAGGATCCGTAGAAGCATCAAACGTTAAGGTGTATGATTCTCCTTGAACGATCTCCACAACCTGGCTAAGGTTTACGTCAAATGGTTGACCGGCTACGGCAATGTCTGCGAAGTTAAAGCAGTTACCTCCGTCACACTGAATATTAAAAGCGTTTCCGAACCAGGCTACAGCGCCTCCCTCGAAATCTCCGTTGTCAAGCAGATTGCCGGCACCGCCACCGCCGCCACCGCCGCCACCGCCGCCACCGCCGCCGCCATTGACGGGATCGGAGCCTATGATGTACAGGTCGTCATAATAATACGTGGAACCGTCACCAGGAAGATCAGGAATAAACTCAAAAAATACA
>Ga0316201_10000368_pt1 | contig 25012 bp, 16 predicted proteins | sample CS6wburrow_MG_FD_204516 | JGI IMG/M metagenome (GOLD analysis project Ga0316201, IMG submission 204516) | Coastal sediment microbial communities from Delaware Bay, Delaware, United States - CS-6 worm burrow | ecosystem: Environmental > Aquatic > Marine > Coastal > Sediment | place: USA... | reverse complement strand
CCTGAGCTGCAATTCGGGATCTGTCGCTTCTTCGCGAGCGATCTTGAAAGCGTCGAGATAGAAAATCCGAATGTCGTTCTCGACGATTTGCTGCTGGTAGGCGATCGGAATGGAATCCCAAACGGCCTGCGGACTTTCGAGCTCGCTCTGGATGACGAACACGCCGCCTTTCTTCAGGCCGGCCAATGCGTTCGTGTGATGGAACACGTTCGGGTCGGGCGATAGCACGACGTCGACGTAGTAGTACTCGCAGTTGACCTTGATCTGCTCGGGAGCGGCGGACATGTAGAACGTCGTCGGCTGGCCTTTCTTCTCAGAGCCATATTTCGGATTGGCCTTGATGTGATAGCCGAGCAGGTCGAACAGCGTCATCGCCATGTTCTTGCCCGTCGTGATTGCGCCCCATCCGCCGACCGAATGGAAACGCACTGTGATCGCTTCTTTCGGCATCAGGTTGGGATTCTCGCTGCCGCGCACCGAGAGCTCCTTCACGTGCGGATAGGCGTCTTCGATCGTCTGCTGGTAGATCTCCTGCTTCGGGGTAATCGGGTTTTCGCGGATGAAGTCGATCGACAGGTAGAACATCTTCTTCTGCGGGCCATCCGGCAGCATGTTTTCAACAGCGCCGATCAGTGCTTCAGGCTGGAGGTCGCGGCTGCCCATGCCGAAGGACCCGGAGTAGAGCGGTGAAGCTTCTTTGGCCGACTTGTAGGTGGCCAGCTCGGGATACGCCATCTTCTTCGAAGCGCCGTTCTCGAGGCACTTGGCCATCGTTGCCCGAATCTCGCGGATCATCGGCAGGTCGCCGGCGAGCGGCTGGTCGAGTCGTTCGAGCACTGCGATGCCCTTGCGCCCTTTAAGTATTTCCGAGAGCAGGTCGCCGGGGAACGGCCGGAACATCGTCACGTTGACGACGCCGACTTTAAGCTTGCGCGTCTCGCGCAGGTAATCGGCGACGACTTCGGCACTCGGGACCACGCTGCCCTGGCCGACGATCAGGTAATCAGCGTCTTCGCACTTGTAGGTCATGACGCGCGAGTACTTGCGTCCTGTCAGCGCCGCGAACTCTTCGAACGCCTGTTCCGTGAGCTCCTGCACGTGGTCGAAGAAGAACGGCCGCTGCGCGGCAACGCTCTGCATGTAGGAGTCCTGGTTTTCGACAAGACCCGCCATGATCGGGTTATCGACGTCCCAGAGTTCGGGAATGCGGCGGCGCTTGTCGCCGAAGATGATCTTTTGCGCCGGCGTCGGCGTGTCGATCATGTCCTCGGGTTTGCCGAGGTATTCTTCGATGAGTTCGCGTTCGGGAACCATGAGCGACTCGATCAGGTGCGTCGTCAGGAAGCCGTCCTGCGCGATCGCGCCCGGCGTCAGCGCGAGTTCCGCGATTCGGTGCGAAATGATATTCAGGTCGGCAGCGCTTTGCGCACTCGTCGAGAACAACTGGAAGAACCCGGTGTCGTCGATGCAGTGGTAGTCGTCGTGACCCGCGTGCACGTTCAGCGTCGACTTGGTCATTGCGCGCGCGCCGATATTCAGAATGTATGGCAGCCGTTTGCCCGCGGCGGCGTACAGCGACTCGTGCATGTAAGCGATGCCCTGGCCCGACGAGAAGTTGGAGGCACGCAACCCCGTCATAGACATGCCGGCAGTCACTGCTGCGGCAGCGTGCTCGCCTTCTGGTTCGACGAAGATCAGCGGTCGTCCGGATACGTTCACGTGTCCGGCAGCTGCGGCTTCGGCCCAGTACTCGCCCATCTGGGTCGAGGGCGTGATCGGGTAGGCGCCCGCGGCGTCACTGGACTCGCGTTCGCACATGATTACGGCGGTGTTGCCGTCCATCGCTGCGCGCTTGCCGGGGTACTTAACGGTGGTTTCTTTTCTTTTACTCATATCAGGTCTCTGCCTCTGGCAAAGCGGAATGACGCAGCACTTTCTTCGCGGCGTCCCCTTTAACAATTCGTCCGTCCGGTTCTATCCAGACGATGGCGCCGGTCGGACAACGCGCGATCGGCTCTTTCACATTATGCGGCCGGCTGTAGTCGACGACCGGCAGATTGTCCTTCATGCTGATCAGGCCTTTGGGCGCGTCGAAAACACAACGCTCGCAGGCCGTGCATGCAACCTCGCAGTCTTCGAGCAGGTCGTTGCCGTGCTCGAGGTTCTTGCAGGCAACCCACAGCCGGTGACTCGAAGGATGCAGGCTGAACAGGTCCTTCGGGCAAATCTCGACGCAGTCTCCGCAAGCCGTGCAACGGTCCTCGATGACGACGGGTATCCCGTGGGGATCCATCTCGATCGCGTCGAAATCGCAGACGCGCTCGCAGTCACTCAGTCCCAGGCAACCCCAGAAGCAACCCTTGCCTCCTCCGGCAACCAGCGCCGCAGATCGACAGGAGTCGTGGCCAATATAGCGCGCGTGCATTCTCGCTACGTTGGTGCCACCGGCGCAGGCCAGGCGTGCAACCTGGCGGTTGACTTCACCGACGTCCACACCGAGGTATGCCGCGATTTCGGCCCTGCCGTCCTCGCTCGAGACCGTGCATTTCCCGGGCAGCGCATCACCAGCGACCAGTGCTTCGGCAAATGGCCGACAGCCGGGAAAGCCGCAGGCGCCGCAGTTTGAATGAGGAAGCATATCCTCGACTGCGTCGATCCGGGGGTCCTCCTCGACGTGGAGTTTGCGGCTCGCCACGACAAGTCCTGTCGCAAGCAGCAGCGTCAATCCACCGAGGGCGCTGATAGAGGTCAGCGCGAGCATGTCGTTCTGTTCGTCTCTGAGTGCCTGTGTCTGGAGTGGATGCTACACGAGTTTGCGGACGCGTCAGTACGGGAATACCGAGTCTCGGTTTCGCTACTAAAAGTTACATTTTCAACGAGTTACCAACCCTTGAAAAAGCCGCCGTCGGCAAAGTCCCAGAGTAGCGTCAGATGGTACCTCTCGTCCCAGTCCTGGCCCGACAAGGGCAGTTCCACGCCGAGGTTTAGCGCGACGTGCCCGCCGCGAGTCAGGCCGATGCGAACCTGGGGCAGGGCACTCCATTCCAGGTCGCCTTCGTCCGAGTCGAACGGTGTCTCGGCGATCACTTCCAGTGCAGGAAAGACCATTCTGGGCCATGGCGAATGCGTGTAGTGCACGATGCCGGCCAGTTCCATTGACCCGTCGCTGCTCGAGTCGAACGGGAACTTGAGCCGCAGGCTCGACTGCAAGGTCCACAACCCAGAGAGCTCGCGACCGTATGCCAGGTAAGTTTGCAGTTCGCCATCGCCGTCAGCTTCCACTGGTATCGCGACAACGGCGGCAGCGGAGAGGACGTGTGACTTGCTGAACGAAATCGCCTGCTTGTAACCGACCTCTGCTTCGGACAGTTCTTTGACACTGCCCTCGGCGTTGTGCACCAGCTCGACGATAACCTGGCCGCGTTTGCCGACGCGCTTTTCGAACTCGACGACGTTCTTGAGCGCATCGTCCCCGTCCTGCGGCGTGTAACGGCCTTTGTAGACAACCTCGTCTTCGGGAAACGCTTTCTTCGTCCTGACCGGAAGCATCAGGTTCATCTCACCCGGCGGGAACTCAATGGTGTTGGCCAGCGTCTTTGCATACGCGGTAACGTCTGCAATGTCATCATCGCTGAGTACTTGCTCGTGAGCCGGCATCTGCTCGGCCAGGCCGAGCGCCGCGCCACCGTACTTGATGACCATCTCCCAGTCGCCGGCAGGCTCGCGGCTGTTAAACAGCGCATCGGAAAAATCTGCCGGAACCACACCAAGTCCTTGCACAACGGCGCTGTTCTCGTCGGCCTTCCCGGTGCTGCCGTGACAGACGACGCAGTTGGTCTCAAAGACACGCCGGCCGTTGTCAACGTCGGCAGCCTGAACGAGGTTCCCCGGCAGCATTGCTATCAGGGCGATTGACACAAGTACACGGCGCGCGAAATTCGTCATGGTTTCCTCCATTTCGGCGTTACTGAAACAGTCTCGATGCTGCACTGCAATAAGTGTAAATACCTGTGGTTAATCGCTATCTTTGCGCGCGATTGTCGTTGGTAGTTGTACTGATTCAAGTGCAACTATATTGGTGAGAGGATGCGCTCGAAGGTCATACGAGGGAGAGAAATATGACATCGGAAGCGTTCCGTTTCTGTGACGACCTCGGGCCCAAGACCATTCTGCACGTCTACCAACCGACAGTCGGTCTGAAGGCTATTGTGGTCGTGGACAACGTTGCCAGGGGTCCCGCCATCGGCGGTACAAGGATGGCGCCTGACGTTTCACTCGAGGAGTGTTTTCGCCTTGCGCGTGCGATGACCCTGAAAAACGCTGCGGCGGGGCTACCTCACGGCGGCGCGAAGTCTGTCATCTTCGGCGACCCGCACATGCCGGGTGACAAGAAAGAACAGTACATCCGTGCGTTCGGCCACTGTATCAAGGATATCCGGGACTACATCCCGGGCCCTGACATGGGGACGAACGAGAAATGCATGGCCTTGATCAAGGACGAGGGCGGGCGCTGTGCCGGACTGCCTGCCGATGTCGGCGGCATACCCCTGGACGAGATCGGTGCGACGGCGCTCGGCGTCGTCTGCAGCACTGACGTTGCCAAAGAGCGGGTCGGGCTGAAAGTGAAAGGCGCCCGCGTTGCCGTGCAGGGCTTCGGCGCTGTGGGCAAGCATGCGGCGAGATTCCTCGATGAACGGGGCTCCCTGATTGTCTCGGCGGCCGACATCAGCGGTGCCGTATACGACCCGGACGGGCTGGATATTCCGGCGCTCATCGAGCACGTCGAAGGCGGTGGGGTGATCAGCGACTTTGCCGGTGGCAAGCAGATCGAACGTGACAGCATCATTGGCGTCGATTGCGACATCCTGATTCCGGCGGCGAGGCCCGACGTCATTCGCGAAGACAACCAGGCCGACGTGAAGGCCAAGCTGATCGTACCGGGCGCCAATATCGGCGTTACCGAAGCAGCCGAAAAAATGCTTCATGAGCGCGGCGTACTTTGCATACCGGACTTCATTGCCAATGCCGGTGGCGTCATTTGTGCTGCCGTCGAGTTCGCGGGCGGGCGCAAGCGCGATGCCGTTGCGACGATCGAGGAGAAAGTCGCTGGCAATACGGAAGAGATGCTGAGACGCATGGATGACAAGGGCGTTCTGCCGCGCGAAGCCGCGGTTGCAATGGCTCGGGAGCGGGTCGATGCCGCGATGCGCTACACGCGCTTCGACGGCGATTGGCACTAGTCCACGCGGCGTACTGACATCGAGCGATTGTTGCCGACCCTGACGAGTCGGTAGGAGTCGAGCGCTGCGCGCTTGATGACGATCTCGTCGCCGACCCTGAGCTTCAGGTAGGACGACGAGACTTGTCGCCATCGCTGCCCGTTGTCGAGCGTTATCTCTACCTTGTAGTCACCTGTCGTGCGCAGCTTGACCACTTTCGCCCCGAGCTGGCGAACGTCTGTCGGGCCCAAGCTGTCCTGCTTTTCCCGCCCCGCGTCATCCGCACGTTTGCCGAATGTCGCCGCCGTCACCGGTTCGGGCGCGGGGGCGGCTGGAGGCTTCGCCGCCGCAACCGGAGCCGGCGTGGTTGCGGCGGCCCGAGGTTCGGACCCGATTGCATCGTAACAAGCGAGGCGCTCCCCATCGGCTTTCACGGCCCTGCAAGCGGTGAGTTCGGTATCGAGATCGGCTGCCAGCGCCGGGCCGAGGACCAGGGTCACGATGGCGAGCGTCACGGGAAGGGCTCTTGATGCGTTCATGCTGCAACACCTCAATTTGACAATAATCAGTCGAGTCCACATGCCCGACAGCGGGTCTCCGGAGGAGGCCGACGAGACAAATATCCTAAAAAAACAGTGACCTGGAAACTTGGCTGGTGCGATCGTAGCGCTCCTCTCGCGGCGTGTCGAGAATCTCGGACGATTTTGGGCTCGGCAGCCCCGCCGCTGCAGTGTTTCCCCGCTAAAGAATACCCGGCCCTGGCCGATTACGCTCTTAGTAAGTTATTGATTCCAGTGAGCCCACCGAGTGAAGCTGCGATTAACCATTTGCACGAGCCTGCTGGCGCTATGCGCCTCGCTGCCTGCGGCCTCCATGGACGGATCGGCGGAGGCGCCGTTTCGTTTTTTCACGGTTCAGGACGGGCTCACGCAGTCCGAGGTGCTCGATATCGAGGAGGACCAGGCCGGGTACCTGTGGTTCACGACGGCGCGCGGATTGAACCGCTACGACGGCAAGGATTTCGACCAGTACACCATCGCGGACGGCCTTCCGTCGAACTCACTGGGTGCGCTGTACGTCAGCGATGAGAACTCCGTATGGGTCGGTGATGCTCGCGGCGGGATAACTGCCATCCATGGCGCCCGCGTCGTGCATACAATTGGCGCGCCCGCGCAGAGCAGCGGCAAGGTGCTGGATATCGAGTTTTTCGATGGGCGCCGGTTTGCCGTGTACGAAAACTCGGGCATCGTCGAGATAGCGGATGAGAACAGGGAGTTTGTCCTCAGGCCGCTGATCGGTGACAAGCGTCTCGGCATCACCAACCTCGAGGTCTACGGCGATTCGATCTGGGCTGAATCGGCAACAGGCCTGTATTCGCTAAGCGTTGTTGCGGAACCGCGGCTCGAACTCTTGTCCGCATCGGTCCGCAGGATTCATGTCGATTCCTCGGGGACGCTCTGGGCTGCCGATGACGCGGGCAAAGTCGGAATTTGGCGGGACGGCGCCCTGGACACGCTCGCGAAGATCGACACGGACAACGCGATCGTCGCCATTGCAACGGACCAGGATGGCCTGGTCTGGGTTGCGACCGGCAATGAGTTGTTCAGTTTCGACAGTCGCGGCAACCCATCCGGGATCCACGCTGCCCCGGTACGCAAGTATTCGGGGATCGAAGACGTCACCGGCCTGTTCGTCGACAAGGAAAACTCACTTTGGCTATCGAGCGGATCTCGACTGATTCGCTTCCTCGGTGATCGGTTTCAACATTTCCGATTGCGAACCGAGCTCGACTCGGCAACCGTCTGGGCAATCAGCGAAGACCGGCACGGCCGGTTTTGGTTTGGTACGCACTCGAAGCTCCTCATGCTCGACCGCGATGGGGAGCTGCGGGTCATCGCCGGGAATCACGGCATACCCGAGGGAACCGTGCGGGACATAGTCGCGGATAGCAACGGCGATCTCTGGCTCGGTATAACCGGACACGGCTTGTTCTACTTCGACGTCGACAGCATGTCGGCGACGCACGCAAAGCAGTCGGGCACGGCGAACATCCTCGACATCGCCATCGCGCGCGACGATTCGGTCTGGTATTCCACGATCGACACCGGCGTGTACCGCTATGAACCGCAGCGGCAGAGACTGACGCATTTCGCCGCGCCCGAAGACACCTCGGTCTACACACTGGACACCTGGGCTGACGGCAGCGTCTGGTACGGTGCTGACGAGGTCGGCCTCGTTCGCCTGACGGAGAATGGCGCGGGCGCTTACGACAGCCAGATGCTGTTGTCCGGCAAGGACTTACCGAAGTTGTTTTTCGATCACCTGCGCGTAACAGGGCAGGATTCGGCGTGGATAGCAACGGAGGAAGGCGGTCTTTTCGAGTACCGTGCGGGTAATGTCGTCGATTTCGGCGCGGGGACACCGCTCGCCGACCAGACTGTCTATCTCGTCGAGCCGCTCGACAACGGCACGATTGTCGTGGGCGGTGAGCAAGGGCTGTACCAGTTCGCCCCGGGAGTTTCCGGGATAGCACATTACAACCAGCACTTCGGGTTTATCGGACTCGAAACCAATGTGCACGCGACCTTCTTCGACTCCGAGGGTTACCTCTGGATCGGAACCATTGACGGCGCCGCGAGGATGGATGTTGCGCAGCCGATGCCACGCGCTTACGAACCGACGCCGACTATCGTGCGTGTCGAAACCCAACTCGACGGACGGCAGATTCTGGACAACGGCGAGATTCAGCCTGGCCAGCTCGGTGCCCACATCGAATACGCGGCGATTTCTCTCATCAGCCCGCGCGCCATGCAGTACAGCTACAAGCTGGTTGGCATCGACAACGACTGGGGATCGCCGACGCAGAACCGCGCAGTCAGCTATCCGTATATACCGCCGGGATCGTACGAGTTTCAGTTGAGGGCGCGCTATCCGGGCGGCGCGTGGAGTGAGCAGGTCGCGAGCCAGCGCTTCACGGTATTGCCGTTCTTCTGGCAGCAGCCCTGGTTCCTGTTCGCGGTGCTTGTCGCACTGCTCGTCGGCATCCGCTTACTCATGGTCTACAGGACCCGGAACATGGAGTGGCTGAATGCGACGCTCAGAGCGCAGGTCGAGGAGCGTACGGAGTACATCGAAAAAGCGCGGCATGAGCTACAGATCAGTCACGAGCGCCTGTCAACGGAAATCCACGCGCGCGCGGAGCTCGAGACACGGTTCCTGAAGGCGTTCGAGAATGCTCCGATCGGCATGGGACTGCTCGACGAGCACGGAGTCTTGTTCGACGCGAATCCGGCGTTGAAAAAAATGTTCTGGCCCGCGTTGCTCAATCGGCGGTTCGCGGACACGGTCAGCGACGAAGACCGGGAGCAGTTCGAAAAATCCTACGGTGATCTGACGAGCTCGAAATCGGAGTCGGTTCAGGAGAAAGCGGTCTGTATCGGCGAAGTAGGACAGGAAATACAGACTGTTATCAATATCTCGGCTGTGCGCTCGGATACCGGGGAGTTCCTCTACAGCGTGCTGCAAGTCCAGGACGTCACCGAATCCATGCAACTCACGGTGCAGCTGGAGTACCAGGCAAGCTACGACGAACTGACCGGTCTGCTGAACCGGCGGGCATTCGAGGCGCAGCTGGAAAAAGCCTGGGACGCTGCCGGCACAAGCGAGAAAACCAGTTACCTGATGTTCATGGACCTCGACCAGTTCAAGGTCGTGAACGACACCTCGGGCCACACCGCGGGCGACCAGCTGCTGCGCGACGTTAGCGACATCCTGCGCGACAGCGTTCGTGGCGACGACGTCGTGGGCCGGCTCGGTGGCGACGAATTCGGCATCATACTCTGGGAGTGCCCTACCGATGTTGCCAGGCGAATCGCAGAATCTATTCGCCAGAGCATCGAAAACTACCGCTTTCACTGGGATGTCGAGACCTATCGCATCGGCGTGAGTATTGGCGGCCTGCCGATCGACCCCGCGTCAGGCGATATCAGCGAACTCCAGCAGCTCGCTGACGCCGCGTGCTACGCGGCGAAGGAGGCGGGGCGCAATCGCGTGCACATGGTCTCGGGTGACGAGGACTCGGCGCTCGTGCACCGTGGCCAGGTCCGGTGGGTGCAAAGGTTGCGCGAGGCAATGCAGCAGAACCGCTTCGCAATTTACGGTCAGCAAATCGTGCCCGTCGACGCCGGCGCGGATGAACGAGAGCGTCTCGAGATACTGTTGCGGCTGCGTGATCCGGAGACGCGGAAGCTCATACCGCCGGGGGCATTTCTCCCGGCTGCGGAGCGCTACGGACTCAGTATCGAGCTGGACAAATGGGTCGTACAGAGCCTGCTCGACATGTTGTTCGTGCATCACGCTTTCGAGGCAGTACACCGCAGCTACTGGATCAACCTGTCGGGCAGCAGCGTCGGTGACAGACGATTCTCCGACTTCCTGGTCGATGCAGTACGGCGATCACCGCTGCCGCTCGGAACCATCAACTTCGAGATTACCGAGTCCGCGGTGATACGCAATATCGCCGAAGCCGGCGAACTGATGAAGAAACTGCGCGACATGGGTTGCAGGTTCGCACTCGATGATTTCGGTACCGGCGTGTCGTCGTTTGGCAACCTGAAGAAGCTGCCTGTCGACTATCTGAAGATCAACGGCATGTTTGTCAAGGGCGTGCTGAACGACGAGACAGATCGCATCTTCGTGAAATCGATCATCGACATCGCACACACGCTGGACATCAAGGCGATCGCCGAATTCGTCGAAGACGAGGAAATCCTGACCGTCGTCCGTGATCTCGGCGTCGACTACGTACAGGGGTTCGCGATCGGCAAGCCATTCGTAATGGCGCCGAGATTTCCAAAGGCCGCTGGCAGCGACGCGCTGTCGGCTCACGTTCAGGCACATGCAGGTTGAGGGTCATAAATGGGCGCCGCATCAGATATCACACAGACAGCAGCACGATTCGCGGAATCGATACGGACGCTGCCACCGCTCCCGGCAACCGCGCACGAGATTCTGACCTGTTTCGGAGACGAGTTCATCGACGCGGACAGGGTAGCTGAGGTCGTCGACGGCGATCCGGGCATATGCGCGAAGCTGCTAGGACTCGCGAATTCCGCGTATTTCGGACTCGCGGAGCCGGTCAACGACATCAGTGAGGCGATATCTCGAGTGCTGGGCGTCGATACGGTGCGCTCCCTGGTGTTGGCAATGGCCATTCAGCAGTCGTTCAACGCCAGGCAGTGCCCGGAATTCGACGTGAGCCGATTCTGGACGCAAGCGCTGATGGCGGCGGAGTGCTGCAAAAAGATTGCGCAAATCGACCATGCGGGTGACGACGAAGAGCGCGATCTCGCCTACTGCGCGGGCTTGTGTCACAACCTGGGCCTGATGGCGATGGCGTTCATCGAACCCGTGCGCACCAACCGCGTGCTTAAAGCTCACCGCGAATGCGATGGCGCCGAGACACTGGCAGAGCTGTTCAACGCGGAGTTTTCGACCGACCACAAGATCGTGACCGCCGAACTCGGGCGCATCTGGTCGCTGCCCGAGCCGATGGTGGCGGCATACCAGTATCGTGCGTTTCCGGATTCGCACTGCGACTCCCGCCTGGGACTCGTCGTTGCTGCCGGCGTAACGGCTGTAGAGAACGCTGAAAGCGACGAAGAACATCAGCACTGTCTTACGAAGTGGTCGAAACAACTTGCCGTCGACGCTAACGACATCCAGAGCATGGCGATATTGGGCGATCGACAGAAAGAACGCGTGCAGTCGCTCGCAAGCAACATGACTCATAGTTAGTAACAAGAACAAAGCACTCCTGGAGGACGCCCAGATGACTAGCGCAAGCACCCTGAGACACTCAACGTTCGACAAGATCCTGTTGTCGTCTGTCGTCGTATGTCTCGCAACAATCATTTCGGGCGCTCGGGCGGACGATATGATCGCCGGCGACGAACTCGCTGACCTGAGTCTCGAGGAGCTGCTGAACACCGAAATCACGACGCTGTCGAGAAAGGCGGAGAGCCTTGGCGGCGCGCCGGCAGCCGTGCACGTGATCACGCGATCGGATATTCGACGCTCGGGCGCGCGCACCATACCCGAGTTGCTACGCCTCGTACCAGGGATGCAGGTTGCCCAGATCGATGGCAACAAGTGGGCGGTCACGGCGCGCGGCGCCAATGGTCGATACGCGCCACGCTTGCTGGTCCTGATGGACGGTCGCACGCTGTACAACCCGATGCTGTCCGGCGTGCTCTGGGACGTCCAGGACACCGATATGTCGGCGATCGAGCGCATCGAGGTGATCCGGGGGCCCGGCGCGACGATGTGGGGATCGAACGCCGTAAACGGCATCGTCAACATCATCACCAAGCACGCGGCGGACACCCAGGGCGGCAACATCGGGGTAGTTGGCGGCCAGCAAGGTTACGAAACCGTGGTGCGCTACGGTGTGGATACCGGCGACTCGGCATTCCGCCTGTTCGGCAAGTACTACGATCGTGACGGAAACGTCAACCTGTCGGGTGCCGATACGGAAGACAAATCGGATATGGTGCGCTTCGGGGGCCGCTATGACTGGGATGGCAACGACAGCGACACGTTCACCCTGACCTTCGAAGTCTATGAGGGTAATGCCGGCGACTACCGGACGTCACGATTCTTGACGCCGCCATACCAGGCAATTCTCGATACAAATACCGATACGTCCGGCGAGTACGTCATGGGGCACTGGTCGCGCAAATTCAGCGAGACGAGCGCGCTCGAAGTGCGCGCCTACTACGACAGCCATGCGCGCGACGCGTACACGGTCACGGAAGACGTTGACACGTTCGACGTCGATTTGCAGCACAGCTTCAGTGTTGGCAAAAGGCACGAATGGATCTGGGGCTTGAGCTATCGCTCGAGCTCCGACGAGACAACGGGAACATTCGAAATCCAGATTCTACCCACGACCGCGACTAACAGACGTCTCAGTGCGTTCATCCATGACGAGATCAGCCTGCTCGACGGACGTGCGCGACTGATGCTGGGCAGCAAGTTCGAGAACAACGATGCGAGCGACAGTGATATCGAGGTCGAGCCGAGTGTCCGCATGTCCTTCAACGTGTCGGATAGCCGTGCGGTGTGGGCAGCCGTTTCGCAATCGGCGCGAGTTCCCTCGCGTGGCGAACGCGGTGGCGGTGTGGTGACTGCGGTCATTCCACCAGGTATGAATCCCATGCTTCCCGTGCCGATTCCGACTGCAGTGGTGCTGCGTGGAAATCCGGGGCTGATTTCGGAAGATGTTACGGCATACGAGGCCGGGTATCGCATGCGTAACCCTGAGTTTCAACTCGATATCTCGGTGTTCTACAACGTCTTTTCCAATCTTCGCAGCATAACGCCCGGTCTGCCGACGTGTGAGCCCGGTGGCGTGAGTCCTCTCATCGATCCGACATGCCTGGCCACATCGAGCCATGTCGAGGCTCCGCTCGTTTTAGGAAACGACTCCAACTACGATGCCATGGGTTTGGAAATCGGGATGTCGAAGCAATTCTCCGAGCGCTGGAGAGTGCAGGGAGGTTATACGTATTTCCGTTCGACCGACGGTGGAGAAGGCAGCATCGGTGAGACGCTTGAGTTTCCCGAGGACAGTCCCGAGCACCAGCTCTCATTGCGCTCTTCGACTGACATCAATGAGAACCTCGAGCTCGACTTGCTGGCGCGATGGGTCGACGAGCTCGAATTCCAGCAAATCGACGCTTACGCAGCTGTCGATTTCCGCCTCGCCTGGACGCCAATACCAGGCTTGAGCGTTGCAGCAGTCGGCCGCAACCTGTTTGCGGGCGAACACGTTGAGTTCATCTCGGAGCTCGCGGACCTTGCGCCGGTGCAAATCGAGCCCGAAGGGTTTATCGAACTGCGCTGGAATTTCTGAGCGGCCCGGGGATAAAAAAGCAAAGAACTGCGATGTCTTTCAAGTCTGCAACAACCTGGTTCGCATGCCTGCTCGCGGGGTGCATGATCGCCTGCGGAAACGCGGTGGCGGAGGAATCCGCCGCGGAGATTTCCGTCAAGGCGGTCGTCGTGCACAAGATCGCGAAGTTCGTATCCTGGCCTGATGCAAGGTTCGATGCGAATGACGCAAGGTTGCGTCTGTGCGTCATTGGCGATCGCATGGTACTCGACGCGTTCGAGGCACTCAGCGAGCGGCCGATTCAAGGTCGCGCCCTTGAGGTACGTTCGGCTCCGCAACCGATCGAGGTAGCGGACTCCTGTGAGGTTTTGTTCCTGGGCGGGGACAATGAGCGCGCAGCCAGCGAATGGCTGGAAGCCGTCGCGGGCCAACCGGTCCTGACTTTTGGCAATGCCGGAGAGTATGGCGCCAAGGGCAGTATCGTGACGATGACGATCCGGCGCAACAAGGTGCGCTTCGCAATCAATCTCGAAGCAAACGAGGATACCGGTTTGCGCATCAGTGCCCAGCTGTTGCAGCTGGCCGCGTCCGTAGGCAGACCCGGGGGCTGAGCCGTGAGCAACTTCACTTTCCGCAACCTGCCCGTTACCAAGAAGCTCATGCTTATTATGCATGTGGCGACGCTCTCGGCCGTGGTGTTCGCGGCGCTGCTGTTCAGCGCATCGGAAGCATTGAACTACAAGAAAGCGTTGGTCGAGCAGGTAACAACGCTTGGCGATGTCATAGGCACAAGCAGCGCCGCAGCGATCACTTTCGAGGACGAGGACCTGGCCAGCCAGGTGCTGTCTTCATTGACTGCGTACAACGACGTCATCTGCGCGCAGCTCCACCTCGCCAACGGCGAAATCTTCGCGAAGTACCAGGTGAACGCCGGGAATACCGCGCCAGGCTCGCAAACGGACCCGGAGATCCTGCGATTGGTCAATACATCGATGGACTCGCGTAGCGCAGTCGAGCGTTTCGAAGGCCTCGATTACCTGGACGCCGTGCGGCCGATATTTTTTGACACGGAACTCATTGGTTTTCTGCACCTGCGTACGTCGCTGAACGACCTGGTGGCAACGTTGCAACGAATTGCCGTTGTTGCCGGCGTCGTTGTGCTGCTTGCCGCGCTGGTTGCGTATCTCTTGTCATTCCGCCTGCAGGCGGCTGTAACGCGCCCGATCCTCAGCTTGCGGGATCTGATGCAGAGCGTTACGGCGAAGCAGGATTACTCTCTACGTGCGCAGCCCTCCTCCGGTGACGAAATCGGCGCGCTGATGGCCGGGTTCAACGACATGCTCGAGCAGATAAATCTGCGCGACGTGCAGCTCGCCCAGGCAAATGAACGCCTCATGGACGCGTTCGACGAAACGCTGCGCGCGAAGGAAGCCGCCGAGCACGCCAGCAGCGCGAAGAGCGATTTCCTGGCGCGCATGAGTCACGAGATCCGCACGCCGATGAACGGAGTACTCGGCATGACCGAGCTGTTGATGTCCGGTGAATTGAAGGATAGTCAACGCAAGTTTGCCGAGACCATCCAGCAGTCCGGCGAAGCGCTGCTGGCAATCATCAACGACATCCTGGATTTCTCGAAAGTCGAAGCAGGTAAACTCGTTCTCGAGGAGTCCGACTTCGATGTCTGCGACGCCGTCGAAGGCATCGTCGACCTGCTCTACAATCACGCGCAGCAGAAAGGCGTCGGCCTGATTTGCGCAATCGATCCTGACGTTACACCAATCATCTACAGTGATCCGATTCGGGTGCGGCAGGTGCTCATGAATCTCGTCGGCAATGCGATCAAGTTCACAGGGGAAGGCGAGGTCGTCGTCCGGCTGCAGCAGCACGCGATGTCAGACGGTGAATCAGAACTCCGCTTCGTCGTCGAGGATACGGGGATCGGCATTGAACAGGAGCATGCGGCGGCCATCTTCGAAAGCTTCGCGCAGGCGGATATTTCGACGACCCGTGAGTATGGTGGCACGGGTCTCGGGCTCGCTATTTCGAAACAGCTTGTGGATCTGATGGGCGGCAAGATCGGGCTGGACAGCGCACCCGGAAAAGGCTCTGCCTTCTGGTTCACGTTGCCCGTCGTCGGCGCGCGTGACGAGAGCGCCGGAACAATGGAGATGGCCTGCTCACTGCGCGACGTGCGTGTCTTGGTCGTTGACGATAATGCCACCAACCGCGAGGTCCTGGAACGACAGCTCGGCGCGTGGGATATGGATGTGAGCACGGCGAACAACGCCGCGGATGCCATGGCGATGCTGGTCCAGGCCGCCAAGAGCGACAACCATTTCGATCTTGTCCTGCTCGACTTCTTCATGCCCGAGACGGACGGCCTGGAGTTAGCCGCGGCGATTCGCTCACGAACCGATTTCGAGCGACCCGGCGTAATCATGCTCAGCTCCGCAGGCCCGAACGTGGATCCAGTTACGGTGCACAAGCAGAGCATTGACCTGTACCTTGCGAAACCGGTTCGCCGCGCAGTGCTCTGCGAATCGATCAACTACGTGCTCAATGCGGATGTAACCGCCGCTGAGCCGTTCGAAGTAGCAGACGAGAGCAACGATAGCGAGGTAACGTCACTCGGGCTGACGGTGCTGCTGGTCGAGGACATCCCGATCAATATGCAGGTAGCCCAGCACATGCTTTACGGGTTTGGTTGCCAGGTTCTCGAGGCCACCAACGGGCAGCAGGCTCTCGAAGTCATCGCGGAACAACGTCCCGACGTCGTGCTGATGGATTGCCAGATGCCTGTCATGGACGGCTACACGGCGACCAGGGCGCAGCGAGCCAGGGAGGAGAAGAACGGGCTGCCGCGCTTGCCGATTATTGCGCTGACGGCGAACGCGCTGGCGGAGGACAGGCAGAAGTGTCTTGACGCCGGAATGGACGATTTTGTCAGCAAGCCCTTCTCCACAAGCGAACTGCGTGCGGCGCTGATGCGCTGGAAAGAGAACGACGAAGGGGTTTTCGCCGGGTCCATTCGCGATGCCAACGTGGAGCCAGCAAACGATCCGGATATCGATGGAGACCCGGTAATCGATCAAAGCGCCCTCGACCAGATAGCCGAACTCGATCCGGGCGACGACGGTGAATTCGTGAACGGCATCATCGATACGTTCGTGGAAAATGCCGAGGTACTGATGCTCGAGCTGAGCGAATCCGTGCGTGATGCGGCGACCGAAGAGGCGACGCGCGCCGCGCATTCACTCAAGTCGTCGAGTGCCAACGTCGGCGCGCGCCGTTTCTCGAATCTGTGTGCCGCGATGGAGAAACATGGCCGGGAGGGCGACTTGCAAGCAATCGTCGACATGCTCGACACCGCCCGGACGGAGTACAGACAGGCAATCAAGGAACTCATCGCCAGCAAAACGGAGGCTGCGGCGTGAAGGACAAAACGAATCGGCGCGATCTCGCGGTCATCGCAGACGACGACCCGACAATCCGCAAAGTCATGAAAGCCGCGCTGGAGAAAGTCGGCTTCGAAGTTATCGATGTCGATAACGGCGCCATGGCATGCACGGAATTTGCGCAGCACCACCCGCAGATCGTGCTGCTGGACGTGGAAATGCCGGTGCAGGACGGCTTCTCGGCGTGTGCGCAGATCCGACGCTTGCCGGGTGGTGACGTCGTACCCATCATGATGGTGACAGGCCGCGACGATGTCGAGGCCGTTGACGAGGCGTATCGGGCAGGCGCCACAGACTTCGTCGCGAAGCCTATCAACTGGCCTATCTTCCAGCATCGTGTTCAATACGTGCGGCGTGCCAGCCGCTACTACCAGGACATGCGCAGGAGCGAGGCGAAGAACGAAGTTCTGCTGAACGCGATTCCCGATACCTTTGTAGTGCTCGGCGCCAATGACGAAGTCAAGGACTTCATACCCGGCAAGTTCGATCGCCCATTGCCGGAACCGAAGCAAGGTGACATTTTCGTCTCCGACTTCATGCCCGAAAGGATCGCGCGCTCCTGGCGCAGGGCGTCTCGCCTCGTTGCAGAACGCGGTGAACCCACACGTATCGAGTTTGCGATCGGTGGTGGGAAAGAGCCTGCCAGTCACTACGAAGCGCGATTTCTGCCCTACGTCGACCGCCGCACGCTGGTGCTGGTTTCCGAGATAACGGATCGGAAGATCGCCGAGCAGCGCATACACCGGCTGGCGTTCTATGACACCTTGACGAGCTTGCCTAATCGCCAGGCATTCCGGCTGCAACTGAGCGAAATTCTTAACGAAGCGAAGGACAAAGGTGAGCGCGTAGCCGTCGTCTATATCGATCTCGACAACTTCAAGCGCATCAATGACACGCTCGGCCACTCAATAGGCGACGGTGTACTCGATGCTCTCGCGAAACGCCTGTCACGCTCGGTACGCCAGGGTGACCGGGAAAGCGACGGGCAGGATGCGCCCAGAGGCGTCGCTCGCCTTGGCGGTGACGAATTTGCCTGCGTGATCAAGGGTTTCGAGACCGACGAAGTTCTCGAAGGCATAGCTGAACGCATCTGCGATCAGCTGCGCCAGCCGCTGCCGTATAAAGGACACGAATTCGTCGTAACGCCCAGCATGGGCGTTTCGGTCTTTCCGAACGACGGTAAGACCGTCGAAGATCTCCTGAAGAATGCCGACGTGGCCATGTATCAGGCCAAGGACGCCGGCAGAGATACGATCTGCTTCTATTCCGGAACCATGAGTATCCGTTCGCTGCATGGCCTCGCGCTCGAACAGGACCTCAGGAAAGCCATCGATAACGATGAGTTGGAGCTCTACTATCAGCCCAAGCTCGATCTTGCTACGGGCAATCTTGTCGGTGCAGAAGCGCTCATCCGCTGGCGAAACGCGGCGGGAGAATTCATCCCGCCGAGCAGGTTCATTCCTCTGGCTGAGCAGAATGGGCTCATCGTCCCGCTCGGTGACTGGGTGCTGCGCACCGCCTGCCGACAAGCCCATGACTGGGACCAAAGATATGGCAATGCACCGCGCATCGCCGTCAATATATCGAGTCAGCAGTTCTATCAGAGCGACTTGCAGACGACCGTGATGAAAGCGCTGTTCGAGGCCGGGGCAAAGCCGAGCCTGCTGCAGCTCGAACTGACCGAAAGCATTCTCATGAAAGATGTCGAGCGCACGATCGCAACGCTCGAGTACCTGAAGAATACGGGCATTACGCTCGCGATGGACGATTTCGGTACGGGATATTCTTCGCTGAGCTACCTAAAGCGCTTCCCGATCGACGCGCTGAAGATCGACCGGTCGTTTGTCATCGACCTCGAAGCCAGCAACGATGGCGCCACCATATGCGCGGCGATCATCGCGATGGCACGCCAGCTCGGCCTGACCGTGATCGCCGAGGGAGTGGAAACAAAAGAGCAGCTTGAATTCCTGCGGTCGCAAGACTGCGACCAGATACAGGGGTTCCTGTTCAGCAAGCCGGTCAACGCGGCGGACTACGAGCGGCGTTTTCTCGCCCGTTCGATCCGGTCGTTCGAGCTGCCCGCAGACGGCACTTCCAGCTGACTACTCCGGCGAGCGGTGGCTGGCGTAGTAGTGCAGGAGGGACTCGATGTCCTTGTCATCGAATCCATCCATCGCTTCCGCCATCCTTGGCGCCAGTGTAGTACGTCTGCCGTTCAGGTAACCCTCGAGCGCGTAGCGGAGGTAAGCGGAGCGCTGGCCGTTCAGCGGAATGCCGAGCGACTCCGCGGCGTCTTCGTCCTCAGGGTGAGTATGGCAGCGGGCACAGCGGTCGTTGTGGATGACTTCGCCTATCTCTGCGAGGGCGTTGTCGTATAGCTCGGTCGAATCGACACGCGGAATAGCGCTGAAGTAATCCGCCAGTTCAACGATCTGTTCTTCCTGCAAGTTTGAAACCGCGGCGCACATGGCCGGTTCAATTTCGCATTGCCGCGCGCCGTCCTGGTAGGAGTAAAGGGCTTCCTCGAAGTGCTGGGCCGGAATGCCGGCAATGATCGGCGAGCTCGGGTGGCTGATTGCGAGACCCTTTTCACCGTGGCAGCCCGCGCAGATCGCAACGAGTTCCGGGATTGCCCCGGATTCGGCGCGCACATCAGCCGTGCATACACAACACAACACGATCGCTAGAAGTAAACCGTACCGCGATTCTCGGCTGTCGCTCAAGGGCTTGCTCCTTTGTCTCAATTCTCGGGCGCCGGTTTCAATAGCGACGACGAGATTTCGTACCTCGAACCGTTCTTGCCGACGAGATTGACTTCCCACAACTCTTCGTCGGGGATCTGTGTTCGCTCGAGCCCCGGCAGCTCACGCTCATCGTCGACCTGCAGACCCCAGACGCGCACCTGGCGCACGCCGGCAACCGGAATTCGTTTGCTGTCAAAACGCGCGCGCATCGCCTCATCAATCGCGTCCGAGTCCGACCAGATCGCATAGCCGCAGTCCACGATGGATTGAACATGTTCGGGTTTCTTGCTCACTTGAATTGCCTATCCTGTTTCGGGCTTCCTGTAATTTGTGACAGATACAAGTTCGATGTCAATACAACCTACGCCTGGTCTCTTCTCAACAGCCGGGCCACGAGCAACAGTGCGCCACCGACAAGCGCAAGCGCGACAAACAGGGTTGCCGGCTGCCCGTTCGGGAAATCCTCAACGACGAGCTTGACGCCGACCAGAATCAAAACCGGGTAAACCAGCCAGCGGGCTTCGGGCCAGCGGCTGAACCTGGATGACAATGCCAGCGTCACCGAGGCGGCCGATAACACCGCGGTACGCAGTGCCGCAACAATGGCGGGATTTGCCGCTTCCGTGCCGGCAGCTGCCAGGAGCGGTGCAGAGTAAGCGACCATGAGGCCGCCAACTTCCCATACCGACAGTGCCAGGACAATAAGCTGTGGCGCCCCCGCCATGATGCCCCAGCGTTCGGAATAGTGAGCGACCGGAATGAACAGGCATGCCACCGTCGCCGCCGCCACGACGATATGCAAGGTGTCGAACCGAGGCCACGCTGTTGCGATGTCGCCCGCGAAAGCATAGGACCCGGCCGCAAAAAGGCCGGACAAGGCGCCCGCGACGAGCAACAAGAAAGTGCATTGCAGGCTCAGCGCGACTCGCCCGAACTTCCCGCTCGCCCACGCCATAGTCACGGCCAACACGGACCATACCAATGCAGCCGCAGATGTCGGCAGGGCGAGTGCAGTACCCGCGACAACGAGTCCGAGGCCGAATACAGAGTAGAAATTGAAATTCAGGCCTCTTGCTGCTCGCGTGCCGGGTGTTAACGCGAGACTGTAGGTTGCTATCCCGAGTACTAGTGCAGGTATCCCCACTTTCGCCAGTACCAGTTGCCCCGAGCGTGTCGCGACACTGGCAGTGATCAGGACGATGGCAGCGAGCACGATGCTCAGGAACGCTTCAAATAACCCGGCATTGCGGCCTCGGAGGTGGGTAACGATTGCGAAACTGGCGAGGTAGGTCACCAACAAGGCAACGGCCAGCAGGAATGCCGCATTCGGTTGTACCGGCCATTTCTCGCTGACCCCGAGGATGGCGAGCACGGTAACGACGGCGACCGCTCCAACGGCGCCCAGCCATTGCAGTCCGTTCCATTGCCGCAGGTAGACGGTCCATAGCGAGGCGAGCCCGAGATACAGCATCAAAAGCGGTGCTGCGACAGCACTCCTCGCGGAGATCAACAAGGCGAATGCCGCCGTAATGCCGCCACCGGTCGCAAGCCAAGCCAGGACAAGCAGATCCCGCCGCGCAGCCACAATCAACGACGCCGTGCAGTATATGCCGAGAGCGATTGCTCCTTGCCATCCTGTCAACAGGCCGAACCGCGTGCTCGCCTCGAAAAGTAAAGGCAATGCCAGCAGCACTGATGCGCCACCGTAAAACAGGGCCATCGTGCGTTCGCTCTCTATATCACCTTTGCGGAAAGCGATGTAAAGCCAGACGAACGCATAGGCCGTGCCGAGCAGTATGCCCAGGCCTAGCGGAACGTAACCCGAGTCGGTGATCGCTCGGAGCAAGTATGCGCCGCCGAACACGAGCAGGACCCGGCCAATCAGGGTCGAGACATTCGACATTGCTCCCGGTTTTATAACGGGCTCGAAGTCATCTTCGATCGTGGCCGGCGCATGAGGCCTCGAGTCTTCGAGTGCGCGGAGCCTTCGCTCCAGGGAGTCCAGTCGATCCTCTAACCTGTCCAGGCGATCACTCATAGTAGCTACGTCTGCCCGGTGTCACTTCTCATCGACGGAACAAACTTGTCGATAATCCAGAAAAAGACAAACGGCAGGATGATTACCGTCAGAGCCCCGAACAGGCCTTCTTTGTAAGTTTCCATGCTGTGCGGAATTATCGGCATGTGATAGTGCATGTAGCCCGAGAATGACAGCGAGAAAGCCTGTCCGCCTATTACGACGTTCCAGCGCATCATAAAAACGCCGAACAGAACCAGCAGCAGCGCCAGCACGGTGCGTTTGAGCGTCCTGCCGGGCAACAGCAGCAGGATGAGAGGCAGGAGATTTCCGATTCCGTATTGCAGCACGAAGATGTTGACGAAGTCCTTGCCGTACATCACCGAGCGCAGGATGTCCCACGACTTCATCGCGGTGTAGCCGCGAAAGATCAGGTCGAGCAATTCCAGGCTGATTGCTGCTACGAGGAACCCGAGCAAGTACCTCGCAGACTGGTCAATGACGTCTTTCTCAACACCCTTTATTTCGCTGGCTTCGACCATACCGCCCTTGCGGCGGCGGCGAAACGCCTTCCACTCCATGATGACGATGTAGGTCAGCATGCAAAGCGCGATTCCGGACACGACGGCGGACATGATGAAGATGACCGGCATTAATGGTGACATCCATAGCGCGTTGGCCTTGACCGACCCGAAGATGAAGCCTGCATAACCATGCAGGAAGCAGGCGACGGGAATGCCAACAGCGGCGAAGATCTTCGCCGCCTTGTGATCAACTGCAAGTGCGTCCTCACTGACATCCCTCGCACCGAGGGTCAGCGCGCCGTACAGCATCCTTCTGAACGAGTTGAAGAGACCGTCCACGCTCCGCAACGCGTGATACTGTGCGACGAAGTATTCGCGGTAGATGAACCATATCTCACTCAGCACGATCAGTGCGTAAGCCGTGAAGACAATACCGAATGCCGCGATCGCCGATGTGAAATGAGGCGTCAGCAATACGTTCATCGCGCGCAGCGGCTGCTGCAAATGGAGCAGTAGCGGTACGGCCGCGACCGGCAGCAGGGCGAGCGAGAATACCAGCGAGAACTGGGCTATTTCCTTCAACTCACGCTGCCCGAATACGTGATACAGAGACGACAGCACGAAAGCGCCCGCGACGAGTCCCGTCATGAATGGATACATGACGATCTGGATGCTCCAGTAGATGTACTCGTTCGGATAAACGAACAGCTCTTTAATGGTCCACTCTATGCCGTGAACAATGAGATCTTCGGGCATCGTGTCACCTCACGTTGGCATCGAGGCCGATGTAGAAAACATTGGGCTTGGTGCCGTATTCGTCTTTGAGCACCGCCACTCTTTCGGTTGTGATGATCTTCGTAACCGGGTCCTCAGGATCTTTGAGGTTGGCGATACGTCTTGCGCCGAAAGCACAACTCTGTACACATGCCGGATCGAGTCCTTTCATGATTCGGTGGTAGCAGAAGTTACATTTGTCGGCGACCTTGTACTTGGGGTGGAAGAACCGTACACCATACGGGCAAGCCATCAGGCAATAACCACAACCGATGCACCAGTCGCGGTCGACGAGCACTACACCGTCGTCGGTTTGGTACGTGGCGCCCACCGGGCAAACCTGGACGCATGCCGGATTGTCACACTGGTTACAGAGCTTCGGCACGAAGAACGCCTTGGTGACCTGTTCCGGATCGATCTCCTCCTCACCGATCACGTTGGACGTAAAGCCGTCGATCCCCCCGTCAGGTGAGTCTATGTGCGTTTCACCGTCTTTAGTGACGACGTATCGCTCGACCCACGTTCGGGTTACGGCTGCGTCACGGGGAATCTCATATTCTGTCTTGCACGCCTCGACACAAAAGCCGCAGCCGACACACTTCGTCGTGTCGACGAGGAAGCCCCATTTGGTGTTCGCGTTCGCAACCGCGGCGCGCGCCTCCGCGCTGCTCAGGAACGTGAATGCACTCAGCGGAAGGGCGGAAACCAATGTCGAGCCCAGCCCTTGTTTCAGGAAGTCACGCCGTGAGCAACTCATATCTCGTCCTCCGCTGGCTGGTGCGGATCGTGGCATTTGCTGCAGGCACGTCTCCGTCTGTGTTTGGCGCCATCCACGGCAATTACGGTGTCGCGCGCACTGTGCGGGTAGTCGAGCTGCTGATGGCACCTGAGGCACAGCTCCCGGCTTTCGTCGATGGCCAGGGCCTCTACTTCATCGGGATGACCGACCGCGGCGCCGTGGCAGTTTTCGCACTGGATATTCTTGTGGACATTACCGTTATTCGCCTGGACTTTTTCTGCATGGCATTCGATACACGAGTCCTCGCCAAGGTACTTGACGGGAAACGCCTGCCATTCACCAATGTTACCCAGCCTGTGGAAGCCGTATGTGAAGTTACGGCCGTGGACGCCAAAGTCGTCGGGAACGAAGAACATCCTGGCCAAGAGCACCAGGACTACGAGAGCAATGGTTACCCAGAGCGGGTGGAGCACATGTCGTTTCATCCGCAGCCCTCCCGGAACCGCTGTCAAAGCGCCGTCTGGCTGCCGGATATCTGCCTAACAACCGATAGCGTCTTACTCGGACTCACTCCCAAGCGTGTAGCGTACGCCGATGCCAACCGCCCACAGGTCGTAGTCGTAGGACGTTGCGCCCATCGTCAGAAGTGACGGCAGCGTATCCACGAGAACCCCGTCGAGTGCCCAGTCTTTCGTTTCGAACTGCTCGTAGCGAATGATCAGGCTCAAATCCAGTTTGTCGCTGACCATGTAATTCAGGTCGAGACTCAATGAGTCCATCGTCGATTCGAGCTGTGGCAGAGCGTCGGCGGAGCCCGCGCCGAACGGTATCAGCGAGATGTCCGTCTCGCCCTGGCTGTGCGTAAAGTCGAGTTCGAGATCCACCTTGTCACCGATGGACAGTACCCGGAAGCCGCCGCCGACATGGCTGAACGCGTCTTCGTGATTCGCACGCCAGTCCGCCCACGAGAACTGCTCGCTGCCGTACTGGTTCGCTTCGATCATCTCGCCGCCGCCGGTGATGTAGATCGATGCATTCTCGGATACCGACCAGTTGACGTCGGCCGCAAACCGAGTATCACGGCTTTCCTTCAGGCCGAGCAGCGACTTCGTGTACTCGTCGTCGGCATACAGGTAGGTGATGCTGGCCGATATCGGCGCGTTCGGCAGCGATGCGGACGCGGTGAGCTCACCAAAGGAACGATACCGATAGGCGAGGTAGTATTTGCGCATGAGCGGGTTCTGGCCGAGGCTCAACGCCACATCTTCGTCGTAACGGTCGATCTCGCGTTTCCCGGCGCCGCCGCGAAGTGCGATATCGATGTAGGCATTTGGCCGCCATTGCAGCTTGCCCCAACCATGGTCTTCGGTCTGCTCCGCGACCTCCTGGTAATCGCGATCGAGTTCCGTGCGGTCGTAACCGCCGGAGATTCTCACCGAGTCCCACAGCCTGTAGCTGGCGCTTAGCGAGAGGCGCTGCCGGTCGAAGCTGTAAGGCACATTGGTTTCGCTCACGCCGGTGTTGCCGATATCCGTAATGACACCTGACCAGACAGATATGGGCGTCTGGTTAGCGCGTTCGTCGCGCCGGTAAGAGAACTTGACCCTGGCCTTGTCGAACGGCCGCGACGTGATCGTCAGCCCATA
>Ga0316201_10000367_pt1 | contig 25015 bp, 20 predicted proteins | sample CS6wburrow_MG_FD_204516 | JGI IMG/M metagenome (GOLD analysis project Ga0316201, IMG submission 204516) | Coastal sediment microbial communities from Delaware Bay, Delaware, United States - CS-6 worm burrow | ecosystem: Environmental > Aquatic > Marine > Coastal > Sediment | place: USA... | reverse complement strand
GAAAGCTAATCGATGGATAACCAACGACTGTTGATTTGGGCGTTCTTTGGCCTGATGGCATGGATGACTTACCAGACCTGGGTGCAGGACTACGGACCAAAACCGGCGCCGGTCGTGACGGAACAAACAGAACGGCCCCCGGAAACCGTGAACCTGGCGCCCGGCGCCGACGATGACCTTCCGGAAATCGGCGATCCCGCGGCACCTTCATCGCTTGCTCCGGCCGCGATAGTAAATCAGACCGCAGTCGCCGAAGCCACCGCGCCGAGCATCCGGGTAACAACAGACGTCCTCGAGCTCGAAATCAGTACCAAGGGCGGAACACTGCAAAAGGCCACGCTGCTGAAATACCCGGTCGCGAAAGATCGGCCCGACGCGTTAATCGAATTACTAAGCACCGACCCTGAAACGATGGGGCTCATTGAGTCCGGCGTTCGTGCAACGGCGGGCGGCGCAGAGGCGACGCACCTGACGACGTTCACCAGCAGGCAGTCATCGTATGAGCTTGGCGGCGACGAGGAATTGATCGTGCCGCTGACCTGGTCCGACGAGAGCGGTATCGTCATAGAAAAGCGCTATCGCCTCAAGCGCGGCAGCTACGCGATCGGCCTGGAGCAGGAAGTCAAGAACGGTAGCGATGCGCTTTGGCGCGGCGCCGAGTATGTGCGTATCAAGCGCCACTTCCAGGAACAAGAGCGCTCCATGTTCGACGTCGATTCATACTCGTTCGCCGGCCCCATCGTGTACAACGGAGAAAAGTCTGAAAAGCTGAAGCACGACGACCTGATTGAAGACGGTAAGTACTCGTTTACCGCGGAGCAGGGCTGGTTTGGATTCATACAGCATCACTTCCTCAGCGCAGTGGTGCCGCCACGCGGAATCGAGCACCGTTATGAGGTCGCGGTTGTCGGCGACAACTCAATTAGCAGCGCCATCGGCCGAAACGCCGAGACCGTCGCGCCGGGATCCAGCAAGACCTTCGAGATCGAGTTGTTTGTCGGCCCAAAATTGCAGTCGCAACTCGAAGAGATCGACAAGAGCCTGAAGCTCACCGTCGACTACGGTTGGTTGACGATTATTTCGCAACCGCTGTTTTGGTTGCTTAGCAAGGTCCACGCATTTGTCGGTAACTGGGGTGTTTCCATTATCCTCGTAACTTTCCTGATCAAGCTGGCGTTCTACAAGCTGACAGAATCAAGTGGCCGCTCGATGGCGAAGATGCGCAACCTGCAGCCGCGAATGAAGGCGCTGCAGGATCGTTACAAAGACGATCGCCAGGCGCTGAGCCAGGCCATGATGGAGCTTTACAAGCGGGAGAAGGTAAACCCGGCAGCCGGCTGTTTGCCGATACTGATTCAGATGCCGTTCTTTCTGGCGTTCTATTGGGTGCTGCTCGAAAGCGTCGAGATGCGGCAGGCGCCGTTCGCGCTCTGGATCACAGACCTTTCGACCCGTGACCCGTATTTCATCCTGCCGCTGATCATGGGCGCCGCAATGTTCATGCAGCAGAAGCTCAACCCGGCGCCCGCCGATCCCGTTCAGGCTAAGGTGATGCAGATAATGCCGGTCATGTTCACGGGATTCTTTGCCTTCTTCCCGTCGGGGCTGGTGCTTTACTGGGTGACCAACACGCTGTTGTCCATCGCTCAACAGTGGAAAATCAACACGGTTGTCGAAGCCGAGGCGAAAGCGCCGAAGGGCGGCAAGAAGAAGAAAAAAGACGCCCAGTAGGCCGCTGTCTACGCGAGCTTCGACCGCACCTTGATTTCCCCATGCAGTGTGCGGTGCACGGGGCAGCGATCGGCGATCTCAAGCATTCGGTTTTTCTGCGCGTCGGTGAGGTCTCCCTCGAGAGAAATCGTTCGCCGAAACTCATCAATTTTCCCGTCCGCAGTTTCGCAATCGACACAGTCCTCTGCGTGAACCCGGTCATGTTCGACTCGCACGGTGGCGGACTCGAGATCAAGGTTTTTATGGTCGGCGTACATTCGCAGCGTCATCGATGTGCACGTTGCCAACGCGCCGGACAATAGATCGTAGGGCGTCGGGCCAAGGTTCGTGCCGCCGACTGATCGCGGCTCATCGGCGACCAGGTGATGATCACCGAGACGCACGTCCGTCCGAAATCCGCCAAGCCGCGTTCTCGCGACAACGTCGCCTTCGTTTGCCTGTAGCGCCTCGGCCGCGGTTACTTCTGGCAGGTAACGCGACGCCCAGGCAGCAAGAACATGGCCGGCGTAACGGGAGTCTGCTTCCCGGCTCAATAAGTGGTCGGCGCTGTCGAGACTGACAAAGCTCTTCGGGTGCTTTGCAGCAATGAACAGGGCCGACGCGTTATCGATCTCGACGACGTTGTCGAGCGGTGCGTGCATGATCAAGAGTGCCTTGCGAAGCGAGCCGATGGTCGAGCGGAGGTCTTGCTTATCAAGGTCGTCCAGAAACTGTTGCTTCATCAGGAACGGCCGGCCACCCAGGTTTACCGTTGCCTCACCGTGTTCTCGTAGGGCCTCCTCGGAGTCCGCAAACATTCGTGACACATGCGCCGGCTCCGACGGCGAGCCGATGGTTGCAACGGCCACCGCCGACTCGACTTGCGGGGCCGCCTGCAGCACGGCAGTGCCGCCAAGAGAGTGGCCGATCAGAATCGAAGGAGCCTCGTATTGTTCGGCAAGGTAATCGACCGCGGCAAGAAGGTCCGTCACATTTGAAGAAAAGTTTGTGTCGGCGAATTCGCCCTCGCTTTGACCCAGGCCCGTGAAATCGAAGCGAAGCACCGCGATGCCGGCATCATTCAGCGCACGCGCGATATTGCCGGCTGCCTTGAGATTCTTCGAGCACGTGAAGCAGTGAGCAAACAACGCGTAGCCGACAGGTGGCCCAATAGGCAGATCGAGGATTCCGGACAGCGCATGACCGCTCTGATTTTCGAACACGACTTTCTGATTCGGCATAACGAGGCAACCTGTGTTTTCATTGGTGTATGACGTTGGACGCAGACACGATTGTAGCTTCGGCCACCCCCCCGGGGTCAGGCGGGATCGGCATCGTCAGGATTTCCGGCGACCAAACAGAACGCATCGCGCGCGCGATGCTCGGTAGTCTACCGGAACCGCGCACCGCGACGTACCGGCCGTTTGCCGATGCTCATGGCCGACAAGTCGACGCCGGTATCGCGCTGTATTTTCCGGCGCCCGCCTCATTTACGGGCGAGTCCGTTCTTGAGCTGCATGGCCATGGGGGCCCGACTGTTATTTCGATGCTGCTTGATGCGGCGATCGAGCTGGGCGCGCGGCAAGCGACGCCCGGCGAATTTTCAGCGCGCGCATTCCATAACGACAAGCTGGACCTGGTGCAGGCCGAGGCAATCGCAGACCTGATCGGAAGCGGAACGACACAGGCGGCGCGCGGCGCTTTGCGCTCTTTGTCCGGCGCATTTTCCGCGGCCGTCAATGCGCTTGCCGACCAGCTGCTGCGACTGCGGATGCACGTCGAGGCCGCCATCGACTTCCCGGAGGAAGAGATCGATTTCCTGTCGGATGACAGGCTCCTGGCTCGGCTCCAGGAAAGCGCGGCGGCATTCGACGCGCTTATCGACGAGACGCGACAGGGGCGCGTGCTGCGCGACGGTTATCAGGTCGTTATCGTTGGCAAGCCCAATGCAGGAAAGTCCAGCCTGATGAATTTGCTTAGCGGACAGGACGCCGCAATCGTCACGGAGATTGCCGGCACGACGCGCGACATCTTAAGAGAGCAGATCGACATAAACGGTCTCGCCGTCGAGCTCATCGACACAGCGGGATTGCGCGATAACCCGGACCGCATTGAAGAAGAAGGCATTCGGCGCGCGCGCAGGGCGCTTGAGAGCGCGGACGCCGTGCTCTGGATACAGGATGCGACAGACGCGGGTCAGGGCGGCATCGACGAGGCGCTTCCCGACGGGATACCCGTGACTATCGTGCGCAACAAGATCGACCTCGTCGATGAGTCTGCCGGCGCGGCGGCCGGTAACACGATTAACCTCTCGGCAAAGACCGGCGCCGGTATCGATGCGCTGCGCGACACGATTCAAGACCTTGCCGGTTACAAGAACCAGGGGGAGGGCGCGTTCACGGCGCGTCGTCGTCATCTTGATGCGCTGGCACGCGCAAAGGCGCACTTTCAGTCGGGGCGGCGCGCCCTGGAGGAAGCAAAGGCCGGCGAGCTGCTGGCCGAAGAGCTGCGCCTTAGCCAACAGGCCCTGGGTGAGATTACCGGTGCCGTTTCGAGCGACGAGCTGCTCGGAAAGATCTTCTCCGAATTCTGCATCGGCAAATAAAGGCCGCACGCCGCGCAAAGGCGGGCCGCCATCAGACAATCGTCAGCTGATCATCAGCCTGTCGGCAGGCCCTCGCTGCGAGGCTCATGCACGGTAGTTCCCTTGCATGACAAGGGAGGCGGACATGCGTGAAATCACAAGAAGCATCACCGTTACGATCTGCTGCACGCTGATCTTCATGAATACGGCCTGCACAACCATCAAGCCGATAGACGTCGACGAACAGTCGACCTACGCACAGAAAATCGAGGCTGGCGACAAGGTCCGGCTTATCTATCTAGATGGTCGGGTCAATGAAATCCGCGTAATCGAGATCAACGACCTGGAAATCACGGGCAAGCTGGAATCGGGCGCGGTGGTCTTCGCCGGCTGGCACGACATCTACGAGGTTGAGCGAGTCGCGATATCTCCAATCAAAACGGCGGGTGCGGCTGTTGGTATCGTCGTTGCTATACCGGTCCTGGCGCTGCTGGCGGTGATGTCGGGTTGCGTAACGACCTATTGCTGACGAATCGGCCCAAGACGCCGGTCGCAACAGCGGGTCACTTCCGAAAGCGCGGCTCATCGATGGACATCTCGGTTATCGGTCCGTACTGGCCGACGGCTTCGCGGATAGCTGCGGCATCACCGATAAAAATAAAGCTTAAGTTTTCGACCGAGGGATACACCTCGTCGATTGCCGCGGCGATGGCGTCTTCACTGGCGGCATCGAGTGCCGCGCCATACTCGTTGATGTAGGAAGCATCGAGCCCATACTGTTCAAGCATTGCGAATTGCGCCGCTATTTGCAGAGTGGTTTCAAGGCGCGGCGGAAACTGGCCCATAATGTAGTTGCGCGCGGACTGCGCGGCGTCGTCTTTAATGCCGGAGTCTTTCAGCCGGCCGAGAACACCCAGCGCCATGTCGATGGCGTCGACAGTCTTGCTGGTCTCGGTGAAAGAGCTGATGACCGCCGCGCCGGGCTGCGAGGGTCGCTGCAACAGCGAGCTCGCGCCGTAAGTCAGGCCGGCCTCGACCCGCAACTCGGTGTTCAGCATCGACGTGAAACGACCCCCGAATACCGTGTTGGCCAGATCCAGCGCCGCTCGATTGGGGTAATCGACCGCGACGCCAATATTGCCGATCCAGAAGTAGGTTTGCGTGGCGCCGGGCTTGTCGATCAGCAGCACTCGGCGGCCCGTACTTTTGCTCACCGCCGGCACTGTTGGATGCTCAGCGGCCGCGGCGCGCCAATCACCAAACGCAGCGGTGAGGCGCGCTTTCATCGCGTCCATATTGAAGTCGCCCACGACGGAGATGATCAGTCGGTCGCCACCAACAAAATCGTCGTAATAGCGAAGCAGGTTTTCGTGCGCGATCGCGGCTAGCGTCGATTCGCTGCCGTCAACAGGGTTGCCATAGGGGTGTGCGCCGAACAGATACGCGCTGCCGTAATCCGGAAGCAAATCCCCTGGATTGCCGCCCTTCGCCGCCTTGATGAGATTGATCGAGCGATCGCGGAGCTTGATCATTTCCTTTTCGTCAAGCGTGGGGCGCCGCAGCATGTCGGCAACCAGCTCAATCATGAGCTCCGCGTCGCGCGACAGGAAGTCGGCGGAGATGCGCATGGCCTCAAGGTCTGCCGAAGCGGTGAGCGCTCCGCCGACAGACTCGACGGCCTCTGCGAAAGCCGCCGCATCGCGTTTGCCCGCGCCGTGTTGCATAAGCTCTGCAAGTAAACCCGACAGTCCGTTAAGCCCTTCCGGGTCGGTGATGGCGCCACCGCGAACCACGGCCTCCAGGCCGATAAGGGGCACATCGTGCTTCTCGCTGAGCACGAGAACCGTACCGTTCGGAAGCAGAAGCCGCTCGTGATTCGGCAGCGTGACTTCCAGGGCGCCGGCACCGCGCGCGAGCAGGAGAATCGCTATTGCAAGACCGATGGCGCGTCGAACAGTCACTCGTCAGCACCCGGCGTATCGTCGACCGATCGCAAGACGCCGACGGTCATGTTGCTGCGGCTGAAGACCCTGGACGCAACGGCCTGTAATTCTTCAGCCGTCGTCGCGCTGACCGCTTCGGGCTCCGAGAAGAGGTTTTCATAGCTTCCGGTAAGCACGGCGAATTGGCCCAGCGCCGAGGCTTTACCGTCAATCGTTTCAAGTGCGCGCCAGAAGTCGGCCAGCAGTATGTTCTGTGCCTTGCGAAGCTCGGCGCGCGTCACGCCACCAACGGCCACTCGCGCCAGCTCTTCCAGGACGCGCGCCTCGACGGCCTCGATGTCTGCCCCGGGCGGTAGCGTAAGGTAGAAATAAACGAGCCCCGGATCAAAGCCCTCCATTTGAAATGCGCCGACAGATAGCGCGATCTGTTCTTCTTCCACAAGCGCGCGGTGCAGGCGCGAGGAGCTTCCTCCCGCGAGGATGTCCAGCAACAGCTTCATGTGCCGGGTTTCGGGATCGCTCGCGCTGAAGGCATGGAACGCGAGGTGCAGCAGCGGCGCTTGCGCATCGCCTTCGATAATAATGCGGCGCTCACCGGACTGCGCAGGCTCTCGGGTGCGCACCGGCGGCGGCGGTGCCTGCGCCGGGGTCGGACGAAGATATCGGTCAGCGAGCTGGAAAACCTGTTCCGGGGATACAGCGCCAGCCAACACCATTGTGCAGTTGTTTGGCGCGTAGTAGGTCTTGAAGTAGGACTCGAGGTCGCCCTGTGTCCAGCCCTCGATGTCCGAGGGCCAGCCGATGACCGGGAACTGGTACGGATGTGCGACAAAAGCGGTCGCCAGCATCTGCTCGTAAAGGCGGCCTTCGTTATCATTGTCTACTCTGAGCCGACGTTCGGAATAGACGACGCCACGCTCGCTTTCCACGACATCGGGATCGATGGCAAGGTTCTGCAGTCGATCGCCCTCGAGCTCCAGGACGGTTTCGAGCGCCGATCGTGGAAACCAGTCCTTGTAGACCGTCAGATCGTTTGACGTATAGGCGTTATTGGCTCCGCCGGCGGCCTCCATGATGCGGTCAAATTCGCCGGGGTCGTGTTTGGACGTGCCGTTAAACATCATGTGTTCGAAGAAATGAGAAAGGCCGGTGATGCCTGGATACTCGTTGCGGCCGCCCGCGCGCACGAAGTTATACAGAACGACGTTCGGTATGTCGTGGTCCGGCCAGACGATGATGCGCAGACCGTTCGCCATGTTGTACGAGGTAATTTCCTTCGGCACACCCGCGCCGTCGGACGAGTCGTAGACCGGCCTTAGCGGAATTTCTTCGACGGGCTCGGGACGAATCAGCTCAAACTCCGGCAGCAAGCGCTCGCCTATCAGCGCAGCCACGCCCAGCACGGCCAGCACAGCAAGCGCCGCATTCAGCTTTTGCCCGGTCTTGTAGACGATGGACTGGGTCTGGTCGACATCGACGCCCTTCTTCAGGCCCTGCGGCGTGATTTCGTATACCCAGGCAAAGATCAGCGCGACGGGAAAGCCGATCGCCAGCAGCAACAACATGAACTCGCTGGCCCAGACGGGCAGCACGCCGCCAGAAACCGCGTGACCGACGATCCACAAAAGGAGCAGGCTGGCGACCGCGTAGAGCAGGGCTACCCGTAAAACGTTGCGGCGCCGGAGTTCGGAAAACAGAGACATAGTAATTATTTTAATCCCCGGATCCTCCATGGTGGAGAATCGGCTGGGATTGTCAACCGAGGAGGCCCTCTCGGCGGTACAGTCGCGCGCATATCCAGGTCAGTAAAGCGCCGAAAAAGAGCGTGCTAAGGACGGAAATCGCGACATGCAGGTTATTTACCGGCTCATTCTTGACCATATCCACCAGTAGCAGGTGCTGGCTCAGGCTGGGCACAAACATGAACTCCAGTTTCGGGCGCAGCGTGAGGATGCTGACGATAAGAATGGGCAGGGTTGGCGCAATGAGCACGACGCTCAACCACGTTTGTGCTTCCCGGTAGCTTTTTGTGAACGACGCTACGAGCGTCATGAGCGCGGCGCCCAGCAGGATGAACGGCGCAAACAGCAAGAAGGTGGCCAGCACGACGCCCGGACTAAAGTTGGGCGTCATGCCCAGTTGTTGCAGCGGCAGGAACTTCAAGACCACGTAAAAAGACGTCAGGCTCAATGTGAGCGACAAGGCCATGTAAACGCAGGTAGCCCCGATCTTGCCGAGGATCAGCTGATCGCGCGTAACCGGCAGCGACAACAGAGGCTCCAGCGAGCCACGCTCGCGCTCTCCGGCGGTCGCGTCGATGGCCAGGTACATACCGCCCATCAATGTGGCGAAAATAAAAAAGTAACTCATCATGCCGAGCAGCATTGCCGATCGGCCGCTGGCTGTAGACACGTCGACTTCGTCGATGTTGATCGGCCCCAATACCATCGGGTTAATTCCACGAGCCGACAGCCGCAAGCTCGCAAGCTCCTGGTTGTAGGCATTCAGCGCATTTCGCACCCGTCGGGCCTCGCGGTCCGCGTCCGTGTTTGCCTGATCGGAAACGAGCTCGACTTTCGCCGGCACGGTGTCCGCCAGCTGTTCGCCGAACGCCTCCGGAATAATGAGGACGATGTCGTGTTTGCCGGTCTTTACGGCTTCGATCGCGGCCGCACGATCGGGAGGCCCATCCACAACCTCGATGTTGCGGCTCCCGAGGTACCTGACGAGGTTTGGCGCGTGCGCCTGGCCGAGCACCGTAAGCTCCAGCGTCCGCTCGATATCTTCGAGTGAGCGCTCGATCGAAAGGTTAATCACAAAGGCGAACAAGACCGGCCCGAAAATCGGCCCCATGATAAGGGCGGAGGCAAGCGTGCGGCGATCCCGCAGGTTTTCGATGATTTCTTTGGCGAAGACAATCAGCACGGTACGCATCATTCGTCTCCCACCATGTGTATGGCGCGGACAAAGGCATCCTCAAGACCGTCACAGCCGGTTCGCTCGCGAATGCCGTCGATCGAGTCGTTGATGGCAACCTGCCCCTTGGCGATGATGCAAACGTCGTCACAGAGCGCCGCGACTTCCTGCATCACGTGGCTGGAGAAGAGCACGCAACGGCCGGCGTCTTTCAGCTTCAGAATCAGGTGCCGCAATGACCGCGTTGCCATGACATCGAGGCCGTTCGACGGCTCGTCGAGCAGAATGTTTTGCGGGTCGTGCACGAGCGCACGGGCGAGCGAAACCTTGGTGCGCTGACCCTGCGAAAAGCCCTTGGTGCGGCGCTCGGCAAAGCTTTCTATCTCCAGCAGCCTGATGATTTCATCGACGCGGTCATCGACCTCGGACTTGTCAATGCCGCAAAGGCGCGCGAAATACGCAACGTTCTCGCGCGCGGTCAGGTGGGGATAGAGGCCGGAGCCGTGCGGCAAAGCGCCTATGCGTTGCCGTGCCCGCAAGCTGTCATTAATCACGTCGATGCCGTCGATGACGGCGGATCCCCGGTCGGGCTTCAATACCGTGTACAAAACCCTGAGCGTCGTTGACTTGCCGGCGCCATTTGGCCCAAGAAGCCCGGTTATCTTTCCGTCCGGGGCAACGAAACTGACGCCACGAACGGCGCGAACCGCGCCAAAGGATTTGTAGATACCGTCGACTCCGATCATGGGCTCGGTCCTGAAAAATCGAGGAAGAAGGGCATTACGTAGCTCCGCTGCAGGCACTCGGCGTCCAGTCCGGCGGGGTCTGCGGCGTCGACGAACGCAGCGAATACGCGGCGCGTACAGCCCACGGCGATCTGGCCATGACCCTGGTGCCGACCGATCAGGTGCCGCGCATTCAAGAGATCAACGGCCGCCATTTCCGCGTAACGCGGCGGCGTTATCGGGTCGGCGTCGCCCGACAACAACAGCACCGGGATGTCCGTCGTGAGTGGCACCTTGAACTCCTCGTCGATCGGGCCCCCGGGCCACACCGAACAGATAGCTTCGAGTGCATTCAGTTGTAGCGGGCCCATGTAGCTGGCCTCGATACCTTCGTAATCAATCGATGCTCTGTCCAAAAATGGAATGTCCTCTGTGCACAAAACGGCGTTGTGCATGCCAATCGCAAGCATGTCGTTCATGGCCACCATCGTCATTTTGTACTGCGACGCCAATGGCACGTAGTTGCCCATGCCCGCTTCGTGAATCAGCAAAGGCATCAGCGCCATCGAGTTCGGGTGATAGGCAAGCAGACGGATGGCAACCGCAAACTCAGCCCGGCCAAAAGCAAGACCCTCTGGCCGCCCGGTCGTTGGGTTGGGAACGATGATGGCGACCGGCGATGCCTTTAGTTCGGCGAGCAGCTTCGCAAAGGTTTCCTGGATTCTGGGGAAGCGCTCGTTACAGGCCGTATCTTCAGCACAGCGCGCAAGAATATTGTCGACTGCTTTTTGACTTTCTGTCGCAATCTCCGGGCCGAGCGATTCCTGTGGCGGCGCGACACCATCCAGGACCACGGTGCGGGTTGACCCCGGGTAGCGACGCGCGAAATGTTGCGCAACGCGAGAACCGTAAGAAACACCGTACAGATTAAGTGATGGGTAACCGAGCGCCACGCGAACGGCCTCGAGGTCGGTCACCGCGACGCTCGTGGTGAAAAAACGAGGGTCAAAAGGCAGCTGCGCCAAACAGTCGTTGGTGTATTCGATGGTCAGCTCCGTGGAATACTGACCCTCGACAAGGTCATCATCGACCGGGCAGTCCATGCGAGAAGACTCGCCGGTGCCGCGCTGATCGACGAGCAGGATGTCCCGATTACGCCGCACGTCCTTGAAGGCGTGAGAGTAGGACGCATAAAATTGAATCGAGCCCTGGCCGGGCCCCCCGGCGATCGGCACCACGGGATCAGGCGCGGGCGTCAGGCTGAGCGCAGCAACGACGGCGACCTTGAGCTCGACTTCACCGGGCACGGCGCCTGTGGGGTCCAGTGGGCGCACAAGCGTGCCGCAGCGCGCTTTCATGCTCGCTGCCCCGGGGCCCGCGCTGATGCGACAATCCGTGAGCTCGAGCGGCTGCGCGAGGCTGCCGGAGGCAAACAGGAGGAAAGCCCACAGGACTGGGGTGTATCGGACCATTGCGTAACCTGGATGCTGAACAGCGCGCTATCTTGGACAACGGCCTGTAAATAGTAAAGTTTCTATAGCTTCGCCGTGGGCCAGGCCCTAAAATGCGCGGCCCGGACTGGTCACTTTTTGACCATCAGTGGATGACGATGACTGAGCGGTATGACGTAATTGTGATTGGCGGCGGACACGCCGGCACGGAAGCCTCGCTGGCTGCCGCGCGCGCGGGCGCCCGCACATTGCTGATTACGCAAAACATCGCAACACTCGGGCAGATGAGCTGCAACCCGGCGATCGGTGGCATTGGTAAAGGGCACCTGACCCGGGAGATCGATGCGATGGGCGGCGCCATGGCGCAAGCCATCGACCAGGCCGGAATACAGTTTCGTACGCTTAACGCCAGCAAGGGACCGGCGGTCAGGGCGACGCGCGCACAGGCCGATCGCGAGCTTTACCGGCGAGCGATTCGCGGCATTATCGAAAGCCAGCCCAGGCTGTCGGTCTTTCAGCAATCTGTCGATGATCTGATTATCGAGGGGCAACGAGTCACCGGCGTGGTAACCGGCCAGAACCTGAAGTTTTTCGCAAAAAGCATCGTACTGACCGTGGGCACATTTCTTCGTGGCCGCATACTGATTGGTCGAACCGAGAAGGCGGGCGGCCGCGCCGGCGATGCGCCATCAAACAAACTCGCTGCGCGCTTGCGTGGGATGCCATTCAACGTAGCGCGCCTGAAGACGGGTACGCCGCCGCGCCTCGATGGCAGGACCCTGAACTACGCGGCGATGGCGGAGCAGCCTGGCGATGACCCTGTGCCCGTGTTTTCGTTCCTGGGCAGGCGCGCCGACCATCCCCGACAGGTCTCCTGCCACATCACCAGGACCACGGAAGAGACGCATGAGATAATTCGTGGCGCGCTCGATGAATCACCGATGTACTCGGGAATGATCGAAGGCGTTGGCCCACGTTACTGTCCATCGGTTGAAGACAAGGTTGTGCGTTTCGCCGACAAGCCTTCACACCAAATCTTTGTTGAGCCGGAGGGCCTGCACACCAACGAGGTTTATCCGAACGGGATTTCAACCAGCCTGCCTTATGAAACGCAGCTGCGCTTCGTGCGCTCGATCATGGGCTTCGAGAACGCGCACATCACGCAGCCCGGCTACGCGATCGAGTATGACTACTTCGATCCGCGCGACCTGAAGCCGACGCTGGAAACCGGGCACGTTGACGGCCTGTTTTTTGCGGGCCAGATAAATGGCACGACCGGTTACGAAGAGGCTGGCGCGCAAGGCCTGCTAGCAGGCATCAATGCGGCGCGCAGCGCTTTTGACCAGGAAGGCTGGTTTCCGAAGCGCCACGAAGCGTACCTGGGCGTGCTCGTCGACGACCTCATTACGCGCGGTGTGAGCGAGCCGTATCGCATGTTCACGAGTCGCGCCGAATATCGCCTGACCTTGCGCGAAGACAACGCGGACCTCCGTTTGACGCCGGTTGCTCGTGAGCTTGGCATTGTCGATGATTTGCGGTGGTCGATGTTCGAGACCAAGCGGGAGGCAGTTCTTGCTGAGCAGCGGCGCCTCGACGGCGTGATGCTGCGCCCGGCCAGCCTGAGCGAAAATGATGAGCTGCTTATCGGTAAGGCATTGCAGCGCGAGTGCACGGCTGCCGAATTATTGCGTCGCCCCGAGCTCGACTACGCGGCAGTGGCGGGCCTGAGTGCCGTCGGCGCATTCGATGCAAGCACGCTTGCGAGCGACGAACAGCGCGAGCAAATCGAGCTGCAGCTGGAAGTACAGGCGAAGTATGCCGGCTACATCGAGCGCCAGGAGCGTGAGATCTCGAAACACGCGAAGCAGGAGTCGCTGTGCCTGCCGCCTGACATCGATTACGCGGCGGTCGACGGACTGTCGAACGAAGCCCGACAAAAACTGCAGCGTGCTCGTCCGTTCACCCTGGGTCAGGCCTCACGGCTGGAGGGCATGACGCCGTCGGCGGTGTCCTTGTTGCTCATTCACTTGAAGAAGCGGCAGCTCAAGAAAACGGCTTGAAACAACATTGGCGGCCAGGTCGGCGTCAACGATTCGGCCCCGAGCGCGATCCCACCCGGTTATCAGGTATTCTGCGCGCATGAAATCAATCCGGCTCTTCCTGCTGTTTGTGGTCATGCTGGCTGTTGCGACCTCCGGTTGTTCCGGTGACGCGCCCGACTCCGGTGTCGTGTTGCAGCGCGGCCTTGCCTCGGATCCGGAGTCCCTGGACCAGCACAAAGCGCGAAGCACCCAGGCGGCCGACGTTTTGCGGGACATTGGCGAGGGCCTCGTTGCTTACTCGGCAACAGGGGAGTTGGTGCCGGCGGCGGCAGAACGCTGGGAGGCGTCGGACGATGGCCTGACGTACACCTTCCATCTTCGACCGGAGGCGCGATGGTCAAACGGCGAGCCCGTTACCGCAGCGCACTTCGTGTTTGGTCTGCGCCGGCTGGTTGCTCCGGAAACGGCAGCCTTCTATGCGAACTTGCTGGACGCGGTTGTCAACGCGCCTGAAATAGTTGCCGGTAAACAGCCGCCAGAGTCGCTGGGCGTCGAGGCGGCAGACGAACTGACGCTGCTTGTACGGCTGGCGCGGCCGACCCCATATATCGTCAGATTGTTTTCGCACCCGAGCACGTTTCCCCTGCACCCCGCGACCGTCGCAGAACACGGCAACAGTTTTGCCCGTCCCGGCAAGCTGCTGTCCAACGGCGCGTTCGTGCTCGACGCCTGGGTGCCGGGGTCCATCATCGCGCTGCGACGAAACGAACACTACTGGAACAACGAGAAAACGGCGCTCGACGGCGTTAACCACCACGTCATCGTGCAGGATGCCACGGAACTCAATCGTTACAGGGCGGGCGAGCTGCACATTACGAGCACCGTGCCGCCCGATAATTTCGCCGAGTTGCGGGCGCAATTCGGCGGTGAGCTGCGTATCGCCCCTTACCTGGGCATTTATTACTACGGGTTTAACCTTACCAGGCCGCCCTTCAAAGACAATCCGGCGGTCCGACAGGCGCTGTCGATGGCAATCGATCGAGACACGCTGGCGAAAAAGGTGGTTGGTCGCGGTGAGGCGCCGGCGTATAGCTGGGTGCCGCCCGGGGTCAACAACTACGAGCCAACGGTTTTCAGCTTTGCGGCACTAACGCAGGAAGAGCGCAACAAGGTTGCGCGCCGGCTTTACAAAGAGGCCGGCTACAGCAAGGAGAGGCCCCTGCGTTTTGAGTTGCGATACAACACATCAGACAGGCACACAAAAATCGCCGTCGCTATTCAGTCGATGTGGAGCGAGGTGCTCGGTGTCGAGGCAACGCTGATTAACGAAGAGTTCCAGGTCTTGCTCGCGAACATGCGCGACGCTGAAGTGACCCAGGTGTTTCGTTCCAGCTGGATCGGCGACTACGACGACGCGCACACATTCCTGAGCGTGTTGCGGGCGGGCAGCGCATCCAATATGCCGCGTTATGCGAACGACGACTTCGAGTCGTTGATGCAACGCGCGGCAGAGCAGGTGGATCTCGATCGTCGCAAGCTGTATCTCGAGGAGGCCGAGCGCGTGATGCTGGCGGACCACCCGGTCATCCCGCTGTACTTCTTCGTCAGCAATCATCTTGTTAGTCCGGACGTTCGTGGTTGGGCAGACAATGTCCTGGATTATCATTACAGTCATCACCTGAGTCTCAGCGCGGCTGATTAGCCGCGCATTTAGCGGAACACAACCTTGCTGCGATACACGTTGCTCCGAGTGCTGGGGGCGATACCGACACTGCTGTTGGTCATTGCCCTGGCCTTCCTGATGGTGCACGCCGCGCCGGGCGGGCCATTTGACGACGAACGAGCGATCCCTGCCGATGTCGCGGCGAATATCGAACGCGCTTACCATCTTGACGAGGCGCTGCCAAAGCAATTTGCGCGATACCTGTCGGGGCTGGTGCGGGGTGATCTTGGGCCATCCTATCGCTATCGCGACCACACGGTCAGCGAGCTCATCGGTGCTTCATTTCCGTTGTCCATGCGGCTGGGCGCGCTGGCGATGGCCCTGGCGATCGCCGTTGGTGTTGGGGCAGGAACGTTTGCCGCGCTGAAGCAGGGGTCCTATCTCGATCGGTGGGTCATGGCGTTGTCGATGACCGGCATCTCGATACCGGTGTTCGTGCTCGCCCCCGTCCTTGTTCTGTTGTTTGCGGTCAAGCTGCAATGGTTGCCGGCGGGCTGGAGCGGCACGGCGGGAGCATCGCGACTGGTGCTCCCTGTTATTACGCTGGCGCTGCCGCAGATTGCGTATATCGCCCGGCTGACCCGCGCCAGCATGATCGATGTGCTGGGTCGGGACTTCATTCGCACCGCACGGGCGCAGGGCCTTGGCACTCTGACGGTTGTGCGGCTGCACGCGCTTAAGCCCGCGATGCTGCCCGTTCTTTCTTACATGGGACCGGCCATCGCCGCGATTCTGACCGGCTCCGTAGTGGTTGAGGAAATATTTGGCATACCCGGACTGGGTCAGTTTTTCGTTCGTGGCGCGCTTAATCGTGACTACACGCTCGTGCTTGGCATTGTCGTTTTTTATGCAACGCTGATTATCTTCCTGAACCTGATCGTCGACGTGCTTTATGGCGCCATCGATCCACGCGTGCGGCATCGATGAGCCTGCTGCGGAACCGCGCAATAAGTGTCAGCGGCGTTATCCTGCTGATAATTGCCATGTTTGCACTCGTCGGTCCCTGGATCAGCCCGAACGATTACCTGAGCACAGGCTTTGATCGATCTTTGTTGCGACCAACCGCGGCTGGCGCACACCTGTTTGGCACCGACGACCTCGGTAGAGACCTGTTTGTCCGGACAATGCTCGGAATTCGTGTGACCCTGATGGTCGCCGTCGTCGCGAGCTTTGTAAGCCTCGTTATCGGTGTCGCGTATGGCGCCGTTGCCGGCTTCGTCGGCGGTCGGGTCGACGCCGCGATGATGCGCTTTGTCGATACGCTGTACGCCCTGCCATTCATCTTTTTCGTGATCCTGCTCATGGTCGCGTTCGAGAGAAACTTCCTGTTGATATTCGTGGCGATTGGTGCGGTCAACTGGCTGGACATGGCGCGTATCGTTCGTGGCCAGACGCTAAGTCTTCGTGAACGAGAGTTCGTCGAAGCGGCAAGGCTTACCGGCGTAAGCACCGGCCGAATTATTCTTCGCCACATCGCCCCGAACCTGATCGGTATCGTTGTCGTTTACGTAACGCTCACGATTCCGCAGGCGATTCTCGTCGAGTCATTCCTGAGCTTTCTGGGCCTGGGCGTACAGGAGCCACAAACCTCCCTGGGGGCGCTGGTTGATGCCGGTGTAAACCAGATGGAAGGTGCGGCCTGGGTGCTGCTGATTCCTGCCGGTCTGCTGGCCGCGATCCTTGTGTGCTTCAACTTTCTCGGCGACGGTTTGCGGGACTTTTTCGATGCGAGGCACGTCAATTGAGCCTGCTGAAGATCAAGGGCCTTTCGATACGGTATGGCGATAATGCCGTTGTCGACGATCTTGGTTTCTCTGTCTCGCAGGGCGAGTCCGTCGGTCTGGTTGGCGAATCCGGGTCGGGAAAGTCGCAAACGGCGCTCGCGGTTCTTGGCTTGTTGCCGAGATCAGCCGGCCTGAGCGGCAGCATTCGTTTTGCCGGAACCGAGCTGGTTGGCGCGTCCGAACAAACACTAAATCAGCTGCGCGCACGACGCATAGGAATCGTCTTTCAGGATCCAATGCAGGCGCTGAACCCTTATCTCAGAGTTGGCCGGCAGCTACGAGAGATTCTCGTGCATCACAAACTCGCGCAAGGCGCCGATATTGATGCGCGTGTCATCGACATGTTGACCCGGGTTGGGCTGTCCGATGCGACGCGACAATTCCGCGCGTACCCACATGAGCTGTCCGGCGGCATGCGGCAACGCGTAATGCTGGCTTCCGCCCTGATCGCTGAGCCGGACCTCCTGATCGCGGACGAACCGACAACCGCGCTTGATGTCACGGTTCAGGCGCAGATACTGGAGCTGCTTGAGGAGATTCGTGACGAGACGGCGCTATTGCTTATCACGCATGATCTGGGCGTCGTCGCAGGATATTGCGAACGCATGGTGGTGCTGGAGTCCGGGCGCGTCGTCGACGCCGGTGCGACCACGTCCCTGTTCGCCTCGCCGGGCCACCCGCATACGCGCGTTCTACTAAATGCTGCGCCGCGGATCGATAGCGCCAACATTCCACCGCCGGTAACGGGCGCATCGATTCTTGGCGTTGAATCGGCGGCGGTCAGCTACAGGGCGTTCGGCCATGAGCGACTGCGGGCGGTGCAGGACGTCAGCTTTTCCTTACGTTGTGGGGAGACGCTCGCAATCGTTGGCGAGTCCGGGTCTGGAAAATCGAGTTTCGTCCGCGCGCTGCTCGGGCTCGTGCCGATGGCGGCAGGTCGCGCCGTCTATGCCGGCGCGCCGCTCCAGGGCCCGGTTCAGCGTCGCGCGCAAAAGCAACGCAGGGATCTGCAGCTTGTCTTTCAGGATCCGGTCAGCGCACTGAATCCGCAAATGCGCGTGCGAAATATCATCGGAGAATCGCTGTTGGTGCATGAGCCGCAGTTATCAAAGCGCGTGCGTGCCGCCCGGATCAGTGAGGCCCTGGAACAGGTCGGCCTGAACGACAGTTACTCGCGTCGTTATCCAAACGAGCTGTCCGGCGGTCAGGCACAACGAGTCGCCATCGCGCGAGCACTGGTGCTTGGGCCGAAGGTCCTGATTTGCGATGAGGCGGTCGCGGCGCTCGACGGTTCAGTACGAGAGCGCGTGCTGGAGCTGCTGCGAAAGGTGCAGGAAGATACGGGGCTTTCAATTATTTTTATATCGCACGACCTTGCCGTCGTTCGCTCAATCAGTCACCGCGTTCTCGTCATGTACATGGGGCGCCTGGTCGAGCTCGCAGACAACGCGTCGCTGTTCTCGCGCCCTCGCCACCCCTACACGAGGGCGCTTATCGACGCAGTGCCAGTGCCCGACCCCGTAGTCGCGCCGAAAAAGGCGCCGCTACGTGGCGAGGTGCCGTCGTTGTTGAATCCGCCGTCCGGGTGCGCGTTCCATCCACGATGTGCGCATGCGAGAGACATTTGCGCGATAACGCTGCCGTTGGTGCGCGACCTTAAAGGAACGCGCGTCGCCTGCCACCGCGCCGAAGAGATCGATCTCAGTCGGCGCAGGCAGAACTAAAGGGCGCCCAGAGGTATAGGCATCGGCTGCCCATTGATCGTTAACAGGGCCTTCTTGTACTCCGCGTTGACTTCGTAGACGTCTCCGTTCTTCTGCAATAAGCCCATGCTGACGGCCTCGCCGGCCTGCGGATTCATTTGCAGCGCCATATCGACAAGCGCCTCGGGAACAGAGATGTTTGCCGACGCCTCGGTTGCAAGCAACAGGGAGGACCAGTCGAACGTCGAAGCATCTTTCTCGAGAACCTTAATTTTCATTGCTGTCGTGACGCTGCCCATCGGTAGTATCACGTCGAGTTGATCGAAGCGCAGCTCCAAACCCGAGGCAAGCAACCGTTTCAGGTCCCCCTCTACCGCGGCATACACCAGCGCTTCGTCAGGAGTGGGGCCGAGTGTTTCCATTTTCCTGATCAATTTGCCGAGGGACTCTGCGTCCGCACCCTCCACGCTGATGTCGCCCGCAACCGATACCTCGCCGAAAGTTGGCAGCGCGGACAGCTCCACATTTAATATCGTTTGGCCATTAACCCGACCGTTGTCGAGCCTGGTGTGTCCGTCGACGCTCATGCGCCTCAGGCCGCCGGCCTGAACGCCGTTGGTCGAAACTGAAACGCCGTCAACTTCCATCTTTATGTCGCCGGTGGCGAACCCGAACTTCGTGGGAGCCTGGCTTCCGGAAAATGTCAGCCCGTTGATTTCAACTGATTCCGACTGATCGGTGAACGACACGTCGCGAATGTTGCCCGCGAATTTAACATCACCGCTGGACGGGTTCGTCGTCACCCCTACCTTGCTTGTACCCCAGGCCGCTTTTGTGCGCCCATCGCTGCGCGAGCCGGCCTCCAGCTCATAGCTGGACTCGAGTTCGCCGCGGAGCGTCACGTTGCTGTATATCTTTCCCGGGAGCTCGATCGTCTTGCCGTCGCTGAACTCGACGCTCAGCGTCGAAACGGCGCTTCCAAGGCCCGGAGCGAGCGAGCCGTTCTCCCGTGACATCGACGAGACCGGAATCAAGCCGTGATCGAGGTGTGTATTGATGAGCAATACGGGAAGCTCGTCACCCGGAGGCCCTAGCTCCTGGAGCATGGCCTGCAGGTTGCCTTCCTTGATTTCGACGCGGTGGCGTCCCTCCGAGGAAAACCAGCTGCGATCAAATTTATCGGAGCTGATGACAAGGTCACCGCTCTCGGCAGCGGCCCAGTTCAGGTTTTCATCCACGCTCTTTTCGGCGAGTCGACCGAGGATGCCCGGAGAGACGATAACGACGAGGGCCAGGATGATCAGTAGGGCGACGACACCTTTTTTCACGATAAGTACCCGCTTGGACCATGAGTTCGGGACGATCCTAGCATGCCGCGGTGACCGATTCTTGGGCGCTATGGCTAGAAATCATGCCCAAGTGTCACTACCATAGCGGCCTCACAAAATGCCCGAACCCGTGTTTGGGAAACAACCCGATAGATTATTCAAGTGATTGCGAACATGAAGATCGTAGCCAGTGCGACGACGCTATTCCTGACGGCCCTTTTTCTAGCGCAACCCGCTGTCGCCGAGGGCGACCCGCAAGCCGGGCGGGAACTCGGCTACACGTGCCTTGGATGCCACGGCATCGAAGGCTATCGCAACGCCTATCCTTCGTATCGAGTTCCGAAGCTCGGCGGCCAGAAGGCGGGTTACCTGGTCATCGCGCTTCAAGGCTATCGTAGTGGCGAACGGTCGCACCCGACCATGCAGGCACACGCCACGAGCCTGAGTGACCAGCAAATTGACGACATAGCGGCATACCTTGCGAGCCTGAGCGGCATTGCCGCTGGCGGCGGGGAGGCAACACCGCCCCAGGCCGCCGCGGCCTGCGCTGCCTGCCATGGGCCGAACGGCGTCAGCGCCAACCCGCAGTGGCCAACACTCGCCGGCCAGTACGAGAGTTATATCGAACACGCACTTCACCAATATCGCAGTGGCGCAAGGGCCAACGCAATTATGGGCGCGCAGGCCGCCTTGATTGCCGAACAGGACGTTCCGATGCTCGCGCGCTACTTCGCGAGGCTCAAGGGCCTCGAAACCACGAAGGCGGAATAACCGTCAGCCCGCTTGCGCGAGCTAACTGATGCCCGGGGGCAACGCGCAGATCACCGCACTGGACGATGGCATTTTCGCCGTTGATACCGAGTATTCTCGTCCCATGCAGGACGCGAGCCACCTGATCGTCGAGGACGGTCGTGCCGCCTTTGTGGATACTGGCACCAACGACAGCGTCCCGCTGTTACTCGACGCCCTCGATCAGCGGGACATCGACACGGCCGATGTTGAATTCGTTTTCCTTACCCACGTCCATCTCGACCACGCGGGCGGTGCGGGCCTTTTGATGCAGCACCTGCCGAACGCGCGCTGCGTCATTCACCCGCGCGGCGCGCCGCACATGATTGATCCGGAGAAGCTCATCAAGGGCACCGAAGGTGTCTACGGCGTTGAACGAACCCGCGAAATGTACGGCGACATTCGGCCAATCGCAGAGCGGCGCGTCGTGGTCGCAAAAGACAATGACTGGATTGATTTCAACGGCCGGGAAGTCCAGACCTTGTTCACCGAAGGACACGCCCGCCATCATTACTGTCTCAATGATCCGGCGTCACGCGGCGTCTTTACGGGTGACAATTTCGGCGTCTCGTATCGCGAGCTGGACACCGCGAAGGGCGAGTTTATCTACCCGACATCGACGCCGGCCAGTTTTGATCCGGTCGAAGCGCACAAATCGGTGGAACGAATCATGGACTGTGGCCCGGAGCAGGTTTACCTGACGCATTACAGCCGGGTGCGTAACCTCGATCGATTGGCAAGTGATCTGCATGCTGGTATTGATGCGTATGAGCAGATGGCACTTGGTTGCCGGGATGCCGATGATCGGGGCGAGGCGCTGGAGGCCGCGATGTACGAGTACCTGTCGATGCGACTGGTGGATCATGGCTTCAAGGGCGATAGTGATGCGATGCGATCAGTTTTGGAAATCGACGTGATCTTGAATGCTGCGGGCCTCGTCGCCTGGTTGAACCGCCTGGATAAAGGGAGATAGTCGATGGATAGTTTCCGCGCGTTCCGAATTGATGAGCAGGACGGGAAGATCGTCGCCGCTTTCAAAACCTTGTCGATCGATGACCTGACGGACGGCAACGTGGTGGTGCGCGTAAGCCACTCGACGATCAACTACAAAGACGCGCTTGCGGCGACGGGCAAAGGACGCATTCTCAGGCGTTACCCGCTGAACGGCGGCATAGATCTGGCTGGCGTTGTCGTCAGCTCCGAGGACGCGGAATTCCGGCCCGGCACCGCGGTGCTGGTCAATGGTTGCGGGCTTAGTGAAACGGTCGACGGCGGCTATTCCGAGTATGCACGCCTCAGCAGCAAGAGCCTGGTGCCGATTCCGGAGGGCATAACGGCTGTCGAAGCCATGCAAATCGGTACGGCCGGGTACACGGCCGCACTCGCGATCCATCGCATGGAGCAAAACGGGCAAACACCGGACCTGGGGGCCGTTGTGGTGACGGGAGCGACCGGCGGCGTAGGCAGCATAGCAATCGACATGCTCGCGGGGCGTGGCTACGAAGTTGCTGCGGTTACCGGAAAGGCGACCGAGGATGCCTACCTGCGAGAGATTGGGGCGACCCGAGTATTGCTGCGGGATCAGATTGAACTGGGCAAACGACCGATGGAAAAGGCGGAGTGGGCAGGTGCCATCGACAATCTCGGTGGTGATTACCTGACGTGGCTCACGCGCACAATGGGCTACGGCGGCAACATCGCCAGTATCGGGCTTGCCGCGAGCCCGGCGCTCAATACCACCGTGTTGCCGTTTATCCTGCGCGCCGTTTGCCTGCTCGGCATTAACTCAGTCGACACCCCGCACGACCTCAGGCGTGCCGTCTGGATGCGAATAGGAACCGATCTCAAGCCACGGCACCTTGCGACAATCGGCCACCGCACGATTGCCTTCGATGAGCTGCCCGACGCGTTCCAGGCCTACATCGACGGCTCCGTGACGGGGCGCACTGTCGTGGAAATTAATTGAGCGAAAGGTCAATTTGGGAATGGCCCCTCTCGTGGTTTAGAATCCTCGTCCCAAGCCGGTTTTAATTTAGATTAAAAAAGATGAAAGCGGCCTAAATGGCACAATATTCAAGAGAGGATGCGATGAGTGCAGGAGCCCGATTCCGCGCCGCACTTGAGGCGGAACGACCGCTTCAGATCGTTGGCACCATTAATGCCTATACGGCGATGCTCGCGGCAAGAGCGGGTTTCAAGGCGATTTATCTCTCCGGGGCCGGCGTCGCCAATGCCTCGTTTGGTCTGCCAGACCTCGCCGTGACAACCCTCAATGACGTGACCGAGGACATCCGTCGGATTGCGTCCGCTACGGATGTGCCCCTGCTCGTCGATGCCGATACCGGCTGGGGCAGCGCATTCATGATTGCGCGCACGATTCGTGAAATGACCTGGGCCGGCGCAGCGGGTTGTCACCTCGAGGACCAGGTTGCGGTAAAGCGCTGCGGTCACAGGCCTGGAAAGGCGCTGGTCGAGCCCGCAGAGATGTGTGATCGCCTAAAGGCGGCGGTGGATGGCCGGATCGACGATCAGTTCGTCATCATGGCGCGCACGGATGCACATGCCGTCGAGGGCCAGCAAGCGGCCATCGACCGTGCCGCCGCTTATGTTGATGCCGGTGCGGACATGATCTTTGCGGAAGCGCTTACCACAATTGATGAATACCAACAGTTTACCAACGTCATTAAAGTACCGGTGCTTGCCAACCTGACAGAGTTTGGCAAGACGCCACTGTTTACCACCGAAGAGCTGGCGAACGTTGGTGTGGCAATGACGCTGTATCCCCTGAGTGCGTTCCGCGCGATGTCGGCGGTGGCACTTAAGGTCTACGAGACGATCAAGAGCGATGGTACACAGCAAGCCGTCGTCGAGACGATGCAAACGCGGACGCAGCTCTACGATGTGCTCGGATATCAGGCGTATGAAGACAAGCTAGACGCGCTGTTCCAGCAACAGGGCCTGAAGACGGGAGAAGAAGATGGCAGCTGATAAGAAAGCGGGCGGACTTGCCGGCGTTACCGCGGGCGAGACACACATTTGCACGGTCGGCAAGGAAGGCGCCGGACTGACGTATCGCGGCTACGATATCTACGACCTCGCTGACAATGCGAGCTTCGAAGAGGTTGCGCACCTGTTGCTCCACGGCGCATTGCCGACGCAGGCAGAGCTCGACACCTATGTCGCCGGCATCAAGGCAAACCGCGGCCTGCCGGATGCGTTAAAGACAGTTCTGGAGATGGTGCCGGCCGGGACCCATCCGATGGATGTGTTGCGCACGGGCGTATCGTTTCTCGGCAACATCGAGCCGGAAGGCGACTTCAAGAATCAGCAGGACGTTGCGGACCGCCTGCTCGCCTGCCTGCCATCCATGTTGTTGTACTGGCATCGCTTTCATGCCGACGGGGTGCGCATAGAAACAAAGACTGATGACGACAGCATCTCGGGCCACTTCTTGCACATGCTGCACGACAATGCGCCAAAGGAGCTGCATCGCAAAAGCCTCGACACGACCCTGATTCTTTATGCAGAGCACGAATTCAACGCGTCAACGTTCGCGGCCCGTGTTATTACCGGCACGCTGTCGGATATGCACTCTGCAGTAACCGGCGCTATCGGCGCGCTGCGCGGTCCCTTGCATGGCGGCGCAAACGAGGCGGCCATGGAGCTGATCTCACGATTCGATACACCGGGAGAGGCTGTCGAAGGCGTGCACGGCATGCTTGCTCGCAAAGACCTCATAATGGGATTCGGACATCGTGTTTACACAACGTCTGATCCGCGCAACTCGGTTAACAAGAGAATGTCCAAAGCCCTCGCTGACGATATCGGTAATACGACGCTGTACCCGATCTCCGAGGCGATCGAAAAAGTCATGTGGGATGAGAAGAAGCTTTTCGCGAACGCAGACTTCTTCGCGGCGAGTGTTTACCACTTCATGGGAATTCCGACGCACTTGTTTACGCCGATTTTTGTCTGTTCACGCATCACCGGTTGGGCTGCTCATATCATGGAGCAGCGCGCGAACAACAAGCTTATCCGGCCGGCCGCCGACTACATTGGACCCGGGCTGCAGGAATGGGTCGCCATGGAGAATAGATAATTCCCGGAACGCCAATAGTTTTCCGAAGATCGCACTTAAGGAACCATCATGTCCAAGCCTGATATTCGTTCGGCCAGGCGCGCCGACTGGGATAGCGTGCTCGTCGATATCGCTGACTACGCCAGAGATTACGAAGAGGCCAGTGAGCTCGCTTTCGAGACCGCGCAATACAGCCTGATGGACACGCTGGCCTGCGGCTTCCAGGCGCTCGACTATCC
>Ga0316201_10000366_pt1 | contig 25024 bp, 25 predicted proteins | sample CS6wburrow_MG_FD_204516 | JGI IMG/M metagenome (GOLD analysis project Ga0316201, IMG submission 204516) | Coastal sediment microbial communities from Delaware Bay, Delaware, United States - CS-6 worm burrow | ecosystem: Environmental > Aquatic > Marine > Coastal > Sediment | place: USA... | reverse complement strand
TTTCAAGTCGGTAAGTTGCGAAGCAAATGTAGTCTTGGCCTCAGCAATTCGATTTAACTATATATCAACAAAATGTTAAATAAAACGTGACTTTGTTCACGATCCCGCGATCCGTATAGTAAGTTGCACGCCGGGTATATTCCGTGAACTGGTCGGTACACCGGAGGTAGGACCGACAGACACTACTTAAACAGCCATATTGCGGGGCCCGCCCCGCTTGTTATCATCTGCCGCCGTAGACTTTGGTTCACTGGGCATTTGCCCGCGAAATGCCACATTTTTTGCACCTGACAGACATCAGCGCACCTTTTAATGAGGATTTCCGTCAATGCCGCAGTTGCGGTAGAGCCGCGAGAGGCCTTCAATAACGCCAGCAACTATGCAAATCAAAGCAAAATCTCACAAGAACAGCCGTCACAGATCGCGAAAACGGCATTTCCGCTGGCTCATTATTGCTGCCGGCCTGACCGTCAGCGGGGCTATTGGCGTTTTTGCGGCCATCGTTGGTGCCTACTACTACGTCGCACCATCACTGCCTGCCGCTGAGACCATTCGCGACATTCCGCTGCAGATCCCGTTGCGAATCTACAGTCGTGATGGCTTCCTGATCGACGAGATCGGTGAGCGTCGCCGCATACTTGTTACGTATGACGAGGTGCCGGAGCACGTCGTTAATGCCTTTATCGCTGCCGAAGACAAGCGCTTCTGGGTTCATCCCGGCGTCGACTATCGCGGACTGCTGCGCGCCGTCTTCCAGTTCGTTTCGACCGGCAGTGTCGAGAGCGGCGGCAGTACGTTGACACAGCAGCTCGCAAGAGATTACTTTCTGTCGCTCGACAGGACCCTGGAGCGCAAGTTCAAGGAAGCATCACTTGCTGTACGTATAGAAAAGGAGTTCACGAAGGAACAGATCATGGCACTGTTCCTGAATAAGATGTTCTTCGGGCAGCGTGCCTACGGTGTTGCCGCGGCAGCGCAGGTGTATTTCAACAAGCCGCTTAAAGACATCAGCATCGCAGAGGCTGCAACGCTTGCCGGTGTGCTGCCCGCGCCGTCCCGTTACAACCCGGTGCGCAGTGTCGCAAACGCAGGCATGCGGCGCGACTATGTGCTGGATCGCATGCTCGACATCGGTTTTATTGACCAGGCACAGCATGATGAGGCCGTCGCCGTGCCGGTCGAGGCACGAATGCACGGCGCCGCCGTCGAACTAAACGCCCCCTATGTTGCCGAGATGGTGCGGCGCGAGATGTTGTCGCGGTATGGCAATGCCACCTATACCGATGGCTACCAGGTCGTGACGACACTCGATGCGCGCCTGCAGGAAGCCGCAAATTATGCGCTTCGAAACGGCCTGCTCGAATTTACACGGCGACGTGGTTACCGCGGACCGCTCGCTCACTTCGAGTTGGGCCCGGAAATCCTGGAAACACCGTTCGACCAGTGGCCTGTCGAAATTCGGCAGTCACTCGAGCAATATGCGCCGGGAGGTCTGACGGTCGCACTTGTCACAGAGACTGACGAGACGGACAACAGCGCTACCACGATTACAAGCAACGGCAGCAAACTGAAGCTGCCCTGGAATGGCCTGTCGTGGGCCAACCCATTCATCGATCTCGTGACGTTTGGCCCTGCACCGGAGACGGTGACCGATGTCCTGGCTCCCGGAGATCTTATTCTGATCATGCCCACCGCGGCTGGCACCTGGGCACTGGCGCAGGTTCCGAAGGTACAGGGCGCGGTTGTCTCGCTCGACCCGCAAGACGGTTCGATCAGCAGCCTGATTGGCGGATTCGATTTTGCTACGAGCAAGTACAACCGAGCCACCCAGGCGTTCCGGCAACCCGGCTCTTCATTCAAGCCGTTCATCTACTCGGCCGCCCTCGAGCATGGTAATACGCTGGCGACCGTGGTTCTTGATGCGCCCATCGTCATCAGCTCATCTGAGCTCGAAGCGGTATGGAGACCTATTAACTACAGCGGCCGATTCTATGGTCCCACACGCTTGCGCGAGGCGCTGTATAGATCGATGAATCTTGTGTCCGTAAGGCTGCTGCTGTTCGAGACAGGGTTCGGCAATGCCATCGAGCATATTGCCAAGTTCGGATTTGGCGATGCGGCCCTTATTCGTAATGGTTCGCTTGCCCTTGGCGGTGGCAATGCGTCGCCACTGGATATGGCGCAGGGGTATGCCGTGTTTGCGAACGGTGGTAATGCCGTCAAACCCTACGTCATCGACTCCATTTTCGGGGCCGCCGGTGAGGTGCTGTATCGCGCCGAGCCGCTCGTCGTGTGCCAGGCGTGTGAGGCGGTGCCCGACGAGGACTACGTTGTTGAGCTCGATGAAGAAGGCAATCCGATCGACGAATTCCCGCTGGAGCAAATGGCCGACGTGGCCGACACGTACAGACCGGATGCCTCAACCGCGCCGGAGTTGTTCGAGAATGTCATGGCTGCGCCGCGCGTTATCACACCGCAGAATGCATTCCTGATACAAGATGTCATGCGTGACGTGATCCGCCGTGGAACGGGGCGGCGCGCGCTGGCCCTGGGGCGCCGCGATCTTTCCGGCAAGACCGGCACGTCCAATGATCAGCGCGACGCCTGGTTCGGTGGCTTTAACGCCAACCTGGCCGCCGTCGTCTGGGTTGGCTACGACGACAGCCTGCCATTGGGGCCGGGGGAGGAGGGCTCGCGTACCGCGTTACCGATTTGGATCGAATTCATGCGCATCGCATTGAAGGGCGCCCCTGAGAATCAGATGGCGATGCCCGAGGGCATCGTGTCCGCGCGAATTGATCCGAAGACCGGTTGTCCGGCTCGCTCCGGCCAGAGAGGTACTATTTTCGAGTTCTTCCGCGAGGGTCATGTTCCTGTTTGCGAAGACAGCGAAGCGCTTCCCGACATCTTCAACGATGCCGGCGGTATCGACGCGGACCCTGAGGCCGAAGACGAAGAAGAAGCCGAGTCGCTGTTCTAGGCATATGGCAGCGAAAAACTACGGCGATGACGAGCGCGCGCGGCGAACGCTGGCACAGGAAGCTGCGCGTATCATTGTCGAACAGGGAATTCGCGACTATCGCGTCGCCAAGATGAAGGCCGCCGAACGCCTCGGCATGAATACCCGAGGTTCGCTGCCACGTAATGCAGAAATCGAACGTGCTATCAGCAATCACCTGGCATTGTTTGACGGCGACTCACACCCCGATCTGTTGCGTCTGATGCGCGAAACCGCTCTTTCTGCCATGGATTTGCTGTCCGCCTACACGCCACGACTGATCGGACCGGTACTGCATGGTACAGCTGATGAAAATTCTGCCATCAACTTGCACGTGTTTTCCGACAGCCCGGAATGCATAGCAACGCAACTCGATGCAATGGGCTACAACTACCGCTCTTACGAAAGGCGCCTCAAGACGAGCCGTGGCCGCGGCGCCAAACCAGAGACGTTCGCCGGATTTCGATTTGAGCTCGAGGACGCTTGCGTCGAGGCGACCGTATTTCCGGTTGATGGCATACGCCAGTCACCGATCTCGCCAATCGACGGCAAGCCTATGAAGCGGTTGGATATGAAAGGCGTCAGAGCCCTTTTAGAAAAAGGGCTCTGACCCCGTTTGAGGGGAGGCGGCTCCTAAAATTACCGCTTTTCTACTGCGACGTAGTCTCGCTGCGGCGTACCGGTGTACAACTGCCGTGGCCGAGCGATTCGTGTTGTCGAATCCGCGATCATTTCTCGCCAATGAGCCGTCCAGCCAACGGAGCGGCCAATCGCGAACATAACCGTAAACATCGATGTTGGAATGCCAAGAGCACGGTAGATGATACCCGAGTAGAAATCGACGTTCGGATACAGCTTCTTCTCGACGAAGTAATCGTCCTGTAGCGCCATCTCCTCGAGCTCAAGTGCCAGGTCGAACATCGGCGTGTCGTCACGGCCGAGCTGCGCCAGAACCTTATGGCACATTTCACGAATAATCGTCGCGCGCGGGTCAAAGTTCTTGTACACGCGGTGACCAAAGCCCATCAGGCGAAACGGATCGTTTTTGTCCTTGGCCTTGGCGACGAATTTCTTGATCTGGCTCTTGTCGCCGATTTCCGTAAGCATGTTGAGTACAGCTTCGTTCGCGCCGCCGTGTGCCGGGCCCCATAGAGCCGAGATGCCCGCTGCGATTGCCGAGTACGGATTCGCACCCGAGCTGCCGGCCATGCGTACCGTCGAAGTTGAACAGTTTTGCTCATGATCTGCGTGCAGAATGAATAGCAGGTCCAGCGCTTCGGCCGCTATCGGATCAATCTCATAGGGCTCCGCGGGCACAGAGAACAACATCTGCAAGAGGTTTTCGCAGTAGTTCAAATCGTTTTGCGGATACATGAATGGCTGACCACTGGTCAGCTTATAAGCGGCGGCAGCAATGGTCGGCAATTTTGCCAGGATACGGTGCGCGAAAATATCGCGGTGCTCCGGATTGCTCGCGTCCATTTCGCTGTGGTAATACGCTGACATCGAGCCCACGACCGCCGACAGCATCGCCATCGGATGGGCGTCATAGCGAAAACCCTTGAAGAAATTGAGCATGCCCTCGTTGAGCATCGTGTGCGTGCGAATCGTATGGTCGAACTTCTCTAGCTCCGTCGCGGTTGGCAACTCGCCATTCAAAAGCAGGTAGGAAACCTCGATAAAGTTGGAATGCGCAGCGAGCTGCTCGACCGGGTAACCCCGGTACATCAGGATGCCCTGTTCGCCGTCGATATAGGTAATGTCGGATTCGCAGCTGCCCGTCGATACGAACCCAGGGTCGTAGGTAAATACCCCCTGTTCTTTATAAAGCTTGCCGACATCGATGACATCGGGGCCTACGGTGCCGGATCGAACCGGCAAGTCCATTTCAACGCCGCTGGGACTTGTCAGGCGGAATGCTTCCTTAGTCATTGTCTTCCTCTGTCTACTGATTTCGCGCATGGGCAAGGGGCCCGATGCAACCGTACGAGCATAGCAAAACCGCACCGATACTGGTGGTGTGGAGACTATTCAGACAGACTAGAGCACCGCGCAAACGCGGACTATTAGGGACTTCCCGTAGCGGGCCCGCCCCTGGCTTATTCCTTACTTGCGGCGCTTATTCCGTACTTGCGGCGGAACTTGTCTACGCGGCCGCCAGTATCGACGATCTTCTGTTTGCCGGTATAAAACGGGTGACAGGAGGAGCAAACCTCGATGAGAAGGTCTTCGCCGAGCGTCGAACGCGTCGTGAACTCGTTACCGCAACTACAGGTCACCTTGATATCGGCGTAGTTGGGATGGATGTCGGCTTTCATTGTCTTTCTCCTGCGCACGCCATCGTGCGAAAAGGGCGCGTAATATATAGCGAAGCTGCGGTCTCCGCAAGCCCCCGCCGTTACTCGATTGTTATCCACAGATCCTGTGGATAACTCTGTGGAAGAAAATTGAACGAGTGACCTAAGGTACGGATTTTCAAGCACGCTTGTCAGAATGACGATTTTGTGACCATTTTAATAAGAGTAATAAAAACAAAAGGTTGGACGTCTTTTGCGACACTCAAAATGAATTAAGGCATGTCTTGCACTGAAAATATAGGCATAGCCGCGGTCTTGTGAATAACGGCATAAGCTATTCCGGCAGGAAATCGGCCTGCAAGTCATTCAGAAAACGACGCCCGAGCGGCGTTACCTGCCAGCGATCGCCTGCCGAAAGCTCGATCAGCCCCTTCGCGGAGGGTGTCTCGAGGCGCTCGCGGAGCGTTTTGGCCGGCAGGCCAGTCCGGGCGGTAAAAAATTGCTCGGTGAACCCCGCATCCAGGCGCGAAACATTCAGCATGAACTCGAACAGGCGTTCCTGCGGCGCCACTGGCTGAGGATCAGGCACCGGCGTACCAGCCTCGATTGTCTCCAGGTACTGTTTTGGATTCGCGGCCTTGACGTAACGCCATATGCCGGCGTCATTCGATATTTTGCCATGCGCGCCCGCTCCGACGGCCAGGTAGTCGCCAAATGACCAGTAATTGAGATTATGTTTGCAGCGCTTGCGGTCCCTGGCGTAAGCCGACACCTCGTATTGCTCGTACGCCAGCTCATCGAGCAGTGCTTGTCCCTGGTCCTGAATCTGCGCGCTTTTCTCCTGGTCCGGCATGCCGGCAGGCGGGCGCGCATGAAACACCGTGTTCGGCTCCAGCGTGAGGTGATACCAGGACAAATGTTGTGGCTCCAATGCGGCCGCACGCTCCAGATCGAACATTGCGGCGGCGACTGACTGCCCTGGCAAGCCGTACATGATGTCGAGATTGATGTTATCGAAGCCCGCTTCTCGCGCCTCGCCGAATGCGCGCTCAATGTCATCAACGCTGTGTATGCGGCCCAGCGCTTCGAGGGCCTCAGGCGAAAAGCTCTGCGCGCCGATCGACAGGCGATTGACGCCCGCCTGCCGATAACCGACCGGATCCCCACATTCGACGGTCCCCGGGTTCGCCTCCATCGTTACCTCAAGCTCACTGTTCAGCGCGAAACGCTCACGCACCCCGTCCAGTAGCCGGCCAATTTGCCGCGGTGAGAATATGCTTGGCGTTCCGCCACCCAAAAAGACACTGATTAGCTCGCGACCGTTGGCACGCTGTGACTCGACATCCAGGTCCGCGAGTAATGCATTGAGGTAGCGCTCGCGTGGCGCGTCATCGCCCATCGTGTACGAATTGAAATCGCAGTAAGGGCACTTGCGAACGCACCACGGCAGATGCACGTAGAGTGACAGCGGCGGTAGTTCGTCAAGCGTCAGGTCTGTTTCCATTCCAGCATCTTGAGAGTCCGCACAAGTTTTTGCAGCGCCTTGCCGCGATGGCTGCGCGCATTCTTTTCGGCAGGACCGAGTTCTGCCGAACTGCGGCCGAGCTCCGGGTCGAAAAACACCGGGTCGTAGCCAAAGCCGCCATCGCCGCGCCGCCTGCGCAGAATAGAGCCACGCCATTCACCCTCGGCAATGATGGGGTCCGGATCGTCGGGTGTGAGGAAACACGCGACACAGTGAAATGCCGCGCTGCGTTGTTCGTCGGGCACGTGCTGGAGCTCCTCAAGGAGTCGATCAATGTTGCTCTCGTCGGTCGCAGCGGGCCCCGAATAGCGTGCCGAGTGGACACCAGGGCGGCCATCGAGGGCGTCGACCGCCAGCCCCGAGTCATCCGCTATGGCGGCAAGACCGGTCGCGGCCACTGCATGGCGCGCTTTGATGATGGCGTTCTCAACAAACGTGCTGCCGGTTTCATCGGCATCGCTGACATTGAAGTCTGATTGCGGAACGACGATGAAGTCGAGGTCGCCGAGAATCCTGGAAAGTTCCTTGAGCTTGCCGGGGTTGCCGCTGGCGAGGACTATTTTCTCTGGCCGCGACCGCACGTGCCTTAACCGGCGAGCACTTCGTTTTGTGCGGCGATGATTTCGCCAATACCTTTCCTGGCGAGATCAAGCATTGCGTTGAACTCATCGTTGGTAAACGCGTGACCTTCAGCCGTGCCCTGCACTTCAATGAAATTGCCGGCCTCGTTCATAACGACGTTCATGTCCGTTTCGGCCTCGGAGTCTTCCGGGTAATCCAGATCAAGTACCGGCACTCCGCGATAAATGCCGACAGAAACTGCGGCGACCTGGCCGTACAGCGGATTCTTTGGAATGGCTTTTCCCATGCGTTGCATCGCGAGCGACAACGCGACATAGGCACCGCTGATTGCGGCAGTACGCGTGCCACCATCCGCCTGTAACACATCGCAATCGAGCGTGACGGTGCGCTCGCCAAGCGCCTCAAGGTTGATGATTGCGCGCAGCGAGCGGCCAATCAGTCGCTGGATCTCAAGTGTCCGGCCACCCTGTTTGCCACGCGTTGCTTCGCGCGAAGAGCGCGTGTTGGTGGCGCGGGGCAACATACCGTACTCACCGGTCACCCAGCCGCCGCCACTACCCCGCAGCCACGGTGGCACGCGTTTTTCGACGCTCGCCGTACAAAGCACGCGCGTGTCGCCAAATTCGGCCAGCACGCTGCCTTCAGCATGGCGTGTGAAATCAGGGGTAAAACGCACGACCCTCATCTGGTCGGCACCGCGGCCGCTTGGGCGCATTGAGGTTCTCCTGGTGGTCTTCAGGGGTCAGGGCCCGAGGGCGCTGACCCCTTATTCGCTTAGTCGCCAGCCCAGCGCAATGCTGTTCCGGTCGTGTTGTCACTGTAGGGCGCATTCGCGCTCAGCGCCTGCATGCTGAGCTCTTTGAGGTTTGTGGCAAGACTATTTTCGCCCGCCACACCGATCTGTGCCATGGCCTCATCGCTGAGCCCCGACCAAAGTCCGTCTGAGCAGGCCAGCAACACGTCTCCGGGCGACAGCCGACGTTTCGAGGTAATGCTCATGTCCGGCACCGGTTTGTCGCCGCCGATGCAGCACTCCACGAAATTGCGCATCGGGTGATCGAGTGCCTCTTCTTCGGTGATGGCGCCTTCCTGAATAAGCACCTCGACATGGCTGTGGTCGCGTGAGCGCTCCAGCACGATGCCATCGCGCACCTGGTAGATACGGCTGTCGCCAATGTGGGCCCAGTACGAACCGCCTTCCTGTACAAGACAGATTGCGCAGGTCGCACGTGGTCGGAAGTCGACGGCCACGTTCTTGCCCAGGTTGACGACCTCATCATGCGCGCGCGACAAGGCCATATACAGAAAGCCCTGGGGATCGAAGATCGGCAGCGTGGCGTCCATGAACAGGTCCTGCACGACCTTGAGGCCTGTCTCGGCAGCCTGGGCACCATCCGAATGCCCTCCCATGCCATCGAACACGAGCATCAGGGCTGCGTCGTCTGCGACAACGACCGCGGCCCGGTCCTGGTTGTCGGACCGGTCTCCGAGTGCGGATACCTTGGCGTATTCAATTTGCATAGCGGTTGCGGGCTTTGGTTACTTCATTAACAATGAATCGATGTTACACAGTATGACAGGCTTTGCACGGCAGTCAGCCGAATCAGGCGCCGGCACAATGACGTGGGAATTACGCGCGGTCAACCATCGCTATCTTGATGTGCAGTTCCGATTGCCCGACGAATTTCGGCCTGTCGAGCAGGCATTCAAGCAGCAGGTGTCCGCGATGCTCAGTCGCGGCAAGGTTGAATGTGCACTGCATTTTCGACGCGCCTTCGATCAACAAGCGGAGATGAAGCTTAACGCTGATTTGGTCAGTTTGATCGGTACACGGGTCACAGAAATTCGCAATGCCATCGCCGATGCCACTCCACCAGATGCCATTGATGTTTTGCGCTGGCCCGGGGTCATCACTGAAACCGAGATTGACGCCGAACCGCTGCAGCACGAAGCGGCGACACTCCTTGACAGGGCGTTGCAGTCGATGGTCGAGATGCGCCGAAGTGAGGGCGCACGCATTAGTGAAATGCTCGAAACGCGCTGCAGCGAAATTGCGGCGCTTGCGGCATCGGTTCGTGAACGACTTCCCGTTGTTCTCGAGGGCGCACATGCGAAACAAAAAGAGCGCATCGAGCGACTCGACGTCGAAGCCGATCCCGCACGACTCGAAGTCGAGCTGGCCTTAATTTCACAGAAACTCGATGTCGACGAAGAACTCGATCGTCTTGAGAGCCACGTCACCGAGATACGCCAGGTTCTGACGAGCGACGACGCCGTCGGCCGTCGGCTCGACTTCCTGATGCAGGAACTCAATCGCGAAGCCAACACCCTCGGCTCAAAATCAGCTGATGCACAGACAACCAAGGCTGCTGTCGAGCTCAAGGTTCTTATCGAGCAAATGCGCGAGCAGATTCAGAACGTCGAGTAAGGGGGCAGCTCATGAGATCAGAAGGCCACCGGCGCTGGATTCGGGTTTCACATTGGACCATCGTTGCGAGCTTTCTGACGCTCGCGGTTACAGGCATCCTGATTCTGATGGTGCACCCACGGTTGTACTGGGGTGAGGTCGGCAACGACCTCGTGCCGGCACTGCTGGAAATACCGATCAGCAACAACCATCAGCCGGAGGGCTGGGCGAAAACCACGACATTCTCGGAGGTTCCGGGCTCGCCAATCAGCGCCGACCGCACGTACCGTATCTTCAACCAGAACGGCTGGGGTCGCAGCCTGCATTTCCTGGCCGCGTGGTTTCTGGTCGCCACCGGTTTAGTCTACGTTCTTGCGGGACTCGTCGGTGGTCACATCCGACAAAACCTGCTGCCCAGAGTGAAGGATCTCTCGCCCGGTTCGCTTGTGCAGGATGCGCGTGATCACCTGCGCCCGGGCGGCAACGTCGGCGGCGGGCCACCCTATGGTGCCGTGCAAAAAGTCGCTTATGCCGGGGTTGTCTTCGTGGCCTTGCCCTTGATGCTGCTGACCGGGCTCACGATGTCGCCGGCCGTAACCGCGGCGGTGCCGGTATTGCTTGATGTGTTCGGTGGCTACCAGTCCGCGCGGACGATTCATTTTTTCGGCTTCTCAGCTCTATTCCTGTTTCTTGTCATTCACGTTGCGATGGTCTTTGTCACGGGTGCCGGCCGGCAACTACGCGCAATGATCCTGGGGAAATAACATGAGTGAAAAACGTATTCCTCGTCGTGCCTTTCTCAAGGGCGCCGCATCATCAGCCGGGCTGATCCTCGCCGGGTGCGGAGAAACAGAGCCCCCGACCTACGGCAACATCCTGCGCATGGCAGACAACCTGACGTACAAGGCGCATCGGCTGTTGTTGCCGAGTCAGTCACTGGCTCGTGAGTATGACTACCGCGATATTTCGTCTTCGCCCGCCATTGGTACGACCAACCCGGCAGATCCGGACAAGTCGATCTACAGTGAAGTGCAGGGACCTGTCTATGAGCGACACTTGAAGAACGGTTTTGAAGACTGGCGCATAAGCGTTGAGGGCAGCGTCTTGCAGCCCGGCAGTTTCTCGCTGGCAGATCTCAGGCGCTTGCCGTCCCGCACGCAAATCACACGGCATGTGTGCGAGGAAGGCTGGTCGGCGATATCACAGTGGACCGGTGTTCCACTGCACCACGTGCTCGCTGCAGTGGGACTGAAACCAACGGCTCGGTATGTGCAATATCGTGCCTACGATGACTGGGCCGACTGCATCGATATGTTCGATGCCCTGCACCCACAAACAATTCTTGCGTACGGCATGAATGGCCGCGACCTGCCGATCAGCCACGGCGCGCCCGTCCGCCTCAGGGTGGAGCGGCAGCTTGGCTACAAGAGCATGAAGTTCCTGCGCAGTATCGTTGTGCTGGATGAGTTCGACGACGGTGGTGAGTACGGCAATATTCAGAACGGCTGGTCCTGGTACGCGGGTATTTAATAGTTTTAAGAAAATCTATGCTGGTTCCTGCAAAGATTAGCCGGCGTTGCGCGTAGCAATGAGCGTGGCGGGGTGTCAGAATTCCGCGCATGAGTGAGCCCAAAGCAAGGTTGTTCGTTATTGCCGCACCGTCCGGTGCCGGCAAGACGACCCTCGTACAGGCTGTGACCCGCAACAATCCCGAGCTGCGTTTCTCCATTTCCTACACGACCCGCCCGCAACGACGCAATGAAGCTCACGGCGTCGACTACATGTTTGTTGATAAAGAGGAATTCATCTCGCTGCGTGAGCAGGGTGAGATGCTCGAGTCTGCCACCGTGTTTGATAACCTGTATGGCACGAGTCGCGAGCAGGTGGAGCGGCACCTCAACGACGGGCACAACGTCATTCTCGAGATCGACTGGCAGGGCGCACGCCAGGTGCGTGAGTCGATGCCCGAATGCACCACTATTTTCATCCTGCCGCCATCGCACGATGAGTTGGTGCGGCGGTTACGCTCGCGCGGCACCGACAGCGATGAAGTCATCGAACGGCGACTTCGCGACGCGCTCAGCGATATGTCGCACTGGGATGAGTTTGATTACGTGGTCATCAATGACGATCTCGATACGGCCGTTGCAGACCTCGAGGCGATCCTGGCCGGCAAAGGTGACGCGCTGGCGACCGGCAACGAGGCTCTGCGCGCCACTATTGCCGGCATCGCCAGCTAATAACTTTTTGGAATAAGGGGTAGACGGCCGCTCCTGTTGCGGCTTACTGTGCGACCTGATTTGAACTCACCGCTTAGGAACAAGCATGGCCCGTATCACCGTCGAAGACTGCCTCGATAACATCGAAAACATTTTTGAAATGGTGCTTGTCGCCGCCAAACGTGCCCGCCGGGTTGCACACGGCGCGGACCCGTTGGTCGAACTTGAGAACGACAAGCCGACGGTCATTGCCTTGCGTGAGATCGCCGGGGGCCATGTCAATCCGTCCATCCTCGAAGAAATCGATGCGCCGCCTGCTGAAGAGTTCATGCAGGTCGAGCCTGTCGAAGAACTCCTGCCGGTTCGCGGCATCTCAATCGGCGACTAGAGGTCGACCTGGCGATCGGTTCGAGCGCAATTCTCTGACCCTCATCACCTGACTTTCCGCGTAACGCGGGTATGATCAGGGGATGGATTACGCCACAACATTACTGGCCAGGTTACCGGGCGCATTAAAGCGCGACCATGGCATGCGGCGCCTCATTGAAACGCTCGAAGCCTACCTTCCCGAAGATCAGGTTGAGTCGGTTATGCACGCCTACGACTTCGGCGCCGCTGCCCATGAGGGCCAGAAGCGCAAGTCCGGCGAAGCCTATATCTCGCATCCGGTAGCTGTCGCCCAGGAACTCGCCGACATGCACCTCGACTCGCAGGCGATCACGGCAGCAATCCTGCACGACGTCGTCGAGGACACGGATGCATCGCTTGCACAGATAGAAGAAAAATTCGGACCCGAAGTCGCAGGGCTCGTTGACGGCGTGAGCAAGCTTGACCAGATTCAGTTTCGCAGTCGTGCCGAAGCCCAGGCCGAGAGTTTTCGCAAGATGATGCTCGCGATGATCGAAGACATCCGCGTCATTCTCGTTAAGCTCGCAGACCGCCTGCATAACATGCAGACCCTTGACGCGATGCCAGCCGACAAGAAAGCGCGCATTGCCCGCGAGACCCTCGATATCTATGCGCCGATCGCGAACCGCCTCGGTATCAACCGCTTCAAGGTAATGCTTGAAGACCTCGGTTTCCGTCACCTCTACCCGATGCGCTACCGCGTCCTCGACCGCGCATTACGTCGCAGCAAGGGCGACCAGCGGCAGATGGTCAAGAAGATTACCGATGAGTTCGAGGCAACGCTGGCCGAGGAAAACATCGTCGGCGACGTCATCGGTCGCGAGAAACACCTGTACAGTATTTATAAGAAAATGTCAGAGAAGAAGCGCTTGCTGAGCGACGTTGTCGACGTTTACGGTTTTCGCATTATCGTCAATGACGTCAACGACTGTTACAAGGTGCTCGGCCTCGTTCACGGTCTATATAAGCCGATGCCAGGCCGCTTCAAGGACTACGTTGCGATTCCGCGCATCAACGGCTACCAGTCTCTGCACACAACACTATTCGGTCCAAAGGGCCAGCCGCTGGAAGTGCAGATCCGCACCCGCGAAATGGACAGGGTCGCCGAGTCGGGTGTCGCCTCGCACTGGCAGTACAAGGCTGAAGAAAAATCCGATGCGACGCCGCAGCGGCGTGCACGTGACTGGCTCGCGAACCTGGCTGAATTGCAGGGCTCCGGAACATCCGAGGAGTTTCTTGAAAGCGTCAAGGTCGACCTGTTCCCCGACAAGATCTATGTGTTTACGCCCAAGGGCGACATCATGCCGCTACCGAAAGGTGCGACGACGGTCGATTTCGCCTACGCCGTACACACCGACATCGGCAACCGCTGTGTGGCGGCCAAGATTGATCGTGGCCTCGTGCCATTGCGAACCCAGCTGCAAAACGGACAGACTGTCGAAATCGTGACCAGCCGCGGCGCACGCCCAAATCCGAACTGGTTGTCGTTTGTCCGCTCTGCGAAGGCCAGAACGGCGATTCGCAATCACATGAAGACCATGCGCTCGAGCGAGTCGGTCGATCTTGGCAAGCGACTACTCGATCGATCACTTAGGGATGTGGACTCCTCTTTGCGCAAGATCGGCAAGACGCGCATGAAGTCCGCGCTCGATGAGCTTGGTCTGAACAAGAACGATGAACTCTATGAGCAGATCGGGCTGGGCGAGCGCCTGGCACCCCTGACCGCCCGCTTCCTCGTTGGCGTGAATGAAGACGGCGAGACCGAGCCCAATACGGCAAGTCTCGTGATCGCCGGCACAGAGGGTATGGTCGTCAGCTACGCACGATGTTGTCACCCAATTCCGGGCGATGATGTCATGGGCTACCTGAGCTCGGGACGAGGCGTCGTCATTCACCGCAACAACTGCGGCAACCTCAGCAACTTCCGCAAGCAACCCGAGAAATGGATCGCCGTCAGCTGGGAAAAGGATATCGACCGCGACTTCAACAGCCAGATTCATGTCGAGACGCTGAACAAGCCCGGAGTGCTCGCCGAGGTTGCGGCGACAATTGGCGATGCCGGATCAAACATCGAGCAGGTATCCGTGCTCGGCCGCCACGAAGATTGCTCGGTGCTCGCGTTTATGATCCAGGTCAGGGATCGTATACACCTCGCGCAAATTATGCGCGGCGTTCGTAACATGCCGAATGTCATTCGCGTGATTCGCGACTGCGCCTGACCAACACCACAGGAACCCCAATGCGTAAACAAGCTATCCACAGCGACAAGGCACCCGCGGCCATCGGTACATATTCGCAGGCAGTCAGGTCAGGGGACTTTGTTTTTCTTTCCGGGCAAATCCCGCTTGACCCGGCAACCATGGAATTTGTCGACGGCGATTTCGAGGCGCGGACGAGACAGGTGTTTGAAAACCTGAAGGCCGTTGCCGAAGCTGCGGGGGGCGACCTCAACCAGGTCGTCAAACTAACGATCTTCCTCACCGACCTCGCCAATTTTTCGACAGTAAACAGCGTCATGGAGGACTATTTCAGTCAGCCGTATCCGGCGCGCGCGGCGGTCGGTGTCGCATCGCTGCCGAAGGGCGCTGACGTCGAGGCGGATGCAATTCTCGGACTCTGAGGCTCGTGGATACTATTGAGCCCACCCCTGGTCTTGCGTCGCCGCTGACCGTTCTGACCGGCGTCGGCCCGGCGCTGGCAATCAAGCTGCAACGACTCAATCTGAATCGGGTTGAGGACCTGTTGTTTCTGCTGCCGCTGCGATACGAAGACCGCACGCAACTTGTGCGAATTGGGGCCTTGCAGGCCGGTAAGCGATGCTTGATTACAGGGGAGGTGCTGCTCGCAGAAACTGTCTACCGCGGTCGGCGCAACCTGCTGGTTCGGTTGAGCGACGGCAGTGGTCAGATCACACTGCGGTTTTTTCACTTCTCCAGACAACAGCAGGCACAGTTTCAGCCCGGCGTCCGACTTACCTGTTTCGGCGAGGCGCGCAAGGGGGCGACGGGGCTGGAAATGATCCATCCCGAATACCGTGTTCTGCGTGAAGACCAGGGCGCCACGGTCAATGACACGCTGACTGCCATCTACCCGGCGACCGAGGGCGTTCAACAGGGTCGGTTGCGAAACCTGACAGACCAGGCGCTGCGACTGATGCGCCAGCATCCACCGGAGGAGCTGCTGCCGCAGTCGGTGCGCGACAAGCTTGGACTGCCTGAACTCGTGGATGCCATCCTGTACCTGCATCGTCCGCCTGCCAACGCCGACGTCACCAGCATGCTGGCTGGCACCCACCCCTGCCAGCAGCGGCTCGCGTTTGAGGAACTGCTTGCCCACTACATGAGCTTGCGCAGCCTGCGTGCCCTGGCGCAAACGGAAGATGCCCGACCACTTGGGAACGGCGTAGCTGAGGTCAGCAACTTCATCAAAGCTCTGCCTTTTGTATTGACCGGCGCACAGAAGCGCGTCGTCGACGAAATCCTCAACGACCTGTCGCAGGCGCACCCGATGATGCGACTGATCCAGGGCGATGTCGGATCGGGTAAGACGGTGGTCGCAGCGATTGCCTGCCTGAAGGCAGTTGCGTGTGGCGTACAGGCCGCCATCATGGCGCCGACCGAGTTGCTTGCCGAGCAGCACTGGCGCAGTTTCGGTGACTGGTTTCGCCCGCTCGGCATCGAGCCGGCATGGCTGAGCGGCAGCCAGCGCGCAGCCGCTCGCCGCGAGGCGCTCGCGTCAATTGCGGATGGTAGCGCATCCGTTGTCGTCGGCACCCATGCCTTGTTCCAGGAGGGTGTCGAGTTTCACAACCTCGCGCTTGTCGTCATCGATGAGCAACATCGCTTCGGTGTTCACCAGCGCGTCGCTCTGAGGGAGAAGGGGGTTGGCGAGGGCGGTTACCCCCACCAGCTCGTCATGACTGCAACGCCGATCCCGCGCACGCTGGCGATGGCGGCATACGCCGATCTTGATACGTCCATCATTGACGAGCTACCCCCGGGGAGGGAGCCGGTTTCAACAATCGCCCTGCCTGAAACGCGGCGCGAAGAGGTTGTCGCCCGCGTGCGCGAGGCCTGCCAGTCAGGGCAACAGGCCTACTGGGTATGTCCGCTTATTGACGAGTCCGATGTTCTTGACTACGAAGCGGCAGAGGCAAGCTACAAGATGCTGACCGAAGCGCTACCGGAGCTTCGCGTCGGACTTGTACACGGGCGCATGCGTCCGGCCGAGAAAGAGCGTGGCATGCAGGCATTCAAGGACGGCACGATCCAGCTACTCGTTGCGACGACAGTCATTGAGGTCGGCGTCGACGTAGCAAATGCGAGCCTGATGATCATTGAGAACGCCGAGCGTATGGGTCTGTCCCAGCTGCATCAGTTGCGTGGACGTGTTGGCAGGGGTACGACTCAAAGTCATTGTGTTCTGTTGTATAAACCACCACTCGGACAGCTTGCCCGCAGTCGCCTCGCCGTCTTACGGGATACCAATGATGGTTTTCTCGTCGCGCAGCGCGACCTTGAGTTGCGCGGACCCGGAGAGCTCCTTGGAACCCGACAAACAGGCTTGCCTGACTACCGCATTGCCAACCTCGTGCGTGATGCGGAACTCATGCCGGCCGTGCAGCTGGCCGCCGAAAGCATCATTCAGCAGACGCCAGGCATCGGTGCTGCGATCGTGCGTCGCTGGCTTGGCGATGCCGGACGCTACGGAAAGGTATAATCCGCCGCGATGAAGAACATCCTGTCACCGAAGCTGAAGAAGAATATCGTTGCGCAGCTGCGCAACTACGGCAAGCTTATGCGCATCGACAAGCCGATCGGCTTCTGGCTGTTACTGTGGCCAACGCTGTGGGCATTGTGGCTTGCCGGGGAGGGGCATCCGGACCAGGGGCTGTTCGTCGTTTTCGTCGTCGGCGTGTTCGTCATGCGTTCAGCCGGCTGCGTCCTTAACGATTTCGTTGATCGCAAGATCGATCCCTACGTCGAACGTACGCGCACACGCCCCATCGCATCAGGCGCCGTCGCACCGATGGAGGCACTCGTCCTGTTCATCGCGCTGGCGCTGATCGCGATCGGCCTCGCGACAATGCTCAACCGCCCGGCAAGATTGCTCGCGATTATTGCGGCAGGGCTAACTGTCGCTTATCCGTTCATCAAGCGCTGGGTTTCAATTCCACAGTTCGTCCTCGGAGCCGCATTCGGCTGGGCCGTACCGATGGCTTTCGCCGCGCAGACCGGGGAAACGCCGCAACTCGCCTGGCTCGTATTCGGCGTTGCCGTCATCTGGGCCGTCATCTACGACACGTTTTATGCCATGGTCGACCGCGAAGACGATCGCAAGCTCGGCGTGAAATCGACTGCGCTCTTATTTGGTGACGTCGACCTGTTCGTTATCGCGGGGCTACAGATCCTGATGCTTGCGGCGTTGATTCTCGTCGGGCTGCGCGCTGAACTCGGCTTCTGGTATTACCTCTCCGTTGCCGGTGCCGCAGGGCTGATGGCCTACCATCAATGGCTGGCTCGTGACCGCCAGCCGGCCGGCTGTTTTGCCGCTTTCCTGCATAACCACCAAATCGGTTTTGTGATCTTCATCGGTATCGTTTTGCACTACGCGTTTACCCCGGTTTTGCCCGTGCAATAGCTAAAACGCTGACTTGCTTCACGCCAGCGCCAAGCAGAACATCGGCAAGCTGCCGACAAGTCTCCCCGGTCGTAATTACGTCGTCGACAATCAGTACGTGCCGATAACGCAGGTCTCCTTTCACGATGAAGGCACTCTTCACGTTGCGTTTGCGCTGCAACGCAGTGAGACCTGACTGGAAGGGCGTGTTGCGACTGCGGATGACATTGCAAACAAACGGCAGGCCGGTAGCTCGCCGGATAGGCCTTGCTATCTCAGTCGCCTGGTTGAATCCTCGCATCCCATGCCGCCGCCAGTGCAGCGGCATCGGCAGCAGCGCGTCGACATCATCGGGGAGAGCCGGCAACGACAACATCACCAGGTGCGCGAGGGCCGGCGCATAGAACAGCTTGCGGCGAAATTTCAGGGCCTTGATTGCCGCGTCGATCGGGAATGCATACTCGTATGGCGCGATGACGAACGCGAACGGCGGTTCACTGCCACCAGCGTCGTCCGTCACGCGCACAAGGTCGTCCAGGCACCCAATGCAAACCGGTGCCTTATCCTGCCTGGCGCCGCAAAACACACAACACAGCGGACACGCAGCTTCGCTGATCCTGTGCCAGAACCAATCGATCAGTGCCAGTGACCTGCTCGTAATCGGTGCCCAACGCATCATCAAATTATCATGTTGCGGCATCGCCGTGGCCACGTGCCTATTGGCGCGTTTCAGCAACAAAGCGTGGTAACGTGCGAGGCCATGAGCCGAGGCGATATGCAACGACGATTTGACGCTGCTGCGGGCACGTTCGACTCGGCCGACTTCGTTTTCGCCACAACCCGCGACGGCCTGTTGGCGCGACTCGAGCCCATCAGCATCGACGCCAGGTACATTATTGATCTCGGCTCGGCGACAGGTTCAGCGGGTCGCTCGCTCGAACGCCGCTTCAAACGGGCTCACATTCTGGCCGTCGATCTGTCACAGGAAATGTTGCAGAAGGCTCGAACAAAAAAGACCTGGTTGTCGAAAACGGCTTTTCTGCGGGCAGACGCTACCGCGTTACCTTTTTCGGATCACAGCATCGACGTCGTTTTTGCCAACCAGCTGCTGCCCTGGATGCCGGATTCCGCGCCGGTGTTCGCCGAGATATCACGCGTGTTGCGAAAAGACGGCCTTTTCCTGTTCGCGACTCTCGGGCCGGACAGCCTGAGGGGCCTCCGACACCAACCCTTCGCTGACATGCACGACGTTGGCGATGCGTTGCTCGGAGCGGGGCTTCGTGACCCGGTTCTCGATGTCGACCGGTTGAAGGTCACGTACGAGAACACGGCGTCGTTAGTAGATGACTTTTGTGCGATTGGCGCGCGCCATTGTATCCCCGACGAAATCGAGGAAATGGGCCTCGAACCCGAGCTCGATCTCGAGATTATCTACGGACATTGCTGGGGCGGCGGGCAGCGCTCCGCGGGCGGAGAGTACCGCGTTGCTGCAGGCGAGATCGGCCTGCGAAGCCGCTAACCTGTAAGGCGTTGTAAATGCACGAAATTTCGCCCGGGCTATGTGTTTTTCAGGATTGCATGGCCCGCTAGCTTTCAGTACACTTCGCAAGCTTTTTTGCCGAAGCAACCACCACCCGACGACTATTTTGAGAGAAGCGGGCCGTTTTTAGCGGCCACGACGGTGAACAATCTAATGCTACGAAAATCTTTTCTGAGCTTGCTCGGCCTGCACTGGGCGGGTGCAGCGAACGCCGACTGGGCGCTGAATATGCCGCGCGGCATAACCGAACTCAGCGCCGAAACCTACGACCTGCACATGATGGTTTTCTGGTGGTGTGTCGCCATCGGTGTCGTCGTGTTCGGCGTCATGATCATCTCACTGTTCCTGCACCGCAAGTCCAGGGGCGCCAAGGCAGCGACGTTCTCGCACAGCACCGGCGCAGAGGTGATCTGGACGATCATCCCCTGCATCATTCTGCTGGTGATGGCGGTGCCCGCTGCGGAGACGATGATCCGACTCGAAGATTCCCGCGACCCGGACGTCTCCATTGTGATCACGGGCTACCAGTGGAAATGGCATTACAAATACCAGGACGAGGACGTGGAGTTCTACTCGAGCCTTGCGCTGCCGAGCGTGAAGGCTCGATTCAAGGAGTCCGGCGTCGATCCGTTCAGCGTGGAGAACTACCTGCTCGAGGTGGATCGCCCCCTGGTCGTCCCCAGGGGCAAGAAAGTGCGCCTGTTGATGACGTCGAATGATGTGATTCACTCTTGGTGGGTACCCGACCTCGCGATCAAGAAGGACGCCATACCGGGCATCATTAACGAAGTCTGGTTCCGCGCAACTGAGACCGGAACCTTCCGCGGACAGTGCGCAGAGCTCTGCGGCAAGGATCACGGCTATATGCCCATCGTAGTTGAGGTTGTGGAACCCGATGCCTACCAGGCCTGGGTCGACACTCGTCAAGATGGCGGCGCGCAAGTCGCGCAGATGGAGAATTAAGAGTATGACCACGGCAGTTGCAGACGCGCACGACGCGCACGAACACCACGGCCCGGAGAAGGGCATCAAGCGCTGGTTGTTTACGACAAACCATAAGGACATCGGCACGATGTACCTTATTTTCAGCCTGATCATGTTTTTCGCAGGCGGCTCGATGGCGCTCGTCATCCGCAGCGAACTGATGACGCCAGGGCTGCAATTCGTGCACCCCGAGTTTTTCAACCAGATGACGACGATGCACGCGCTGATCATGGTCTTCGGCGCCGTTATGCCGGCGTTTGTCGGTCTCGCCAACTGGATGATCCCGATGATGATCGGCGCACCTGATATGGCGCTGCCGCGCATGAACAACTGGTCGTTCTGGATCCTGCCGGTTGCGTTCGGCCTGCTGGCATCAACTTTGTTCATGCCCGGCGGTGCGCCTGCCAGCGGCTGGACGATGTATCCCCCACTTGTGCTACAAACCGGCGATGCGTTTCCGTTCCTGATCTTCTCGATTCACCTGATGGGCCTGAGTTCGATCATGGGCGCAATCAACATTATCGTCACGATCCTGAACATGCGCGCACCCGACATGTGGCTCCTGAAGATGCCGATGTTTGTCTGGACCTGGCTGATCACAGCCTACCTGCTGATCGCGGTGATGCCGGTGTTTGCTGGCGCCGTGACGATGCTGCTGACGGATCAGTTCTTCGGTACCAGCTTCTTTCTCGCCGCCGGTGGCGGTGACCCGGTCATGTTCCAGCACATCTTCTGGTTCTTCGGTCACCCGGAGGTCTATATCATGATTCTGCCGGCCTTCGGTGTCGTCTCGGAGATCATCCCGACGTTCTCCAGAAAGCCGCTATTCGGTCATGACTCTATGGTCTACGCCGCGTCGTGTATCGCATTCCTGTCGTTCATCGTCTGGGCGCACCACATGTTTACCGTCGGTATGCCGCTATCCGGACAGCTGTTCTTCATGTTCTCAACGATGCTCATCGCCGTCCCAACGGGCGTCAAGGTCTTCAACTGGATCGCGACAATGTGGCGCGGCTCGATGACATTCGAAACACCGATGCTGTTTTCGCTCGGCTTTGTGTTCCTGTTTACGATCGGCGGATTCTCAGGGCTGATGCTGGCAATTGCGCCAGCCGATATTCAGTACCATGACTCTTATTTTGTCGTCGCGCATTTTCACTATGTGCTCGTGCCGGGCTCGATATTCGCGCTGATGGCCGGCGCATACTACTGGCTTCCGAAGTGGACCGGCCACATGTACAACGAGACAGCCGGCAAGCTGCATTTCTGGATGTCGACAATATTCGTGAACCTGACGTTTTTCCCGATGCACTTTCTTGGCCTTGCGGGCATGCCTCGGCGCATTCCCGATTACTCAACGCAGTTTGCGGACTTCAACTGGATGGCAAGTGTCGGCGCCATCGGATTTGGCCTGTCGCAATTGATTTTCGTCTATGTCCTGCTGACGTCGAAGAAGGGCGAAAAAGCGACTGACCGGGTATGGGAAGCTCCACGCGGCCTCGAATGGACTGTGCCATCGCCCGCGCCGTACCACACATTTGATACGCCGCCGGTCAAGCGCGTCTCCGAGGAGGCCTTCGAGTGACACGCGACGACAGCGAGCAGCGCAGGGCTATTCGGCGTACCGCATTGATTGTGGCTGGAGTTGCGATTGCCTTTTACGTGGGATTCATCCTGTTGGGCGTGCTGCGCGCGTAGATAATGAACGACTACCAACCAAAAATTTCGAATCGGGCCTTGACCGCGAGGCTGCTTGCCTTTGCCGTCTGCATGTTCGCGTTCGGCTTCCTGGTGCTGCCACCCCTGTATGACGTGTTTTGTGACATCACCGGTTTTGGCGGACGCACCAATGACACGGCGGTCGCCGCGACGGAAAGGCCCGACGAGACGCGCACAATACGGATCGAATTTGTCACGACCGTTAACGAGTATGCACCGTGGTCGTTTGCGGCCGACGTCGACAGCATGGAAGTGCATCCGGGCAAGATGTACTTTGCAACGTTCTCGGCAACCAACCGTTCGGACCAATCGCTGACCAGCCAGGCCGTACCCAGCGTGGCGCCGGTATCAGCTAATCAGCACTTCAAGAAAATTGAGTGCTTCTGTTTCACCAGCCAGGAGTTCGCTGCCAACGAAACGCGAACCCTGCCCCTGCAGTTCATCGTAGATCCCGACCTGCCCGAGTACGTGGACACGATTACCTTGTCCTACACGCTATTCAAGACCGAGAACACCTATGTCTCACGCACAAGATAGTTATTACGTTCCCCATGGCAGCCACTGGCCGATCGTCGGATCCATTGGCTTGTTGTTTTTGATGCTCGGCGTATCGACCTGGCTGAACGGCGCTGATGCCGGATTCTGGGTCATGATGGTCGGTGTCGGAATCATGGTGTACATGCTGACCGGCTGGTTCGGCACGGTCATCAACGAAAGTGTTGACGGCCTGTATAGCGCGCAAGTCGACAAATCATTCCGCATGGGAATGTTCTGGTTCATCTTCTCGGAAGTTATGTTCTTCGCGGCGTTTTTCGGCGCGCTGTTCTACGCCCGCAATATGTCGGTGCCGTGGCTCGGCGGCGACAGCAATAACTTCCTCACCAACTTGCTGTTGTGGGAAGGCTTCGAGGCCACGTGGCCGACCAACGGTCCTGGCGAGGTCGGCGGAGAATACGAGGTCATGGGTCCGTTCGGCCTTCCTCTTATCAATACGGCCATCCTGCTGACGAGTAGTGTCACGGTGACGATTGCACATCACGCGCTGCTCGCCGGCAAGCGCGGCATTCTCGGGACGTTCCTGGCCTTGACATTTATCCTTGGCTTCTTCTTCGTCTACATGCAAGCCGTTGAGTACATCGAAGCCTACGAACACATGAACCTGAAGCTGACGAGTGGCATCTATGGTTCGACGTTCTTCATGCTCACCGGCTTTCACGGCATGCACGTGACTATTGGCGCCATCATGCTGACGATCATCTGGCTAAGGGTCGTTAAAGGCCACTTCACGCCGGACAAACACTTCGCGTTCGAAGCGGTTGCCTGGTATTGGCACTTCGTCGATGTTGTCTGGGTCGGCCTGTACGTTTTTGTTTATTGGATGTAGGAGCTACGCTCCTACGCCAGACCTGTCAGCCAGCCCATTTTGTAGGACACTACCAACAGGGTGACGAGCAGGATCGAAAGACCTACACGGACCTTCAGAGCGGTCAACAACCTTGGCGAGCTGGGGTGATCCTTGTCTTTGGCCAGGAAGAAAAGCCCGGAAAACAGGGCGATGACGATGGCTGCCAGCAGCACTAATACGACGATTTTCATGGGCCGATTATATCGTGAACGATGCCGTCAAAACCAAGATCCGGAGCTGGATTCCGTACGTAATTGGCGCAATCCTCGTCGTGCAGTTTGCTGCGCTCGGCGTTTGGCAAGTCAGCCGCGCAGTCGAGAAACGGGCAGAGCAACAGGCATTCGTCGCGCAATCCGGATTTTCGTCATGGTCTGACGGCGTGAGCGTGCGCCCGTTTCAGAAGCTAAAGGTAACCGGGCGCTTTGACGTCGGGCACCAGTTCTTGCTCGAAAACATCATCATTAACAGCCGTCTTGGCTACTACGTCCTGACCCCACTGCAGGTGGCAGATGACGCGCCATTGCTGCTCATCAATCGCGGCTGGTTCGAGCGAGAGGGGGCGGAGGTTGCCCCCGACGAGCTGTCGCTCCCGGACAGCACGGTGACGGTGCGTGGCCGCGCCGGCTCTTTGCCGAGAGCGGGTTACCGAATGGGCGAGGCGATTCCCGCCGATGCAGAGTGGCCGAAGCGGGCGGTTTATCCGATCCTTGACGAAATCGCAGACACGCTCGGACAGCCTGTGCAGCCTTTTGTTCTGCTTATGGACCCGGAGGATGACTACGGATTCTTCCGCCACTGGGTTCCCGAGGAAATGGGCCCCGGAAGGCACTACGCGTATGCGTTGCAATGGTTTGCAATGAGCATCGTGCTTGCCGGGCTGTTGATCTGGAATTTTCGCAAACGTGGACTCGAATCATGAACCAGGGGCCCAGCCAGAATAAGTCTCGATTACAGCTTCTGCTCGTCGCTCTCGTTTTTCTTGGGCCGTTGGTCGTTGCTGCCTGGCTGTACAACCAGGGCGAATCGCATGCGCCCAGTGGTCGAACCAACAACGGCACTCTGCTGGAACCCATAATCAACGTCAGTGCAGCAGTTTCGTCCGCGGAAATCCTTGCGAGCAGCGACCGTAGCTGGCTGCTGATCTACGCAAACACCGCCAGCTGTGACGACCCGTGTCTTGATGCGCTATACACCTATCGTCAGGTACGGCTGATGCTGGGCAAGGAAATGGACCGTGTCAGGCGTGTCTTCTTGCACGGCGACACCCTGCCGGATACAGTGTTTCTCGCTGAAGAGCACCCCGGCCTGATTACAATAGAGG